>QWBZ01002334.1_pt1 | contig 10353 bp, 7 predicted proteins | sample 1972441 | NCBI WGS metagenome assembly QWBZ01 (sample SAMN09866721, study PRJNA288562) | Human oral metagenome isolate term6_saliva, whole genome shotgun sequencing... | isolation source: mouth | host: Homo sapiens | place: USA: California
ATCATCCAGCAGCTCAATCTGACCGATGACGAGATCGCGGCCATCATGGGGCACGAGATCGCCCATGCGCTGCGCGAGCATGCCCGTGAACGGGCCTCGGAGCAGGCCACGGCCGGCCTGCTGATCAATGCCGGTGCAGCCGGCTTCGGGCTGGGCAGCAGTGGTGCGGATCTGGGGCGTCTGGCCTATCAGACCACCTTCGGGCTGAAGCACAGTCGTCAGCACGAGACCGAGGCCGACCGCATTGGCGTGGAGCTGGCGGCACGGGCCGGCTACGATCCGCGCGCGGCCATCACGCTGTGGCAGAAGATGGCGGCCCGCAGCGGGGGCAAGAGTCAGCCCGAGTTCCTGTCCACGCACCCGTCTGCCAGCACGCGCATCAAGGATCTGCAGGACTATTCGGCCCGGGTGCTGCCGCTGTATCAGGGGCAGCGACGCTGACTTTCCCGGATGCCGAAGTTGTCGGCCTGCGTGGCATAATCGCGGGATGCTTAATACTGCCCGTACCCTTTACGACAAGTTGTGGGACGCTCATGTCGTCCGTCAGGAACCCGATGGCAGCAGCCTGCTGTACATCGACCGTCACCTGCTGCATGAGGTCACCAGTCCGCAGGCCTTCGAGGGCCTGCAGCAGGCACACCGCGCGCCGTGGCGCCTGAATGCCAACCTGGCGGTGGTGGACCACAACGTGCCCACCACCGGCCGTGAGGAAGGCATTGCCGATCCGGTGGCCCGTCTGCAGGTCGAGACGCTGGGTGACAACGCCCGCAAGTATGGTCTGACCTACTTCGACATCGACGACCGCCGCCAGGGCATCGTGCACGTCATCGGGCCCGAGCAGGGCGCCACGCTGCCGGGCATGACGGTGGTCTGTGGCGACTCGCACACCAGCACGCACGGGGCGTTTGCCGCGCTGGCGCACGGCATCGGCACGTCCGAGGTCGAGCATGTGCTGGCCACGCAGACGTTGGTGGCACGCAAGTCGCGCAACATGCTGGTGCAGGTCGACGGCCGGCTGCCGGCCGGTGTCACGCCCAAGGACGTGGCGCTGGGCATCATTGGCCGCATCGGCACCGCTGGCGGCACGGGCTATGCCATCGAATTCGGCGGCTCGGTGTTCCGTGAAATGTCCATGGAAGGCCGGATGACGGTCTGCAACATGGCCATCGAGGCCGGCGCGCGCAGCGGTCTGGTGGCCTTCGACGACATCACGATGAACTACCTGCGTGACCGTCCCATGTCGCCGCGTGGTGCCGACTGGGACAACGCCGTGAGCTACTGGCGCACGCTGCGCAGCGACGAGGGCGCACGCTTTGACCGCGTGGTGCAGATCGACGCTTCCGAGCTGCGTCCCTACGTCACCTGGGGCACCTCGCCCGAGATGGTGGTGTCGGTGGAGGATCGGGTGCCCGATCCGGACCGCGAGAAGGATGCCGTCAAGCGCGAGGGCATGGAGCGGGCGCTGCGCTACATGGGTCTCACGCCCAACACGCCCATGACGGCCATCAAGATCGACAAGGTGTTCATCGGTTCGTGCACCAACTCGCGCATCGAGGACCTGCGTGCGGCGGCTGCCGTGGTCCGGGGGCGCCGTCGCGCCGACAACGTGAAGCTGGCCATGGTGGTGCCGGGCTCGGGTCTGGTGAAGGCGCAGGCCGAGGCCGAGGGCCTGGACCGGATCTTCCGCGAGGCAGGCTTCGAGTGGCGCGATCCGGGCTGTTCGATGTGTCTGGCCATGAACGCTGACCGGCTGGAGCCGGGCGAGCGATGTGCGTCGACCTCGAACCGCAACTTCGAGGGTCGGCAGGGTGCGGGTGGCCGTACCCATCTGGTGAGCCCCGCCATGGCGGCGGCGGCCGGGGTGTTCGGTCATTTCGTGGATGTTCGGAGGCTGTGACGACATGAAGGTATTCAATGTGCACCGTGGCAAGGTCGTGCCGCTCGACCGGGCCAACGTCGACACCGACGCCATCATCCCGAAGCAGTTCCTGAAATCCATCAAGCGCTCGGGCTTCGGTCCGAACCTGTTTGACGAATGGCGCTATCTGGACGTGGGCGAGCCCGGCAAGGACAACAGCAAGCGTCCGCTGAACCCGGATTTCGTGTTGAACCAGCCGCGCTATGCGGGCGCTTCCATCCTGGTGGCGCGCGAGAACTTCGGCTGCGGCTCGTCGCGTGAGCACGCGCCGTGGGCGCTGGATGACTACGGCTTCCGCTGCATCATCGCGCCCAGCTTCGCCGACATCTTCTACAACAACTGCTTCAAGAACGGGTTGCTGCCGCTGCGGATGACGGAGTCCCAGGTCTCGCGCATCTTCGACGACGTGAAGGCCTTCGTTGGCTACGAGCTGATCATCGATCTGCCCGAGCAGGTGGTGCGCACCACGCAGGGCGAGGTGATCGGCTCCTTCGAGATCGACGCCTTCCGCAAGAACAACCTGCTCAACGGGCTGGACGAGATCGGGCTGACGCTGCAGCACGCCGACGACATCCGGGCCTACGAGGAGCGGCGTTTCCGGGCCGAGCCCTGGCTGCAGGCCAGCCTGGGGCATTGACGGCGCAGGCGTCATCATCCATCCGGATGCCGGGGCAGGCTGCCCCGGTGTTCCCATCGAGTCGGACCATCAAGGGCCAGACCTGCCGGCGCATTTCCGGCGGGCTCTGGCTTTCATGTTTTGAAGGACAGGAGGAATCGAAATGAAGATTGCAGTGCTGGCCGGTGACGGCATCGGTCCCGAGATCACCGCGCAGGCGGTTCGGGTTCTGGAAGTGCTGGCCCGTGACGGGCTGGATGTGCAGACCGAATCGGCGCTGGTGGGCGGCGCAGCCGTCGACGCCACGGGCGATCCTCTGCCCGAGGAGACGCTGCGGGTGTGCGAATCGGCCCGTGCCATCCTGTTCGGTGCGGTGGGCGGCCCGGCCTACGACAAGCTGCCGCGTCCGCAGCGTCCGGAGCAGGGGCTCCTGCGGCTGCGCAAGCATTTCGACCTCTTCGCCAACCTGCGCCCGGCCATGGTCTACCCGGAGCTGGCCGAGGCCAGCCCGCTGAAGGCCGACATCGTGGCCGGTCTGGACATCCTGATCATGCGCGAGTTGACGGGGGACATCTACTTCGGGCAGCCTCGGGGCATCCGCACCAACGAGGCCGGCGAGCGCGAAGGCTTCGACACCATGCGCTACAGCGAGTCCGAGATCCGTCGCATCGCGCAGCGCGGCTTCGAGGCCGCCCGCCGGCGCCAGCATCGGCTGTGCTCGGTGGACAAGGCAAATGTGTTGGAAACGACCCAACTGTGGCGTGATGTCGTCACGGAAGTCGGCAAGGACTATCCGGATGTCGAGCTTTCTCACATGTACGTGGATAATGCGGCGATGCAGCTGATTCGCCAGCCGCGTCAGTTCGACGTGATCGTCACCGGCAACATGTTCGGCGACATCCTCTCGGACGCCGCGTCGATGCTGACCGGCTCGATCGGCATGCTGCCTTCGGCCTCGCTCAACGCCTCGGGCTTCGGCATGTACGAACCGATCCACGGGTCGGCGCCGGATATCGCCGGTACCAACAAGGCCAATCCGCTGGCCACCATCCTGTCGCTGGCCATGCTGCTGCGCTACTCGCTGGACGAGGAAGCGGCGGCCCGCCGGGTGGAAGCCGCCGTACGGAAAGTGCTGGCCGATGGGGTGCGTACGGCCGATATCGCGCGTCCGGGTGATAAAGTGTCAAGTTGCACCGAAATGGGCGACGCCGTGGTGGCAGCGCTCTGAGCGCCGGGAATCCGGCCAGGAACAAGCAGGGAGAAAGCATGAGCAGGAAGTATCGGGTTGGTCTGGTGGGCTGGCGTGGCATGGTGGGTTCGGTCCTGATGGACCGGATGCGCGCCGAGAAGGACTTCGATCTGTTCGATCCGGTGTTCTTCAGCACGTCGAACGCGGGTGGCAAGGCGCCGATGGGCGATGCACCGCTGGGCGACGCCCACGACATCAAGGCCCTGTCCGTGCTTGATGCGATCGTCACCTGCCAGGGCGGCGACTACACGCTGGACGTGCATCCGAAGCTGCGCGCAGCCGGCTGGAAGGGCTTCTGGATCGATGCGGCGTCGTCGCTGCGGATGGATGAAAAGGCCGTGATCGTGTTGGATCCGGTCAACCGTCATGTCATTGATGCGGCCATACAGACCGGTAATCGGGATTTCATTGGCGGTAACTGCACGGTTAGCCTGATGATGATGGCTCTCGGCGGTCTGCTGCAGGCGGATCAGGTCGAGTGGGTCACGGCAATGACCTATCAGTCCGCCTCTGGCGGTGGTGCACAACACATGAGGGAGCTGGTCAGTCAGATGGGCGCAATCCACGCATCGGTGGCAACCGAGCTGTCGAATCCGGGAAGCAACATCCTGGATATCGACCGTACGGTCGCCGAGACCATGCGTGCGGCGGATTTCCCCACCAAGCAGTTCGGCTTCCCCCTGGCAGGCAGCCTGCTGCCCTGGATCGACAAGGACCTGGGCAACGGCATGTCGCGCGAGGAGTGGAAGGGCGATGCCGAGCTGAACAAGATGCTGGGTCGCACGCCGGAAAACCACATTCCGGTCGAGAGCATCTGCGTTCGGGTGGGCGCCATGCGCTGCCACAGCCAGGCACTGACCATCAAGCTGCGCGAGGATCTGCCGCTGCCGGCCATCGAAGAGATGCTGGCAGGTGCCAACGACTGGGTGCGTGTCGTGCCCAACGATCGTGAGGCGTCGCTGGCCGAACTCACGCCGGCAGCCGTCACCGGCAAGCTGCACGTGCCGATCGGCCGCCTGCGCAAGCTCACGCTCGGCAAGGGCTACCTCAGTGCCGCCGAACCGCTGCGCCGGATGCTGAGGATCGTGCTGGAGCGCCCGCTGGCTGCGTGATGACCGCTTGAGAGTTGACTGAAGTTTCCCTGGCCCGTTTCCCGGCGGGCAGATTCCCGCCGGGTCATCCAAAGAGTTTGTTTCGTTCCAGTTCCTGTAAGAGGTGGTACCTTGTCTGAACAGCCCCGCAGTAAATTGCATTCGATGACGTCTGGTGGCTCCGGGCGCAGCCAGATGGCGACTGCGGTTGCCGTCGCCCTGGCGATCCTGTCCGGGGGTGGCGTCACGTCCGCCGAGGCTGCCGGTCTCGGCCGCCTGACCGTCCAGTCCGCATTGGGACAGCCGCTGCGCGCCGAGGTGGAAGTCACCTCCGTCAGTCCTGACGAGGCCGAATCGCTCAAGGCACGGATCGCCTCGCCCGAGGCTTTCAGCCGTGTGGGTCTGCAGTACAAGGAAGCGCTGTCCGGCGTGCGCATGGACGTCGAGAACCGGGGCGGCCGCTACTTCATCAAGGTCACTTCCAGCCGGCCCATCAACGATCCGTTCGTGGATCTGGTGGTCGAGCTGAGCTGGGCGTCGGGCACGTTCAGCCGTGAATACACCTTCCTGCTGGATCCTCCGACCCAGCAGAATGCCAACCAGGCCAACCGTTCGGGCAATGCACCTGTGGCTGGCGCCGCCACGGCAGCCGCTGCCACCGGCGCGGCCGCGTCCGGCAGCAACGCCGTGCGCACCATCGATCCGGCCACCGGCCGCCTGGTCAACCAGGAGCGCGGTGCACAGGGCCGTTCGCAGGCTGCCAGCCAGCCGACCGAGGCCAAGCAGCAGCCGGCTGCACAGGCCCAGGGTGGTCGTGACGCCAGCAGCGAAGGCGGCACCGTCACGGTGGGTCAGGGCGAGACGCTGGGCATGATTGCTGCCCGCGTGCGTCCGGCCAGCGCCACGCTGGATCAGACCATCGTGGCCATCTACCGTACCAACCCGACGGCGTTCATCCAGAACAACCCCAACCTGATCCGTCAGGGCCGCACGCTGACCATCCCGTCCGAGGGTGAGATTGCGGCGATCGACAGCACCGAGGCCGGTCGCCAGCTGCGCATGGCGGCGCGCGACTTCCGCTCCTACAAGGAGCGCATGGCCGGCACCACGCCTGAAGTGGCTACGGGCAACGGCAGCAGCACCGCCAGCGGTGCCATCAGTGCGAAGGTCGATGACGAGCGCGGTGGTCAGGCCGGCAGCCAGGATCGCCTGGAGCTGAGCCGCTCGGAAGGTGGCAAGGACGAGCAGGGCAGCGCCGTCGGTGCCCGTGATGCCGAAGCCCAGGTGGCCCGCGAGGCCGCGCTCAAGGAAGCCAACAGCCGCATCGCCGAGCTGGAGAAGAACGTTGGCGCCCTGAAGAGCATGCTGGAGCTGAAGGACAAGTCGCTGGCTGACCTGCAGGCTCAGCTGGAGAAAGCCCGCGTTGCCGGTGCCCAGGTCAGCGGCACGGTGGCTGCAGCTGCCACGGCGGCTGCCGACAAGGCCCGCGACGCCGCCAGCAAGGTGGCTGACAAGGCTGCTGCCGAGAAAGCCGCGGCCGAGAAGGCTGCCGCCGAGCAGGATCAGCCCAAACCGGCCGAGGGTGCGGACAAGGACGCCGTCGAGCGTGCTGCTGCCGATGCCAAGGCCGAGGTCGAGCGCGTGACCAACGGCGATGCCGACAAGTCCAAGGACATGCCCAAGCCCGCGCCGGTCAACGATGGCGAGGAGCAGGGCGGCCTGATCGAGGGGCTGTCGCAGAATTCCCTGCTGCTGCCGGGTCTGGGCGTGGCTGCCCTGGCCGCGGGTCTGGGCTTCTGGATGCTGCGCCGCCGCCGCCGCGAGGATGACGGCTTCTCCGACAGCATCAGCGCCGACGAATTCAGCGCCAATTCGCTGTTCGGCACCACCGGTGGCCAGAGCGTCGACACGATGACCGGCGCCAGTACGCAGATCACCACGATCAGCGAGAGCACGCCGACCGAGGTTGACCCGATCGCCGAGGCCGAGGTCTACATCGCCTACGGTCGTGAGACCCAGGCCGAGGAGATCCTGCGCGAGGCGCTGAAACGCCAGCCCGAGCGTCAGGCCATCCGCCTGAAGCTGCTGGAGATCTACTCGGGTCGCAAGGACACGGTGGCCTTTGGCCAGATGGCGCGCGAAATGCACGACATGACCGGCGGCCTGAACGAGGAATGGTCGAAGGTGGTGCAGATGGGTGCCGCCCTGGATCCGGACAATGCACTGTACGGTGATGGCACGGCCGATCTGGCTGCCCCGTCGCCGGTGGCTTCGCCGGCTGCCGATGTCGGCGGCATGGCTGCCGCAGTTGCCGCCGGCGTGGCCGGTATGGCCGCCGCTGCCGAGCCGCAGCATGCCGAACCGGAAGCCCCGGCCGTGTCGTCGCCCTCGATGGATGAAGGCCTGGCCTTCGATGGCGGCTACAACAAGCCGGCTGTCGAGGCTGAATCGAAGCCGGTGCAGACCTTCCAGTCGACCCGTTCCGGTCCGCTGTCGGCCATGCCGGGTGTCGAGCTGCCCTCGCTGGATCTGGACGCGCCGCTGGACCTGGATGAAGGCCCGAGCACCGTCACCGACCTGAACATCGACACGACCATCACCGAGTCGCTGGACATGGGCCATGCGTCGGGCGGTGAGGGTGATGGCCTGGGCGCCATTGGCCTGGATCTGTCGCCGTCGACGATCTCCGGTCCGATCACGATGAGTGGTGCGGCTTCCAGCCAGTGGCAGGAAATGGCCTCGAAGCTGGATCTGGCCTCCGCCTACGTCGAGATCGGTGACAAGGAAGGTGCCCGCGAACTGCTGGAAGAAGTGATCAACGGCGGTGACGCCGCCCAGCAGCAGCGCGCTCGCGAACTGCTTGCCGATCTCTGATCGACAGCTTCCGATCTGATGGCTGCCCCCGCACGGCGGGGGTCTCGACTGCCACCCTCATCCTTCGGGATGACGGGGGCAGTTTTGTTTTGGGCGCTCGTTCCGTGGCCTGGACGCGGGGAATGGTGCGTTCGGGCAGAATACCGGACGGACACACCTCGGGAGTGACGATGGACGACGATCTGACAGGCAACCGGCAGGCAGAGGTCGGGCGGGTGGATGGCACGCTGCCGGTGGAGGCCCATGCCGGAACGCAGCCTGCCGATGGGCAGATGGGCGATGTGCCGCGTCATCGCTGGGTCTGCGGCGTGTCCTACGATGGCCGGGATTTCTGCGGCTGGCAGAAGCAGCCCCCTGTGCCGGGTCTGGCTCCGTCGGTCCAGACCACGGTGGAAGCGGCGCTGTCGGCTGTGGCGGGGCAGGCCATCGACATCCGCTGTGCCGGACGTACCGATGCCGGGGTGCATGCGCTGGAACAGGTCATCGAGTTCTCCACCACGGCGCAACGGCCGCCCAATGCCTGGGTGCGCGGCGCCAATGCCCATCTGCCGGATACGGTGGCGGTGCGCTGGGCCGTGCCGCTGGCGCCGGATGCCGATTTCGACGCCCGTTTCTCGGCCCGGGAACGCACCTACTGGTATGTGCTCATCGACAGCCCCGTGGCGCCGCCGCTGTGGCAGGGGCGTGCCGGCTGGACGCATCGGCCGCTGGATGTGGCGCGGATGCAGGCCGCGGCCCGAACGGTGTTGGGCACGCATGATTTCAGCAGCTTTCGGGCCTCGGAGTGCCAGGCGGCCACGCCGGTGCGCACGCTGACGGAATGGACGGTGGAGCGCCATGGCGCCTTCGTGATGATGCGGCTGACGGCCAATGCCTTCCTGCATCACATGGTGCGCAATCTGGTGGGCTCGCTGGTGTATGTGGGGGACGGGCGGCGCCCGGTGTCGTGGCTGGCCGAGGTGCTGGCCGCGCGCTCACGGTCGGCCGGGGCGCCGACGTTTGCGGCCGGAGGGCTGTATCTGGCGTCGGTGCGCTATGACGAGGCCTGGAGGTTGCCCTGCACGGTGCGTCCGCTGTCGATGGCGGAGCTGGTGTGAGGGCACGTCCTATACTTCTGGGGGATTCCGGGCGCAGGGGCGGCCTGGACGGGAACCGGGAGCCAGGGAGAAACGGATGACAGTGCAGCGTACGCGGGTGAAGTTCTGTGGGCTGGTGCGACCGCAGGATGTGGATACGGCGGTGGCGCTGGGGGTGGATGCTGTCGGGTTTGTCTTCTATCCGAAGAGCGCGCGTTGCGTGACGCTGGATGAGGCCGCGGTGCTGCGGCGGCGTCTGCCGTCGTGGGTGCGGGCGGTGGGGCTGTTCGTGAACGAGCCGCTGGATGCCATGTGGGAGGGCGTGCGCCGGGTGGGGCTGGATGTGGTTCAGGCTCACGGGGACGAGACACCGCAGGTGCTGGCCGGACTGGGCGGGCAGGGTGTCCGTTACTGGAAGGCGCTGCGCATTGGCGGGCAGGTGGCGGATGAGGAGCGCGCCGCGTGGCTGCGGGCGGGACGGGTGCCGGCGGATGCCCGGGCGCTGGATGAGGCACTGGGGCTGTTCGGGCAGGCGGAATGTTGTCTGCTGGACAGTGCCGGTCCGGGCTTTGGTGGCACCGGGCATGCGTTTGACTGGTCGCTGCTGGAGGGGCGTTCGCAGGCCGGATCGCCCCGTGGCAATGCACCGCGTCTGGTGCTGGCTGGCGGATTGCGGCCCGAGACGGTGGGTGAGGCGATTCGTCAGGTGGGGCCTTTTGCGGTGGATGTGTCCAGTGGGATTCAGGGGGACGATCCAAGGAAGAAAGACACGGTTAGAATGGAGCGTTTCATGACAGCCGTGTTGCAGGCCGATGCGGATCGGGCGCAGGCTGGTTGAATGGTTTTTCTATCGGAAGGTGTGATGACGACTGATGCCTATGATTTTCCGGATGCATCCGGGCATTTCGGCCCTTATGGCGGCCTGTTCGTCTCCGAGACGCTGATCGGCGCGCTCACCGAGCTGCGCGAGGCCTACGAGCGCTACCGCCACGATCCGGACTTCCAGGCAGAATTCCGCGACGAGCTGGAGCACTTCGTGGGTCGGCCCAGTCCGGTCTATCACGCGCGGCGCTGGTCGCAGATGCTGGGCGGGGCGCAGATCTACTTCAAGCGTGAGGACCTCAACCACACCGGGGCCCACAAGATCAACAACGCCATTGGCCAGGCGCTGCTGGCACGGCGCATGGGCAAGAAGCGCATCATTGCCGAGACGGGCGCGGGCCAGCACGGGGTGGCCACGGCCACGGTGGCCGCGCGCTACGGGCTGGAATGCACGGTGTACATGGGCTCGATCGATGCCGCACGCCAGCGGCAGAACATCTACCGGATGAACCTGCTGGGCGCGAAGGTGGTCGAGGTGGAGTCGGGCTCGAAGACGCTGAAGGACGCGCTCAACGAGGCGATGCGGGTGTGGGTGACGAATGTCGACGACACCTTCTACATCATCGGCACGGTGGCCGGTCCGCATCCGTACCCGATGATGGTGCGCGACTTCCAGGCCATCATCGGCCAGGAGTGTCGGGTGCAGA
>QWBZ01000950.1_pt1 | contig 10320 bp, 12 predicted proteins | sample 1972441 | NCBI WGS metagenome assembly QWBZ01 (sample SAMN09866721, study PRJNA288562) | Human oral metagenome isolate term6_saliva, whole genome shotgun sequencing... | isolation source: mouth | host: Homo sapiens | place: USA: California
GCTTAGAAAGCGTAACACCTACGGCGTTGAAACATTCATTTTGTAAGACCATTTCTGTTGTTTTATATAGTAAAATATGGCAAATTATTGTCTGAAATGCCCCAACTCATTTTACTCTTTATTATCAACACCATCACCACCCCTAATTAACCCCAAAATAACGACCTCCATTTCCACGACTAACTACTCCCCTCCCTCTTCGGGGAGGGGCTGGGGGAGAGGCTTTGTTTCCCTTACACTATTACACCTTTAATTATTAACAACACCACCCTCACAATTGTTTCACCACGCAACTCGGTACGAGTTGTTCTTTTGATAGCCCGGGGTTGGCGAGGAATGAGCCTACCCCGGGTAAACGTTCGCAAGGAGATTCAACGCCGTAGGTGTTGAGCTTTTTCTATGAAAGCATGGGTATAGCGAGAGGAATCATGGCGGATTACGCTTAGAAAGCGTAACACCGATGGCGTTGAAACATTCATTTTATAATACAATTAATGCCAACATTCGAATAAATAAATGGCAATATGTGAAAACATTCTAATGAATACATCCGCCATGATTAATGCGCTCACCACGCAACTCGGTACGAGTTGTGCTTTTAATAGCCCGGGGTTGGCGAGGAACGAGCCTACCCCGGGTAAACGTTCGCAAGGAGATTCAACGCCATAGGTGTTGAGCTTTTTCTGTGAAAGCATGGGTATAACGATGGGATTTATGGTGAATTACGCTTAGAAAGCGTAACACCTACGGCGTTGAAACATTCATTTTATAATACAATTAAGGATGACATACGAATAAATAAATGGCAAAATGAGGAAACATTTTAATGAATACATCCGCCATTGCGAATGTTGTAACGACACAACGCCGTAGGTATTATAATAAATTTCCAATGAAATTTCCCCTCATTATAAATGTGCTCACGATGCAACGCTGTAAGCGTTGTACGTTTGATAGCCCAGGGTTGACGAGCGAAGGCGAAGACTACCCTGGGTTATTTGCCATTAGCGAGAACAACGCTGTAGGCGTTGTACCTTTTATTCCTCAATGTTTTATCACGACATTCCACGAAGAAAAGCACAACACCTACAGCGTTGACCTCCACACTACACACATAACCCTGGGTAGGCTGACGCCAACCCACTGTTATCAAAAGCATAACGCCTACAGCGTTGATTATTAATGACATTGCAAAATGCGTCGAATGACCATACAATTTGCATTATTTCATAGCATAAAACACGACAAATTACGCGCTGATTTGCACCAAATTATTTTACCCTTCATTAGCAACAATATTACCACCCTTAATTAACCTCAAAATAACGACCTCCATTTCCACGGCTAACCACTCCCCTCTCTCTTCGGAGAGGGGCTGGGGGAGAGGCTTTGTTTGCCTTACACCATTTTACACTTTATTATCAACCACGTTACCCTCACAATTGTTTCTTAAGGACAACATACGAATAAATAAATGGCAAAATGTGGAAACATTCCAATGAATACATCCGCCATTGTGAATGTTACGACCACGCAACGCTGTAAGCGTTGTACGTTTGATAGCCCAGGGTTGGCGAGCGAAAGCGTAGTCTACCCTGGGTTATTTGCCATTAGTAGCAACAACGCAGTAGGCGTTGAACCTTTTATTTATAGGCATATTATTGCAGCATTTCACGCAGAAAAAGCACAACACCTACGGCGTTGACCTCCTCACTACATACATAACCCAGGGTAGGCTGACGCCAACCCATGGCTATCAAAAGCACAACGCCTACAGCGTTGATTATCAATGACATTGCAAAATGCGTCGAAAGGCCATACAATTTGCATTATTTCATAGCATAAAACACGGCAAATTACGCGCTGATTTGCATCAAATCATTTTACCCTTTATAATCAACAATATTACCACCCCTAATTAACCCTAAAATAACCTCCTCCATTTCTACGACTAACTACTCCCCTCTCTCTTCGGAGAGGGGCAGGGGGTGAGGCTTTGTCCGCCTAACATCATTTCACCTTTTCTTATCAACACCATTGCCACTTCTTATTAATCCACAACTAACTACCCCCCTCTCTCTTCGGAGAACCATAGGTCGCTGTTCATGAAGCCTGCGAAACGAGGAAAGCAAAGGGCTGGGGGTGAGGCTTTATTTTCTTTCCCCCACCAAACAAAAAGTAGGAGAACTCTACTTTTTTAACATCTTTTTTGCACTGAATATCAATTATTTCACCTATATTTGAGACGTGAATCATCCACCTTTTTAGAATGAGGTGGAAACGCATGGAACATTGTTTGCGGACTGCATTGATAGCCCATGTTTTGGAAGTTCACTTTAATGTGTACGTGCTTACACCTGCTTGGAAAACTTTTTGGCCGTGAAAGGACTTGTTGCTAACGGGTTTTGGGCCTTAAAAAACATAGAAAACACGATTATATTTAACTTTAATAAGCTTATGATATATGCAAAATTGACAGCTGCAGAAGCTGCGGCCATGATTCAAAATGATGAAACTGTGGCGCTATCGGGCTTCACTCCGAATGGTGTTGCCAAAGCCGTTTTTCGCGAACTCTCTAAGCGTGCCTTGCACGAACATGCCGAAGGACGCCCCTTTAAGGTTGGAATCATCACGGGAGCCTCTACGGGTCAGAGTGTAGAAGGCGACATGGCAGCTGCTAACGCCATTAAGTTTCGCACGCCATTCTCTACAAACAAGGACTTTAGAGAGCACGTAAATGCCGGTGAAATAGACTTTGAAGATATGCATTTAGGCCATGTTGCCGAGCGACTTCGCCGTGGTTTCTATGGTGAAATAGATTGGGCTATCATCGAAGTAAGCGGATTTATGCAGGCCGGAAGCACGTGTCGAGGCTATCTTACGAGTGCAGGTGGCGTAGTTCCAACGATTGTTCGCATGGCCAAACATGTGATTTTAGAACTCAATACGTTTCATAGTCCGCAGTCACGCCTGTTGCATGATGTCTACGAACCAGCTCGTTGTCCCCATCGTTTGCCGATATTGATCAATCAAGTGACCGATAGAATAGGAAAAGAATTTGTCGAAATAGATGGTCATAAGATTGTGGGCGTGGTGGAATGTTGTATTCCTGAGGAGGCAAGAGCTTTCAAACCCGTTGATGAAGTGACGAGTAGGATGGGAAATTTTGTAGCAGATTTTTTGGTTTCCGACCTGAAACGAGGTCTTCTTCCGAAAGAGTTTCTCCCCGTACAGAGTGGTGTTGGTGTCATCAGTAATGCCGTTTTAGAGGCTTTGGGGCATCATCCTGGCATTCCAAATTTCTCAGTTTATACCGAAGTTGTACAGGATGCGGTGATTAAACACATGAAAAACGGGAAGATTATAGATGCGAGTTGTTCGTCATTAACAGTGACAAATGAGACTCTTATGGATATTTATAGTAACATGGACTTCTTTTATCGTCACGTGGTTATACGCCCAAGTGAGATCAGTAACTCACCCGAGGTGATACGACGGCTTGGAGTTATTGCCATGAATACAGCCATGGAGTGTGATATTTACGGTCATGAGAACTCGAGTCATGTGTGTGGTAGTCAGCTGATGAATGGCATTGGAGGCTCATGTGACTATGAACGTAATGGTTATTTGAGTATCTTCACGATGCCAAGTACAACAAAAGATGGTCGAATCAGTACGATTGTACCAATGTGTAGCCATGTAGACTCAACGGAACATGACGTAGATGTGATTGTGACGGAACAGGGAGTAGCTGATCTTCGCGGTAAAGGGCCGCAGCGAAGAGCTATAGAAATCATTGAAAACTGTGCGCATCCAGACTATCGTCCGTTGTTGCGTGAGTATCTACGTAAAGCAGGTTGCGGGCACGAACCCCATTGTTTATCTTCTGCTTTGGCTTTCCATGAGGCCTATTTAACAAAGGGTGACATGCGATTGGCTTCATTTTAAAGAGAAAACAGAATCATTATAATAAATCAATCTATACAAATTAAGCGATATCAAAAGGCAATGGATAAAAAGATTATTATGCAATATAAGGCCTCTTTCGATAGTATTGTTCAGTATATTGAAAGCGATGACGCCAAAGAACAAATCGAAGTGTGGTTTGCACGCGAGCTACAAAGTATATTAGGTTATGCCCGTTGGGAGAACTTTCTGGTCGCTATACATCGTGCAATGGATTCATGTAAGTCGCAGAATATCAGTGTTGATGATCATTTTCGTGAGGTCACGAAAATGATATCAATAGGAAAAGGTGGAAAAAGAGAAGTATCTGACTTCATGCTTACACGTTATGCGTGTTATCTTATTGCTCAAAATGGCGATCCAAAGAAAGAAGAAATAGCGTTCGCTCAAAGCTACTTTGCCTTACAAACGCGTAAGGCTGAACTGATAGAAGAGCGATTAAACCTACTCTCTCGCTTGGAAACACGGGATAAACTGAAAGTATCTGAAAAGCAATTGTCACAGAATATATTCCAACGAGGGGTTGATGATAAAGGGTTTGGACGCATACGGTCTAAAGGAGACACTGCTCTTTTCGGCGGATATAGTACAGAAGAGATGAAGATTCGATTGGGTGTGAAGTCCAAAAGACCATTAGCTGACTTCCTTCCCACGCTTACTATCGCAGCAAAGAACCTTGCTACAGAGATGACTAACTACAATGTAGAAAGTAAAGACCTGCAAGGTGAACGCCCTATTACACGAGAACACATACAAAATAATAAGAGTGTGCGTGATATGTTAGGGCAACGGGGCATTAAACCAGAAGATCTTCCACCCGCAGAAGATATTAAGAAGATAGAGCGTAAAGTCGTTCGAGATGAGAAAAAGATAGAACAAGCATCATCAAAGTTACCAAAAGATAAGAATGGATAATAATAATCTATTAAATAGAATATTGCAAATAGAGCATGGTTTTCAGCACATCATTGAGGGAACTGACGAAATCTTTGCTGCGTATTCTAAGGAACAATGTTATGATTTAGCACTAACATGGTTTAAACATGAAGCTTATCAAGTACGAATGTTGGCTACTTCCGTGTTAGGTAGATTGGCAACAGAGGATGATGACATGCTTTCCATTTTGAGAAAACAAATAAGTAACGATGCAAATTGGCGGGTACAAGAAATGCTTGCAAAGGCTTTCGATGAAGTATGTAAGTGTAGAGGCTATGAAACTTCATTGCCTCTTATAGATGAATGGCTTAATGATAGCAATCCAAATGTTATTCGTGCAGTGACAGAAGGATTGAGAATATGGACAAGTCGGCCTTTCTTTAAGGAACATCCATCAATAGCTGTTGCGTTAATTAGTAAGCATAAAGCGCACGAAAGCGAATATCTTAGAAAGTCAGTAGGTAATGCTTTGAAAGATATAAGCAAGAAACACCATGATTTAATACAGCAAGAAGTACAGCAATGGGATTTATCTAATTCAAAGATTCTATTCACTTATAAATATGCAACGAAGCTATTTAAGTAAAGATTACAATAGATAGTTATTCTTTTTAGACGCTCTTGATATGCAATTGGCAGTGCTTTAAAGGCATAACGCCCAATAGTTTATAGGATTAACTATTGGGCGTTATAATGCAATATCAATGACAATTAAATGAGAATGACGTCTTTTTGTGCATAAAAGTCTTTGATAGTCTTCACTATAGCCTTTGAAACAGCGGTATCAATATAGTTATATGGGCGTTGTGTTTGAATGGATTTTACAAACGAAACAAGTTCGTAGCGGATACCTTCGCCATCAAGTTGATAGAAATAACGCTTGTTATTGGCGGGATTTTCTTTTCTGATTTCAAAATAATCTGTTTTCCACCATGGTGAAGGTACATAGAGATAACCTTCTGTTCCCGATATAATCAACTCACCTTCTGACTTCACTCCTTGCCCTACTTTCATAGAAGCCACGGCATGATTATACGTGAAAGATATCTTTGTAAAGGTATCAAATAGGTTCTTATCATCCTCAAGTCGTGTTACAATTTGACGTTGATGATAGTCTGTTCCGAGTAATTGGAAGATGGGAAGTAGGGCAGTTGGTCCCCAGGCGCATATGCTATTCCACTCTTTTTGCACATTAGAAAGGCTCGTACATGTGGCATCTACCGAGACAATATCGCCGATAACGCCAGTTTTTGCCAATAGAATCAGCCGATAATACGCCATTGAATAGGCTGTTTTCAGTGCGTCGACGAGGATACATCCGTGCTGTTTGGCCAGCTCACGGAGTTCTTCGTATTGCACAAGATCAATCGTTATGGGTGACTCACAAAGTACATTCAGCCCATGATTCAAAGCTTTTTTGATGTCTTCATAATGCGAAACAGGACTTGAAATGATGTATACGGCATTGCAATTATCAAGTAATTCGTCGATGGTTTCATACGAAGGAATGTCTTTTATATTGCTGTTGAGCTTGAAATGTGAACGCGAATAGATGCCCGAAACATGTAGTCCGTTGACATAATTGGCTTCTCTTACAATCTTGTTCAAAATGGGCGACTCGCCGATGAGGCCCAAGTGAATATCACATTTCTCTGCTCTTAGCTCCGAACTTGATATGCCTTGCGTTCTATCTAAATAGACAACCTTACAGTATTCGTTAAGATAGTCGAAGTGACCTTTCCAATCTGACCCCACCGTAAAGATGTCTATACCTAATCGTTTGATATCATCAATCTTCTGACCCTCATATTCTTCGACGATGATTTCATCGGCAAGACCTGTTTGTCTGACGTTTTCTATGCGCTCAATGAGTGATTGTTGCACGTTAATCTTACCTCGGGCGCGGTCGAAATTGTCTGCCGTTACACCGACAACAAGGTAATCTCCCAATGCCTTTGCACGCTCTAAGAGTCGAATATGACCTTTATGTATGAGGTCATAAGTGCCATAAGTGATAACTTTTTTCATGTAATGGTTTATAGAAGTCCGCGTTTCTGCATATCTTTCAAAGCCTCAAGCAGACGTGTATTGTCTTCAATGGTCAGTGCACCAATATGACCTACGCGGAAGATTCTATCCCGCATATCGCCTCCATTGGGGCAAATCCAAATGTGATATTCGTCTTTCAATGTCGTAAACACATCGTAAGCAGACACGTTTCGAGGGTGAAGAGGAGTTACTGCGTTACCCGGTGAGTGAGAAACAAAGTCAAAAGGCAACGCCTTTACACGCTGACGGAAGTCATCTGCAAGTGCTTTTATCTTACCTCTTTCGGCTTCTTCGCCTCCCGCTTCATTGATTTCGTGCAGTCGTTTATTGATTTGTCTGAGGATGCCTACAGCCGGAGTGAAGGGTGTTTGGCCTCGTTCTCCGTTCTTTAATGCATCTTTTAAGTCGAAATACATACAGCCGGCATCGTGTTGATAAACACGTTCTACGCCACGAGACGATAGGGTTATGATTGAGATTCCCGGCGGACAAGCCAACGCTTTCTGTGATCCTGTGATCATTACATCGGCACCTAAGGCTTCCATATCAAACGCATCGGCGAGAAAAGAGCTTATAGCGTCGACAACAAGAAACAGATTATTGCGCTTACAAAAGCTGCTAATGCGTTCTATATTGTAGTGAACGCCTGTGGAAGTTTCGTTTACATTGACCAAGAAACCGGTGTAACCTTGCTGCTCATAGGGTGCAAGCATTTCATCGGTGATGTCATATCCAAACTCAGGTACAAGCTCTGTATAAGGTATATGATGTACTTTGCAGAGCTGAACAAAGCGTTCTCCAAAGCTACCTCCATTGATAACAAGCACCTTATCCTGTGGAGTGAAGGTGTTAATCAAGGTTGCTTCCATTGCCGCTGAACCCGAACCAGTAATAAAAACGACTCTTGCGTCTTTGTCAGCCTTAGCAAATTTCTTGATAAGGGCTTCGTTTTCAAACATCACTTGTGAGAATTCAGGAGTTCGAAAGTATGGAACTTGCTCACTACCTATGGCTCTTACGCCCTCACTTGACATCACCGGACCAACGGTGAAGTTTAACATTATGTCCTGATCTTGCATCATTAACAATACTATTATAACCTATTTGCATACAAAAATAATAAAAATAATTCGTTATAAAGGCTGAAATTCGTTATTTATCCTTACCTTTACTCAAAATTATTACATTCAATATGAGAATCGTTTTGTTTTGCGAGAATAAGTATGCCATAGATATTTTGCATCCCATTCAGTTGGAAGCAGACCGCGAAGGAGGGAATGAGGTGCTGTGGTATGTGCATGAAAAGAAGATTCCTGACTTTCCTTTGAAGCATGAAGTGCGTTGGACGGCGAGCATGCAAGAGACTTATGACTTCATGCCCGAAGCCATTTTTGTGCCTGGAAACATTGTTCCTTACTATCTTTCTGGTGTGAAAATACAAATTTTCCATGGCTATGCAGCTGAGAAAAAAGACCATTGGATTATCCGAAGATACTTTGATTGTTACTTCACGCAAGGCCCTTACTTCACTAAAAAGTTTATGGAGTTGTCGCTGAAATACGGAGATTTTGAAGTGTTGGAAACGGGTTGGCCACGCCAAGACTGGATAGCTGAACACCGAAATGACTTTAATCAAGAGCGCGAACAGCTGTTAAAGCAGTATGGAAAGCAGCAAATTGTGCTCTATGCACCTACGTTTTCGCCAAAACTCACGTCACTTCCGCTCATCAAAGATAACTTAGTGAAGCTAAGTAAGCAAAAGGATGTGTTGCTGTTGATGAAGTTTCATCCGCTGACACGCCAGGAATGGGTGGATGAATACAAGGCTTTGGCGGCACAATATGACAATATTGTGTATGTCGATGACTACAGTGTGACGAAATATATGCTAATGGCTGATGTGATGATTAGCGATACTTCGTCAACGATTTATGAGTTCTTGTTGCTCGATAAGCCTGTGGTGACGCTCAATGCCATATCGAAAGACATCTATTGGAAGAACATAACAGACCCTAATCTCCTATGCGATGCCGTGGAAGATGTCGTGGAAAATGAGGACTATGTGCGTCTTCGCAGGTGGGTGATTGACAATTACGACCCCTATACCGATGGCAAAGTAGCCCATAGAATGCTTGAAGGTGCACGCGATTTTATCCGCAGACACGGGGTGCCTAAGAAGCGAAAACTCAATCTTTGGCGTCAATACACAAGCATCAAAACGTTTGGTCGCATCAAGAAGAAAGATTAATTACCGATTGATAATGTAGAATTGGAGATGTAAGTTGGTAAAAGGCGTCTCATAATTTATGTCATTCCGCGGCATGAATTAATGGAAATAGTATAACAAAATACATGTTTCAACGCCGTAGGTGTTGCGGTTTTTCGGCGCAATTTGCCATTTATTCATGTGTGTATTGTCGTCAATCACACCATGATATGAATATTTCAACGCCATAAGTGTTACACTTTCTAAGCGTAATCCGCTATTAATCCATATGTGTATAGACGTTAATCACACCATGAAACACACGTATCAAATAGCCCAGGGTTGCCAAACGATAGTGCAGGCTACCCTGGGTTAATGTATGGTTTGCGTGGACCAACGCCATAGGTGTTGCGGTTTCTTTGATTAATCCGCCATGAAATATTTCATAGTAAGCGTGCCTTTATAGAAAAAGCTCAACACCTACGGCGTTGCATCTCCTTGCGAACGTTGACCCGGGGTAGGCTCGTTCCTCGCCAACCCCGGGCTATCAAAAGAACAACTCGTACCGAGTTGCACCATGAGGGCATGTATATTGCCAAACGCGTTTATTGGAATACTAGTACAACACCTACGGCGTTGCGTCGTTGTAACATTCATAATGGCGGATATATTCATTAGAATATTGTTACAACATCACCATTGTTACATCGTTGTAACGTCCGCAATGGTTGATGTATTCATTTGAATACTGACATAAAATCTATAGCATCGGTGATTAACAAACAATTTATTGGGTTATATTGATGTAGTTATTATAATACGCTATCAATGATATTCCAATGAATCATGCTACAAATAATAACTCAATACGCATTTCTCAACGCTGTAAGCGTTGTACGTTTGATAGCTCAGGGTTGCCAAACGATAGTGCAGGCTACCCTGGGTTAGCGTATGGTATGTGGGGAACAACGCCGTAGGTGTTGCGCTTTCTTTGATTAATCCGCCATAAAAGGTTTCATTATAAGCGTGCCTTCACAGAAAAAGCTCAACACCTACGGCGTTGCATCTCCTTGCGAACGTTTACCCGGGGTAGGCTCGTTCCTCGCCAACCCCGGGCTATCAAAAGAACAACTCGTACCGAGTTGCGTGGTGAGAACATTCAT
>QWBZ01000752.1_pt1 | contig 10317 bp, 9 predicted proteins | sample 1972441 | NCBI WGS metagenome assembly QWBZ01 (sample SAMN09866721, study PRJNA288562) | Human oral metagenome isolate term6_saliva, whole genome shotgun sequencing... | isolation source: mouth | host: Homo sapiens | place: USA: California
TAAGAAAATATTTCTTTCTTAACTGTTGTGGCGTAAGTTTCTTTTCTTCTTCTTTTTCCTCCACCTTTTCCCCAGTTTCCTCTTCAACAGCAATTCCCAACATTTCTCCGAAAGCCTTTATAACCTTGTATCCTTCGATTGTCTTGCCTTCTTCAAATTTCACACAATATCCATCATGTTCAACAGCCGACTTTATCACATTAAATGTTCTCAATTTTTCAGCTTCATCAAAAAGTTTCACTCTTTCTAAAAACTCTTCTTTCGGAAATATTATTTTGTCATCTTTTCTTAAAAGAGGAAGTAGCCAGTTGCGGATGCTGTCGTAGGTTTGTTCTATTGGTTTTTTAGGCTTTTTGTATACCGTTTTTTCTGCTTCTGTTAATTCTTTTTCATTTAGATTTTCAGTTTGAGTCATTTCATCTTTTTCAATAATTTCTTTAGCTTCATCTGATTTTTCGCCTAATTCTAGATTCTCCGTTTCTTCTTTTATAAAAAATTCTCTTTCGTATAATTTGTCGTCTATCTTAATTCTCTGTTCCGCCTTTATTTCCTTTATCTTAAAATTTTCCTTATCCAGAATGTAATATCCTGATAAATCCAGTTCAAAGTCCATTTTTTCAAACATTTCCTTTTTTAACAAATCCCGAACCTTTGAAACAAGTACATTCCTGCTCATCCTGTTATCATAATAATCCATCCTGAAATCTAATTTTATATTATCCTTTTCTTTTTCATCAAACTTGAATATCAACTTAACAGGTATTTTTTCATCTATAGGATTGACTGAATAATATATTCCACTTCAAACTTATTCTCATCGTTAATTTGTTTATCATAAATATTTAAAAATAAGAATGAGAGCGGAGTTTCAGTAAATAATAGCCTTCCAAAATAATCTGAATTAATTAATTTTTTATAATTAAAAATTGTAAGATGAATCCTGCTGGCAAATTCGTTCCTATCCTTAAAATATTTAAACAGATTTTTATCTATATTTTCAATTATGAAATTTTTATTTATAAGAACAGGATTATCCAAATTACTAAAATTAATAATATAAATATTGTTGTCTTCCTCTAACTCATCAAGTATCTTTAACTCTAAATTTAAATAATCATTCTTAATATTTTGTGGTTTTAAAAATTCTATTCCTATTATATTACCTTCTATCTCACGAATTTTGATTCTCCCTTTTTTATTTAATTCTAATTTTTTATTTCCAGATTTTTTTATTCTATCTTTAATTTCATAAATTTGTTTCTTCCAATATTTAAATCTTTTAATAAATTCTAACTTTTTCATAAATTATTTTTATTCCTTTTTATTTATTTGTAATATCTAAATTAATCATACAAGAATACTTTTGTCGCTATATTATTCAAATTTAATGAATTATATAATAATCCTTTTTCCTCTAATATTTTTTTGGCTAACTCTTTTATTTTTTTATCATTCCCTTTTTTCTGATAATAACCCATCATTCCCAATATTGCTTCCGCATTTTTCTGCTCAATGCCTCTTAAAAATAGTTTTTTAGCCTTTTCTTCATTACCTTCGGATATTTCTAACATTCCTAATGTACTTGCCGATTGTGAATTTCCTGCATTTATTCCTGCTTGATACCATTTTTTTGCTTCTAATTTATTATTTTCCTCTTCATAAATATTTCCAATCTTATATGCCGCCATTCCTATATTTCCTTTTTTATAAGCGATTTCGTAATACTTCATAGCTTCTGAATTATTATCTAAAAATTTATACATATTTCCTAGAAAATAGTATCCTTCAAATCCATACTCTAATAATTTTTCATATTTTTTCTTTGCTTCTTCGTATTTATTTATTCTTATCAAGGAATCTGCTTCATTAATTAATTCAAATTTTTTATTTTCATTCTCATCTCCTAACATTAAGTCTATTTTTAACATTATTTCATCATCTATTCCATTCATTTTATTTTTTCCAAACATTTTTTCTTTTAAACTATGAATCTTACTCTTATTTCTTTCTCTATAATAAATCGTCATAAGATAATATATTCCTTCAGCATCATTTCCATCTTCCACTTTTAACAAATATTTTTTTGCCTCATCAATTTTATTTTCACTTATTAATAATTTCCCCAAATCAATGTTAGAAAATTTATCGCCTTTTTTAATACCTTTTAAGTACCATTCTTTTGCCAAATTAAAATTCCCTTTTTTATAAGCAATACTCCCTAATATATATGCTGCTTGAGAATTTCCTTTATCATATGCAATTTTGTATTTCTTTTCACCCTCATTCTTGTCAATAAAATTGTAGTATAAATAAGCAATACTTAAATATGCACCATTATCGTATTTTTTTGCTTCCTCATAATATTTTTCAGCATTTTTATAATTACCTTCATCTCTTTCTAAATCTCCTAAAGATATTAATTTCAAATATTTTTTATCCTCATTTTTAACTCTATTTGTGGGTTTAGAGCAACTTACTGCAATAAAATTTAATAAACATAAAAATACAATTATTGGTAAATATTTCGTATATAAATTTTTTATTTCTCGTAAAATCATAATTAATCTCCTTCAGTTTATACATTTTTAATCAATAGGTTTTTTTGACTCTATGATTACAGTTACATACGGATCTTCTAAAAATTCTACTGTACTATCACTCCATTCTTTAGTTGGAACAAGTAATTGTAAAGTATTAGTTCTTTGATTTATCCAATTGTATAACGGCCTTCTATTTTCTACAATTTTATCTGTTGTTTTACTTTTTATATACCCTTTTACAAATTCAAATCCAAATTTTTTTGGTGTTGTTATCTTACCCTTTGTTAATATATCTTTTTGTTCTTTGGCCATTTGATCACGGTATTGATCTTTAATATCGCCTAAAGTTTCATTTACTATATTTTTTTCTTTATTTTCAATATTATTATCTCCAAAAGCAAGTTTTCTAACAAGTTTTGAAATTCCCAAATTTTTTTTATATCCAGTTCCTACTGGAGAAGCAAGCATTCCTTCATCAATCTGATTAAATCCAGTCAAAAAATCTTCTCTTGCAGATTGATCTGCTTCTACCGCAAGATGTGAAAATATTGAAAAAAAAGGCCCAGCTGCTAGTTCTGTCCCAACTGCTGTTATTTGATTAAAGAATCCATCATATACTCTTATTAACCATGGATTTTTATCATGAAAATTTAACATTTTATTTTTAAATCCTTGAAAAATTCCAAAATCTTGTCCGCTTTTTCTAACTTTAATTTTAATGCTTTCATCTATTTTACATTTTAAAATACTCGTTTTTAAAACAACTCTTGCTTCATTAACAAATACGTATGGAGCCAGCGTTTCTTTTTCCCAATATGCATCTATACATTTTAGACATTCTTTTTGAGTTTTAGAACACATACCTTTTCCTGAACCAGCAACAATCTCAAAATTTTCCTTTAAATGATCTTCACTTGTTGCCACCTGTTCATGATTTTGAAACATAACTTTTTTATTATATATTTTCAATTCTAATCCACCATCTAAATGTGGACATTCTAATTCAGCACCATTACATACGTATTTTTTCATTTCACTTTGTTTCATTCTATGCTTTACAGAAATCTTGTCGTGTATTCCTATCTTGAAAGAATCTTCTATTGGGTATAAACTAGTTTCCACAGTAACATCTCCCAACGTAGTAGGTTTTCTAATTGGATCTTCATTCATTACCGCATATTTAATTGCATTTCTTACTTTTAATGGGATTTCTCTTTCTTTTTTTAAATTTTCATTTTTTACTTTTAATTTTTCCACATATCTTTCCATTGATTTTAACGCTCTATCTAAATCATCGCCCTTCATAAATCTTCATATCCTTTCTTATTTTTTGTAAAAATTCTCTTTTTGAAAATCTAATCTCATCTTTACTGGATATTTCAATTAAACTATCCACTTTTTGAGTTATATTGCTTTCTTGAAGCAGAAGTCTTTTATATTCTACAACTATTTCCCTAAAACTTCTTTGATATTCTTTTTCAAAAATTTCCTTTAATTTTGAACTACTTAATTTATAATAAGATTGCTTGCCATTTATTATGTATACTCCATTCTCCTCTCTTACATCCAGAGATACAGGAATTACTGTGTTACCAAAAATTATTATTTCTTCTTTTTTTTCCTTTAAATTATTTAAAAATACATTCAGAAACCTATAATTTTTAATGAATTTAGTAACTCGATCTTCATCAGATACAAATTTTTTTAAGTTTTCTAATGTTGCATATTTTAAGTTTAAATTTACATTTTCTATTTTTTTTACTTCATCTTGGACAAGATTTATTTTTTCCACTATATTTTCTATATTTAAAATACTTATTATATTAAATTTTTTATCTACTAATATATACAATTCATCAAAAATAAAATTTTCCAATATTTTTTCTTTTAAATATGGAACATCATATTGATGATTTTTTTCTTCTATTTTATAAATAAAATATTCTCCAGTTTCATCAGTAAAACTTTTTATCATTTCCAAAACTACATCACATAATTCAATTTCATTATATTTTTCATCTTCAAATTCAAATTCCATTTTGCTTATATATCTAAACTTTTCCTTTTTCAAAAAATCCGTTATATTCTCTGGATTTCTCCTGTATTTTTCATCTATCATTTCCAACACCTGCTCTTTTCAAAATTTATCCATTTATCAATACTTTTCCGCCACCAGAAACTTTTGATGTTCCTGATGAAGTTATTGTCGTGTCATTGTTAGAGGTTATCGTTGTATTCTGTGTTGATGTTTGTGTGATATTCTGTGCAAGTACAGATTTTACCCCTTCCACAGTTTCAGAATAATTTTTAGCCCTGTTGCTTATGCTTCCTGCACTCTCTGAAATACTATTGTTTTGTCGCCTTTTTTATCTATCAGGGCATCGTATAAGCTTAACTGGTTCGGCGATGCCACATATTTTATTTTTCCAATTGTATGTTCCCCTATCTTTGAATCTATTTCAAGATTCATATCTCTCCAAAGTATCTGCTGTCCATCTATTTCTATCTTTATTCTTTCAGCCGAAAAAAATTCCACTGGCTTTTGATTATTTAAAATATCATTCATTTTTATCCTTTCTTACATAATTTATTTTTTAAATTCCATTTTCTTCATCTTTAATTTTCAACATTTTTTCAAAGGTTCTGATAACTTCATCTCCATGAATCGTTTCCTCATTTTCAAGTTTCATGCAATAACCATCTTTTTCAACAGCTATTTTTATAACATTAGCAATCCTTTGTTTTTCATAATCATCAAAAAGTTTTATTCTGTTCAGAAGCTCCTCTTTAGGAAATATAATCGTATCTTTTTTCCTTATATTTTCAATTAACCAATCACGGATACTGTCATAACTTTCTTCTCTTGACTTTTTAGATTTTTTTGATTATAAAATTGGCGTTTCTTTTTGAACTTCTTCTTTTAAATTTTCAGTTATTTTTTCAATTTTCGCTTCTTTTACTTTTGTATTTAACCTTATTGTAAAAAAGAGTTCTTCAATAACTTTTAAAAGTTCTTCTGTTCCTATGTATATTTTTCTTGTATCAAATTCTAAAAAATCTATTTTATTCATTTCCACATATTCTTTCAAAGTTTTAAATATTTTTTCTCTTTCCGCAAACGCAATTTCATCAATAAAATTCACAAATTTTTCTTTTTTTATTACTTTTTTCTTTTTCAAAAGGTTTAAATATTCAAACAAGTCTGCTACTGCTTCTTCATATGTTTTACCTTCATCTTTTTCATTTTCATCAAAACCTTCTAACTCTAGTATTCTTTTTGTAACAGTAGTTATATTATAAAATTTTATTTCTTTATCTACTTCTATTTTTTCTACTGTATCAGTAGAGACATTATAAATATAATAACCTTTTATTGTAAAGTTAAAATCAAAAAATTCTGATTCAGAAATATTTAGTTCTTTTTTTAATTCAAATTTTATCTCTTCAAAGGAAACTTCTTCTTCATCAAGTTTTTCATCAAAAAAAATTTTTATTTTATTTCTATGAATTCCTTTTATTAAATAATTTATAATGGTTGGAACATTATATTCTGAAATAATTTCAGGACTTTTAGATTTTAAAATTTTTTCTTCTTTATCTAAAAATAAATTTATTTTGAAAATATAAGGATAAATACTTTCCTCATCTATTTCCTGTTCAAAATTTTCATATTCTAACCCTTTTTTCATATCATTTAATATTGAATTCATTTCTTCTATTTTATTTGGATATTTTATAAAAAAATTATAAGTCTCGTCAATTAATTTTTTTAATAATTCTTTTTTATTAATTATTGTAATTACATTATTTTCGTATTCTAATTCAAGAGGTGAAAATAATTTTTTTACTTCATTAATAAAATATCTATAGAAATATATTGAGGAATATTTTATATTTTTTAAATCTGTCTTATCTATAATTGTATATCTTTTTACAGTATCTTTGAATTCATGCTCAATTAATTGAAATCTCGAATATCTATTTAGAAGTTTCTTTTTTTCTTGGTTATTTTCACAGTAAATTTCCATATTATAATTATACAAATTTTCTTTCATTATGTTATACCTTTCTAAAATCTAATACTTATCTTTTAATTCATTATACTTTTTTAATGCTTTTTGATTTCCTAATTCAGCAAATTTTTTATACCATTCTTTTGCTTCGTTATACATATCTCTATCTTCGTACATTAAGCCTATATTTAATACTGCATCTTCATCCCCATTTTCAGCTGCTTTTAAAAACATTTTTATTGCTAATTCATATCTTTTTTGAGAATCATATATAACACCTAAATCATTCATTGCTTCTATCGAACCTTTATCTGCAGATCTTTTATACCATTTTTCAGCTTCTTTCAAATTTCCCTTTTTAAAATAATGACTTGCCAAATTATTAAGAGTTCTTATATTTTCATCTTTTTCCAATGCTTTTTTATACCAAAATAACATTTCTTTTTCCTGATTATTTTCACTATAATATACTCCTAAATTATTCATTGCTTCCATAGAACCCTTTTCTGCTGCTTTTTTATACCATTCTAACATCTTGTCTTTTTGTCCCTCTAAGTCATAATAATTTCCCAAATTATTCATTACTATAGCTGAATTTTTTCCATCTTTTTCTATTACTTTGGTATACCACTTTAGCATTTTTTCAGTATTTCCTCTTTTTTGATATAGTCCTCCTAAATTAAACATCGCCGTTTCATTTTCTTTTTCTGCCGCTTTTAATAAATATTTTTCATAATTTATTTCATCTTTATTATTATCATAATAATCTGCTAAATACAAAGTAGCTTCTGATGTATATTCCTCAAGATTCTCCCATACTTGTTTTGCTGTTTTTTCATCTCCATTCTGATACAGTTCTTTACTTTTTTCCAATAATATATTTATTTGTTCTTTTGTAGGATTTCTGTTTTTATTTATTTTTTTTACTTCATTTAGTAATACTCTTTTATCTTTTTCTTCTTTAGATACATTACATGAAAAAGTAAAAATTAATATTAAAATTAAAAATATCTTTTTCACTCTTACCTCCTCATTAATCTTGTGGATATTCCTGTTTTATAGAAATAAAAGGAACTTTTGAATATTCTTTTATATCTTCGTAATATCTTTCCTCTATAGATTGTAGATAAAATGAATCCGCTGCATAATTATGTGTTGAAATAATAGTATTAGAAACACCGAGTGTTCCTGAATGTATATAAGGTGTAACATTTTTTATATTTTTTTGAAGACTCCTATTAGTTTTTTCTAATACATTTATTTCTAATTTAGAAGTAAACTTCAATTCATCTTTTACTTTTATACTTTTTTTTGAATAAGTTCTTTTTTTTGATAAAGGATTATTTTTTATATTTTGTATAAATTCTTCATTTTTAGTAATTTCTGTTGCAATCTGATTTCCTTTACCTATATTATCGGCTAATTCTCCTACTTCTTCTGGAAGTTTATAAAGACTATGTGCTGTGTCTACAAAATCAATTGTATTTCCAACAACTTCTCCTGTATCTTCACCAATTGCTGACTTAATAGGATCTTTTAATATATCATAACCTGTAATTTCATTTACTATAGTTCTTGTTCCACCAAACATCCCCCATCCTTTATATTTAAGAAATTGAATTGTCCCTTCTAAAGTTAAGCCTGCAGCTGCTTCTTCATCTCCTGGTATTGGAGTAGCCAAAGTCCCTATAATAGCCAAAGCTCCTCCTCCTATTTTAATAGTCTTTCTAATGGTTGGAGAAAAAAACTTTTCAATACCGGAATTTGCTATATGGATATCTTGACCATTACTTACAAACTTTAATTTTGCTCCTGGACAATGTGTACATATAAGTTGTGATTGTTTTAAAAGAAGTTCATATCCATTTACTTCAGTTTTTGCCACTTTTTCCCAATACTTATTTGCTTCTTTTATATTACATTTTTCATGATCATAAGAACAATATATTCCGGGAGCTGGATTGAAATTATCAGGTTCTATATCTCTTGTTGTTGCTACAGGATCTTTTTTCATCAAAAAAACATGATGTTCTTCAGGAACTATTAATTCTATCATAGGAAGATCTTCTGGGGGAGTTGTTATTGTTTCTACTACATCTTCTGGAGCAAATATTTTTATTTCAGTTTTTGGACAGTATAATTTTGCTCCATCACAAACTATTGATTTAGCAATATTTTTGTCTACAGGAATTCTTTGTTTTTCCCTTCTTCTAATTTCTTCTCTTGTACTTTCCATCATTCTTTGAAAATCTTCATATTCTCTCTTTTTAGCACTTTCAGGACTTTCTATTATATCAAAATTAATAACACATTGTTTTCCATTATCATAATAAAATCTCATTTTCATTCGCTCCTTCTATTTATCCATTTATCATTACATTTGCTCCACCATTAACCACCGAATAACCCGAAGAATTTATTTCTGTATCTCCATTTGATTGTATCATCGTATCTTCTTGACTTATTTGTAATATGCTATTTGCAGCTGTCATTTTTTTATCTTTTATTATTTCATTATAATTATTAGACATATTCATAATATCTTCAGCACACTCAGTTATCTTTTTAGCTTCTTCCGAAATATTACTCGCATTTTGTGATATTGAATTTGCAGCATTCGTTGACAAACTATCTTTCGACAACTGCATATTAAAATCAGATTTCCCCACATGATAATTTCTTATCTCAGGATTAGTAAACCTACCATTCCCATCATTATTTACCGCTCCCATCACCAACGCATGTGTCTCATTCTCACTCGGAAAATACAACGCCACTCTATCATTTGCTTCCGGTGCAGGCGTAAATCCAGTATTCGTCTGACTATACGGCGTTACATACGGAAAATAACTTTTCCCTGCATATTTATCTTCAAATGATTGCCCTTTTTCTCCCAGTTTCATTAGTCCTTGCGTCAAATCAAGTGTCATTACCGCTATATCACTACTTTTAACTTTTTCAGCTTTGTTTTCCTGTTTTTCTTGTTCCGTTTTTAAATACAAATTTAATGGTTTTTCTCCTATATTTCTTCCCTCAAGATTATCCGAACTTCCATCAGTCCTTCCATGCTCACTCTTACTTTCATCTGTTCTTGCAATATGTACTGTTCTCGCTTCTATCACTGCTCCTCTTATCTTTTCGTGTGGTATTGGATCTACAAAGTAGTCTGTCTGTTTTCCTAGCGTGTATTCACATTTTAAGGTGTTTCCTTCATTGTATATTTTACTTTCAATAACAAAATAGTCATTTTCAACATCTTCTCCTGATGCCCTGTTTCTAGTTTTCAATTTTATCGGTGTTGAAACGGCATATACTTCTGTTCCTGTTATTTTGTACATTGTTCTTTTATTCTGCTTGCTTTTTCCATATTGGGAATATGTCGTGTTTGGTGTCTGTGTTACCTGATTTTTCAAAAATCCGACTAAAACCTTGTCATAGCAAGGTATTATTGGAGAGCCAGTGTATGAAGCTAGCCTTTTTAAATATTCCCAGTCTGTTTCGTTGTACTGGATTGTCATTCTTGGTACTTCTTTCATATCTTCCCCAGCACTTATTATTCTTTCTCCATTTGCCCCATAATTTTTATTAATCTCTTCAACTATTGCCGAATAAGTCAGTGCAGAATCCTGAAATGAACGATATCTTGGTATCCTGTCAAGAAGAACGCTTTTGGAAATACAGGTAATTTCAACTACCAAAGAGCCTGTCTTAATTTCAGAAAGTTTAATATCGTCAATTATCCCATTTAAAAATATTTTATCATT
>QWBZ01000754.1_pt1 | contig 10315 bp, 7 predicted proteins | sample 1972441 | NCBI WGS metagenome assembly QWBZ01 (sample SAMN09866721, study PRJNA288562) | Human oral metagenome isolate term6_saliva, whole genome shotgun sequencing... | isolation source: mouth | host: Homo sapiens | place: USA: California
CTTCGTGCAGGTGGCGCGTTCGCGCCGTACTTGCCTCTTTTCGTTGAGGCCAGATCATCATCTGGGGCACCCCGCTACGGGAGAGGGTTGCCGCCCGGCCAGCCAGAGCTTAGCGCCGGGACTCATGATCTCGTGGTTCCGAGTCTACGGTGCGCGCGGGAGGGAGAGCACGTTTGTGACGAAAAAATATTTTTGTGACGCGGGACCGAAATATTTCGTGATAAATGCGAAATAAAGAGTCATAGAAATTCATACGCGCCCGTCGGGTTGATTGAGGCGTGGCACAGCCCATAGGGTGAGTAGAGCAAACCATCCAGAGCGACCGAGAGACCTGGCTCCACGACGTCGCAGCAACCGATAGCGGCTTCCCCACCGCCGGTGCTAACGCCAGGAACGATGGAAGTGACTATGACACTCAACAGTGCAGTAACTCCCGGCGCATCCGAATCCTCAGCGAACCGGCACGCCGTATCCAGTGCCGCAGTGCCCCTCGTCTTCGATGCCGTTGGCCAGTCCTTTGCGGTACCCGGCGGAACCCACGAGGTTCTGCGCGAGGTCACCTTCACCGCCGAACCCGGCGAAATTATCTCGGTAATTGGCTCCTCGGGATGCGGCAAGTCCACCCTCCTGCGCGCCGCGGCCGGCCTGAACCGCATCACCGCCGGCACCGTGCGCATCGGCGAGAAAGCCGTGACCGGACTCGACCCCCGCGTGGCCATTGGTTTTCAGGAACCGCGACTGCTCCCCTGGCGCACCGTCGCCGACAACGTGGCGCTCGGCCTGCCGCAGGGCACCAAGAAGGCCGAGGGCGAGGCGACCGTGACCCGCCTGCTGAGCCTGGTCGGCTTGAGCGAGTACGCCGACCACCGCCCAAAGGAAATTTCGGGCGGCATGGCGCAACGCGTCTCCCTGGCCCGAGCGCTCGCCCGCACCCCCGGCGTGCTGCTGCTTGACGAACCCTTCGGCGCCCTTGACGCGCTGACCCGCATCAACATGCAGGATTTGCTGTTGGACGTGCACCGCCAGGATCCGACCACGATTCTGCTGGTCACCCACGACGTGGAGGAGGCGCTCTACCTCTCCGACCGGGTCATCGTGCTCGGTAAGGATACCCCGGAGGGCCCCGCGACCATTCAGCGCATCGTGACCGTTGACCGTGCCCACCCCCGCGACCGCGCGGATGCAGAAATCACCGCGTTGCGTAGCGAACTGCTCGCCGAGCTCGGTGTGGAGGAAATCGCGGCCTAAGCCGCCCCAAATCCTCTCAGCATTAGCGCCGTCTAGGGTATATAGCCGATTAGCTATAATCTGCGGGCCGCGCTCTCCATCTCATCACATCATCATCTTCAGAAGCGAAAAGAACCATCATGACTTTCTCCCCGTCTCGCCGTACCGCCCTCAAGTCCCTGGCCGCAGCCGCCGCCTTCGCAACCCTGCTCAGCGGTTGCGCCGGTGAGGGTTCCGGCTCCGCCAACGCCTCCGGTGCAGCCGGCGGCGGTAAGGACACCGTGACCATTGACTACGCCACCTACAACCCGCTCTCGCTGATTATCCGCAAGAAGGGCTGGCTCGAGACCGCCCTGTCCGCCGAGGGTAAGAAGGTTGAGTGGGTCAAGTCGGCCGGCTCGAACAAGGCCAACGAGGCGCTACGCAGCGGCAACATCGACGTCGGCTCCACCGCGGGCTCGGCGGCGCTGCTCGCCCGCGCGAACGGCTCCCCCATCAAGGTCATCAGCCTCTACTCGCAGCCCGAGTGGTCGGCGCTCGTCACCCGCAAGGATTCGGGCATTACCAAGGTTGCGGACCTGAAGGGTAAGAGCGTTGCCGTCACCAAGGGCACCGACCCGTACTTCCTGCTCCTGCAGGCCCTCAAGCAGGCCGGCGTTTCCGCCTCCGACGTGAACATTCAGAACCTGCAGCACGCCGACGGCCGCACCGCCCTGGACAACGGCCAGGTCAACGCGTGGAGCGGCCTGGACCCGATCATGGCTGCCGCCGAGGTGGAGAGCGGCGACGTGCTCTTCTACCGAAACCTGGACTTCAACACCTACGGCTTCCTGAACGCCACCGAGAAGTTCATTCAGTCCAACCCGACCGCCGCGCAGACCATCGTGGACGTGTACGAGTACGCTCGCGCCTGGGCTAAGAAGAACCCCGAAGAGGCCGTGAAGATCGTGGAGGAAGAGTCCGGCATTAAGCACGAGACCGCCCAGGTCGTCATGGACCGCACCCACCTGGACATCGACCCGGTTCCGGGCGCCAAGCAGGTTGAGGTGCTCAAGGGCGTCGGCCCGATTCTGGTCGAGTCCGGCGACGTCCCCTCCCAGTCCGACGTGGACAAGGCCCTAAACAGCATCGTGGACGACCAGTTCGCGAAGAAGGCTGACAGCGCCGCAGTCGAGAAGATTGCCAAGGCGGTGGAGAAGTAATGACCGCCGCAACCATTGCCCCCGCGCAGGAGAGCGCGGCCAAGCTCCCGGCGCCGAAGCTTCCCTCGAACCCCTTCGCGGGCAAGCAGTACCTGGGCCTGATCCTTCCCCTGGCGCTCATTGCGCTCTGGTACATTCTAAGCACCAACGGCGTGTTCACACAGGTCCAGCTGCCCTCCCCCGACCGTGTGGTGGGCGCCGGTATCGAGCTGGCGCAGCGCGGTGAGCTGGCCAAGCACGTCGCGATTTCGACCCAGCGTGTGCTGATTGGCTTCGGCATCGGCGCGGTACTCGGCCTGGTGCTGGGATCGCTGATTGGCTTGTCGGCCCCGGTGCGCGTGTTCGTCGCCCCGACCATCGGCGCTCTGCGCGCGGTCCCCTCACTAGCGTGGGTCCCGCTGCTTCTGCTGTGGATTGGTATCGGTGAGAACTCGAAGGTGACCCTCGTGGCCATCGGCGCGTTCTTCCCCGTGTACACCACGGTTTCCGCAGCCCTCGCCCACGTGGACCCCAAGCTCGTGGAGATGGCCCGCGCCTTCGGCCTGAAGGGCCTGCGCCTGTTCACCACGGTTCAGCTTCCCGCGGTTCTGCCCGCCGTCATCTCGGGTCTGCGCCTCGCGCTCGCTCAGGCGTGGCTGTTCCTGGTCGCCGCCGAGCTGCTGGGCGCCTCCATGGGCCTGGGTTACCTGCTGACCGACTCGCAGAACAACGGCCGCACCGACCGCCTGCTGCTCGCCATCGTGGCGCTGGCCATCCTGGGCAAGATTACGGACGCCCTCGTCGGCCTGTTTGAGCGCTGGGTCAAGGCAAAGTACCCCAGTAACTAGCGCCACCGGCAGCTAAACACAACGCTCAGCACACGCTGAGTTTTCAGGAGAGATGTCCGCGCGTCAGTCATCGTGACGCGCCGGAAAAAGAAGTCGGCGGGGAAACCTGTCGCCTACTGAATGATGATGATGTGCCCCGCCCCGCGCCCCACAGTAGTGAGCGCGGGGCGGGGTTCTTAATGTGTCGTTATATTACGAAGCGCTACACAGTGTGCCTTTTATGACGGGAACCTTTGCATCGGGCCCCGCGGCGCGCTTTACTAAGAAGGCAAACCATCCAGAGCGACCGAGAGACCTGGCTCCATGACGTCGCAGCAACCCCCTCGCGCATCCGCACACACGAGTAGGCAGCGCGAGCAAGGGTGCTAATGCCAGCTACCGATGGGAGAGATATGGGACTGCCCACCCCCTTTTCGTTCACCGACCCGCTGAACCCCACCCCGAACCCCGCGCTCGAATCTGACGAGGCACGCGTCGCGTTCTGGGAGAAGCAGGCGCAGCGACTCACCTGGGCTGAGCCCTGGCACACCGCGCACCGCTTCGAGAAGCCGAAGTCCCTCGGCTTCGACGAGGAGGGCATCGAGCAGTTCACTGTTCCCGAGATTAAGTGGTTCGAGGGCGGCAAGCTCAACGTCGCCTACAACTGCGTGGACCGCCACGTGGAGGCGGGTCGCGGCGACAAGGTCGCCCTCTACTTCGAGGGTGAGCCCGGCGACCGCGAGGCCATCACCTACGCCGAGCTGCAGCGCCGCATCGCGAAGGCCGCCAACGGTCTGCTGTCCCTGGGCGTGCGCAAGGGTGACCGCGTGGTCATCTACCTGCCCGTCATTCCCGAAACCATTATCTTCACCCTGGCCTGCGCTCGTATTGGCGCGATCCACTCCCTCGTGTTCGGCGGTTTCTCCGCCGAGGCACTGAAATTCCGTGTGGAAGACACCGGTGCGAAGGTGCTCGTCACCACCGACGGCCAGAACCGCCGCGGCAAGGTTGTTCCCGTGAAGGTCAACGCCGACGAGGCCTGCTCGGGCGAGAACAACATCGAGCACGTCATCGTGGTGGACCGCACCAGCGCCTCCGACCCCGTAGCGCACGCTGAGGTTCCCTGGACCGAGGGTCGCGACGTCTGGTACCACGACCTGGTGGACGACCAGCCCGACACCCACGCCTACGAGCTGCACGACGCCGAGGATCCGCTGTTCATCATCTACACCTCCGGCACGACCGGCAAGCCCAAGGGCCTGGTGCACACGATGGGCGGCTACCTGGTGCAGACCGCGTACACCCACGCTCTGCTCTACGATCTGCTACCGGATTACGTGGACGAGAACGGCGTGCTGCGCCCCGACGAGCTGTCGGCCGTCAACGACCCCGAGAAGGTTGAATCCACCGTTCACTGGTGCACCGCCGACCTCGCTTGGGTGACCGCGCACACCTACGAAATCTACGGCCCGCTGGTTAACGGCGTGTCCGAGGTGATTTACGAGGGTACCCCGAACACCCCGCACTACGGTCGCCACTTCGAGGTCATCGAACGTTACGGCGTGACCAACTACTACACCGCCCCGACCCTGATTCGTTCCCTCATGGGCGCGTTCCCCGACGGCCCCGAGCCCGGCAAGTACGACTTCTCAACCGTGCGTCTGCTCGGTTCGGTGGGTGAGTCCATCAACCCGGAGGCGTGGCGCTGGCTGCGCAAGCACGTGGGTGGCGGCACCGCATCCTTCATCGACACCTGGTGGCAGTCCGAGACCGGTTCGACCGTGTGCTCCCCGCGCCCGCACGACCCGGCCTTCGCCCCCGCCGGCACCTACCCGGTGGGCACCCCGCATTGCACTCCCCTGCCCGGTTGCGCTACCCGCGCTGTTCCGGGTGTGTCCACCCGCGTGGTGGATGAGCACGGCAACCCGGTCGAGCCGGGTAAGCAGGGCTTTATTGTGGTCGATAAGATTGGCCCCTCCATGGCCCGTACCGTGTGGCAGAACCCGCAGCGCTTCCTGGATTCCTACTGGCGCCACTACGGCGAACGCGGCTGGTTCCTGGCCGGCGACGGCGCGAAGGAAGACGAAGAGGGTAACGTGTACATCCTCGGCCGTATCGATGACGTGATCAACATTTCGGGTCACCGCCTGTCCACGATTGAGATTGAGTCGGCACTGGTCACCCACCCGGCCGTCGTGGAGGCCGGCGTCTGCCCCGTGGAGGACGACCTGACCGGTCACCAGGCGGTTGCCTACGTGACGCTCACCGACGAGGGTAAGGCCCTGACCGAGGACGAGCTGAAGGCGGCGCTGACGGCCCACGTGCGTGAGCACATCGGCCCGATTGCTAAGCCCAAGGATGTTGTGGCGGTTGCCGATATCCCGAAGACCCGTTCGGGTAAGATTACCCGCCGCCTGCTCGGCGAGCTGTACCAGGGCCGCCCCCTGGGTGACGTTTCCTCGCTGCAGAACGAGGAGGCGCTGGGCCACATCGCGCAGGTGCTGGTGGAGACCGGCCGCGTGCAGCGAGAAGAGGAGCGCGAGGCGGCCTAGACCCCCCCTCCCCTGCCGGCGCGGCCCCGGCGCTTGTGTAGGAGTCGCGATACATAACAAGGGTGCGGATACCGAACGATGATTCGGTATCCGCACCCTGTTGTTTAACGGCACTGACGAGGCCTTTCGCCCCGGCGACCGCCTAGTTAATCAGACCCAGGGAACGAGCGTACTCGGCGGTAATGCCACTCGGCTCGATCTGCTTGGGGCCCTTCTCGAGCTCGGGGTGCTCGGTCGCCTGGAAACGGATCATCTTCAGGTCGTTCGCCGCGCCCAGGTTCGAGATCATGCCGTCACCATTCAGGTCCACCGAGACCGGCTCGGCATCAATCTTGCCGTTACCGTTGAAGTCGATGGGGCCGTCAGCGGGCTTGCCCTTGTACAGGAAGCCGGCCGCGCGGGGACCGAAGCCGCGCGCCTCGTAGAGCTTCGCCTCGTTCAGCATGCGGTACTCGGCGGTGGAGTAACCAAAGTAGCGGCTACCGTCGGCCATGGGCACGCCGGTGAGGGTGTACTGGTAGTTCATGACGCTCAGGTAGTTGGGCTTGTAGTTGATTTCGTCCCAGCCGCCGTGGCTCAGCGCCAGGTTGTGGCCGAGCTCGTGCACGAACACCGCCACACGGATATCGCTGCTTGCCTTACCCCAGAAGTGCGGGCCCACGGTGACCATGAGGTTACGGCCACCGAAAATAGCGATGCCGGAGGAGGTGCTGTTGTCGTAGTAGTCGCCCCAGATGACGTAGTGGAAGGTGCCTTCGCGGGCGGGGTTGAACTTACCTTCGGAGGCCTTAATCCTGTTGAGGGCGTTGAACTGGCTGTCGAGCTCCTGGTGGGTGATTTCGTTGCCGCCGCCGAGGTTGTACTTGGCACTGCGGGCACTACCGGCGTCCAGGTGAATGTTCACGCCGGTGGTGCCGTCGGGGTTGCGCATGGGCAGGTCGGCGTAAATCTTAGTGATGCGGTCCAGCTCCTCTTCGCTGGGGAGCAGGCCGGGCATGTAGTCCATCTCGACGAAGATGTCTTTGTGGTTGGGGTCGGCGCCCAGTGCGGGGAAGTCGACGTCAATCTTGCCGTCGCCGTCGGCGTCGTAGCCCTTCATCTCCCAGATGTTGGGGATGCCGTCGCCGTCGATGTCGGGGTTGTAGGCGTTGGCTGCCGGGGCGGCGACCGCGCCCAGGCAGAGGACCGCCAGGGAGGCAAACGCGATACGTGCGCGCTTCAGAGAGGCCATGAATCTGTCCTTTGATGTGATGGTGTGAGGATGCGATACCCGTGACGGGCACGCGGGGTGGACGGCAGTGTTCGTTCTTCGGTGTTCGCACCCGTGCGGGTAGCGAGTCGTTTGCAGGCCGGCGGGGCGCCTCGTGAGCTACCGCCGCATCACTTCGTGAGCTTTAGCCGAAGATTGCAGAAAACCTGCTTTAAAGTTGAGACAATTTTGAAGTTGAGCTGAATTACACTACAGTATCAGTAATTCGTATCACGTGCATCACCGTATTCACCCGTGGAAGAAAGAATAATTACATGTCTCAACAGCAGACCAGTCACAGCACCCCCGCTTCCGGCAAGCGCGGCGTAAACCGCCGCTCCCTCGTTAAGGGTGCTCTCTGGAGCGCGCCGGTCGTCGCAACCGCCGCAACCGTACCCGCCTACGCGGCCTCCACCGATGTGCCGGAGACCCCGACCCTGCAGTTCGGTGTCTTCACCCAGGCCTTCAACTCCAACCCCTCCAACGATTTCAACACCCGCTACGGTCTGGACTCCTACACCGTGCAGGTGCCCAACGTGACCGCAACCTCCACGAGCCCGCAGAGCGCCGGCGGCGGCACCTTCACCCCCGGCGGTAGCGTCGGTGCGGGCCTGTACGGCGGTGCCGGCCTGTGGATTTCCGCCCCCATCAATTCCAAGGGTGAGTTCCAGGGCAGCACCTACCTGTACGGCTCGGCGCACCTTCAGGTGACCTTCGAGTTCACCTTCCCCACCGCCGAGGACGTCACCGCCCCGCTGCTGTGGGACACCGACAACGACGCCGAGGTAGCCGTGCTGGCCAAGAGCGAGGGCGGCGCCAAGACCAATAACCCGGCGGTGAGCGCCTTCAACGGCGTGGCCTACGCGGCGAAGTTCTACGAGCCGGTCATCGAGGGCAACACCTGGACCGGCGTGCTGGATATCCGCACCTCGGACTTCCTGACCGCGACCGCCAACGGCCCCGTGCGCTACGCGCAGGTGCTGGCCTCGCAGGTTCCGGTGTACTTCACCGAGGTGACCTCCAGCTACACCCTGACCACGACCGTTCAGCTCACCAGTGGCACCGTCGCGATGCAGCTGACCGATGACGGCGAGTACACCTACCGGGATCTGGCGGGTGCGAGCGCCTCCGCAACCATTACCCGCTAGCGCGGCCGCCACGCTAAGCAGAAAGGGGGCCCGGCATCCAATATGGATGGCGGGCCCCCTTTGCTTTAGGGCTCAGCCTATCGGCCGCCGCGGGGCAGCCGTCACGAGCTAATCCTTGGCCGGGACCATGCCCTCGGAGCGGGCCAGGTCGGCGGTCATCTCGTTGCGATCAATCGCGGCGGAGAGGTGCTTCTCGGAACGGTACACGCCGCCCTGCGCCTCCTTACCCTCAGCCTGCAGCTTCAGGGTTGCCAGGTCATTCGGGGCGGTCAGTTCGGTCAGCTGGCCGTCACCGTTCAGGTCCACCGAGACCGGCTCGTCGTCAATCTTGCCGTTGCCGTTGAAGTCGATGCCCTCCCAGGCCGGCTTGCGGAAGTACAGCCAGCCGTAGGCGTTGCGGCCGAAGCCGGCGCGCTCGTCCAGCTTGTTCTCGTCCAGGGTCTTGTAGGCGCGGGTCGAGTAACCGAAGTACAGCTCACCGCTTGCGCGGCGCACGCCGTAGATCTGGTACTTGTAGTTCATGACGCTCAGGTAGTTCGGCTTGTCGTTCACATCATCGGTGCCGCCGTGGCCCAGGCCGAGGTTGTGGCCCAGCTCGTGGATGAAGGTACCCACGCGCACGTCAGAGGTTGCCGACTTGCCCCAGAAGCGCGGACCCACGGTCACGACGAAGCCGCGGCCGCTCACGTAGCCCAGGCCCGAGGAGCCGTACTCGTCGTAGGCGTCGCCCCAAATCATGTAGTGGAAGACGCTCTCGCGGTTCGGGTCCATGTTCTTCGAGCGGATTTCGGCCCACTTGGTCATGGTGTTATCCAGCTGTTCGTGCGCCACCTCGTTGCCGCCGCCGAGGTTGTACTTGGCGCTGCGGGCGTTACCGGCATCCAGGTGGATGTTGATGCCGACGGTACCATTGGGGTTGCGGACCGGCAGGTGGGCGAAAGTATCGGTGATGCGGTCGAGCTCTTCCTCGCTGGCGAGCAGGCCGGGCATGTAGTCCATCTCCACGAAGATATCCTTCTTCAGCGGATTGGCGCCCATCGCGGGGTAGTCCACGTCGATCTTGCCGTCGCCGTCGGCGTCGTAGCCCTTCATCTCCCAGGTGTTGGGGATGCCGTCGCCGTCGATGTCGGGGTTGTAGGCGTTAGCCGCGGGCGCCGCGACCGTGCCGAGTACCAGCAGGGCCGCCGAAGCGAGCGCGGTACGCACCAGGCGGGGGGACAGGGAGAAAGCCATAAAGTATCTCTCTTCGTATCTTGACCACGCGGGAGGTTGCATCATCTGGCATTGCGCACGGTATGGGTCGTACGGGTCCGGTTCTATGGTGAGTAGAAGTGTCAGGCGGCTACCGCGTGGTTCAGTGGTCATGTGTGTCGCTGCCGCCGGCATGTAGCCGGTGTGCCGCAAGTGAGTACGACATTTAAAAGACAGCGGGTCACTGCCGAACCCTCCGATGGAGGAAAAGGAGCCATTCTTGGTTCTCTTCTGTTCGACGGTGACCCGCCTCATCATACACAGAGTGCATCTAGTTTGTCCCGGTATTCGCACGGTATCTCAGGTTATGCACCGTTTATGATGTAAAACGTTTTGATAAGCCTTCTATTTAGTGTTTTCTGACTCAGGCTCTGCCTTAGCGTTCCGTGCGGTGCCCTTCGCCTCGGAGGTCTTCTTGGAGGCGTAGAACAGGCACACGACCGCGCCCACCGCCGCGGCGACCAGGGGTAGCATCATGGAATCAGCCATTGCCGCAGCGTAGGGTTCACGTAGAATCTGCGGAAGCACGCCTCCAGCAGCACCGTCGTGAGAGCCACCGCCCGCTGCGGCAGCCGGGCCCAATGCGGACAGGTGCGAGGTAATCGCAGAAGCCATGATGGTCGTAATCGCAGCCGAACCCAGCACCGACGCCATCTGGCGGGTCTCGTTGTACACACCCGAACCGGCACCGGCACGCTGCGGCGGCAGGTTACGGGTCGCAGACACCGACAGCGGACCCCAAATGCAGGAGTTCGCCGCGCCCAGAATAATCATCGGGCCGACCATCAGCCACAGGTTGCCTTCCGCAACCATCGTCGGGCGCAGCAGAGCAAAACCAACAACCATCAGCGTAAAACCAATTACCGCAATCCACTTCGGG
>QWBZ01000759.1_pt1 | contig 10274 bp, 6 predicted proteins | sample 1972441 | NCBI WGS metagenome assembly QWBZ01 (sample SAMN09866721, study PRJNA288562) | Human oral metagenome isolate term6_saliva, whole genome shotgun sequencing... | isolation source: mouth | host: Homo sapiens | place: USA: California
TTTTATTTTAACAACTTCACCATCAATTGTCAGAGTACCTTTACCTTCTGTAATTATATATATTTCCTCATTTTCTTTATGTGAATGAACAAATGGTACACTTACACCTGCAGGTAAACTGTTAAAACTTACTTCCGCTCCTGTTAATCCTAATGTTTGATGGAATTCTGTTCTTGCTCCATCTGCAATTCCTATTGAATAATTTTTCATATATGATTCCTCCTTTTCTTTTATGTGTTTATTTTATAACATAATGAAATAAATGGCAAGAATGCACTTTTTTGTTATATAGTTACCTTTTGGTATAAATTGTGGAAATACGAAGAAAAATTATTGAATAAAGGCTCTATAATATATATGGGGTGGAAAAAGAAATAAAAAAATAGCATAAATACAAATTCCTTTTTTATGTGTTATTATGCTGCACCATCCAACCATATCCTTGTACTGCCATATCCACGAAATGGTTCATGAGCAGAGATACCTTGGAATCAAATGTTGCTTTATCATAGCTTTCAGGCAAATCATCGTCCAGGGATAGTTCTACCTCATGTTTTAACTTAGCACGTGGCTGTTCATCCTTGTACCAATCTACTACAAGAAGACTACTACGATTATCGACTAGCTTCTTATAAAGGTTCTTAGCTGAGAGTTTTACTTTTTGCTCTTCGGCCTGTGTTAATTTCTTTCCAGCAATCAGCAAATCATAGATTTCCAGCTCTTCTTCTGTAAGACCTTCTATATTTGCACGATTATCTTCCTGACGAAGTTCTTCAAGAAGTTTTACAAGTTGCTCGTAATAATCCTCATTTTCAGTGCTACATGCATTATAGGAATCAATAATACGTTTGAAACGCTCTGAGAATTTAGTTCTGGTACAGTTTCTATTAAGCATCTGTTCAAGAGCTTGCTCAATGTATTCCTTCAGGTCGTTAATCTCAATAGCTTTATACTTAGCAACCTTGATTTCTTTTCTCAATTGCTCGACATCAACCTTAGAAAGATCAATAGCCTTTGTGCCTTTTATCATGTACTGTGCAGGTTCCTCACGTACATAATTAACAAACTCTTGACTTGCTGTAACACTGCCATCCAGAATCTGATTCATTTTCTGTCTAGCACGAGCGACTTTTTCATCATCGATAGTGTGGTAGAAAAGCCCATGTAGATACACAAGCGGTGCAAACTTATCGTTGCTCCAATTCTTCTCAAAGATTTCTGGCTTTGCTGATTCGTAGAGATTCGTCAAAGTATTGAGGATAACCTTAAATTTCTCTTTATCATCATCTTTGGCAACGATAGTGTCATAGGCACTTCTTAATGCATCCAGTTTATCCAGTATATTAGAGTCAGCAATTATCTTTTCTAAGTCTATGCTCAATGGCATTAGGAAGGAATCCGCCTCATCAATGGTACCGTCAATATAGCCTATTAGCTGGTCAATATCCTTTGTAGGGAATTCTGTTCCGTCATCACCGGTGGCATATTCTGTTAATGCCTTCTTCATGTATTTAAACACGTTGACATAATCAACAATGATTCCGGCAGTTTTTCCCGGATACACTCTGTTGGCACGAGCAATCGCCTGCATTAGTGTATGACCTTTCATCGGCTTGTCCAAGTAGAGTGTAGAAAGATTCTTTACATCAAATCCTGTCAGCCACATCGCACACACGAATACGAGCTGCAACGAATCATTAGGATCTTTGAATCTATCCTCAATATCTCTGCCGTCCGGTGTGATTTCTTTCATCTTTGCACGATGCTCAGATATCCGTAAGCCCTGCTTTGCAAACTTGGCTTCTTCATCATTTTCCTCTGAAATGATAACAGCCATTTCAACCTTATTCATACAAGCAAGAATATGAGTGAGCTGATCACGTTTTTCCTTAGTAGAAGCAGTATTTCGCTCTTTCATGATTTTCTGCTTTTCTATAGCCCAGTAATGCTGAACCTTATCATACATTTTGACAGCAGTATATTTATCGACAGATATAACCATACCTTTTCCAAGGAATCCACGTCTTGGGAAGTGATAGGCAATATCCTGTGCAACCTTATCCAGTCTGTCATCACGCTTGATGACCTCTAAAATACGAGAAGATGCGTTTTCTAACAGACGTGTTTCATCCTCGTTTAAATTTTCTTCTTCGATAATGTCCACAATGTCATCGTCAAGGAAATCATTCTCAAGCCAAACTTCCGGAACTCGTCTGGAATAGAATAAAGGTACTGTAGAGCCGTCTTCAACAGACTGTGCAAAATTATACTCTGATACATAATCTCCAAACCACTGATTTGTCAGACGTTTGGTGCCAAGGAGTGGCGTTCCGGTAAATGCAACAAAATTAGCATTCGGAAGTGCAGTTCTCATGTTCTCTGCCAAATCCTTATACTGTGTTCTGTGTGCTTCATCAACAAGGACAATAATATCATCACGAGTAGACAGAACGGGATATTTCTTTGTTTTGTCGTATCTGAACTTATGAATTAAAGTAAAGATAAACGCCTTATTGGTCGTTAAAAAATCTCTTAACTGCTTACTATCCTTAGGCTGACATTCTTCTTTAGAACCAATAACCTCAGTACGTACGAAGTTCTTATGAATCTGAGTATCCAAATCCTCACGGTCTGTAATAACGAGGAACGAGAAATTACCTTGAATCTTACGCTTCATTTTACGTGTAAACATAACCATAGAATAGGATTTGCCTGAACCCTGTGTATGCCAGAAGACACCAAGCTTTCCATTAAGCTCTTTTCTGTTCTCGACTGATTCCATCAGATTATTAACGCCTAAGTACTGGTGATTCTTTGCAATAATCTTTATTCTCTGATTTTCAAAGAGAATGAAGTTTTCAATATAGTCAATCAATCTATCTTTGTTAAGAAGACCATCTACAAAATATCTGACGGAGCTATCCTTAACATTATCCGTAGCAAGAATTGCCTCTCTGTCCAGTTTTTCTTTTTCGCTATCAACCTTGAGCCATTCAAAAAAATAGTCATAGGTTGCATTAAATGCACCAAGCTTCGTCTCCAAACCATTTGAAAGCACACAAATATGATTAAATGCAAAGAGATTCGGAATATCTCGGATATAATCTTTCAGATTCTTGTTGTAGGCTTCTTCAATCTTAACAATACTATTTTTCAGTTCAATAAACACAAGGGGCATACCATTGACAAAGATAAGAATATCCGGTCTTCTGTAGTAGACCTTCCCTTGAATCCACATCTGAGATACCGCTGTGAAAGTGTTGTTCTCTGGATGCTCAAAGTCTATCAATTTTACAAAATCAAAATCTTCCTTGCCGTTTCTACGAACTGTGATTTTTATATTATTACGGATTTGCCTATATAATTTGTAGTTGGTATCTACAATGTCCGTTCCTGTATAATCTTGTCTTAACGTCTTTACTATCTCTTTAATTTTATCTTCTTTGATAGTTGGATTGATACGCTTTAGGGAAGACAGCATAACATCAGGAAGAACACATTCTTTCTTAGAATTTCTTCCTGTACTATCATTCAAATCATCACGCTTGCTTAGATCAGCATCGCAAACGAGGATATCATATTTAAACGGTTCAGCTTTTAATTTTGAAAGTATAGCCTGTTCTATATTATCTTCAGATATAAAATTACGCATACGAACCCCTCCTTAAACTTCAAGTTTTCCACTCATTAAGCGTGGTAAGAGCAAATCTCTCTGCTTTGCAAGTAAATCATTTTGACAATTCAAGTCATCCACAATATCTATCATAGGCTGAACTTTTTCAGCAAACGCTTCAATTAATTCAGCTATTGGTAATAGAATTTTCTTGTTTAACAGTACATTTGGTTTTAAATGCAATACGTTTGCTCCATTCGCAAACTGAGAAAAATATTTGGAATAAAATCCGTATCGGCACATGCAATAAAAAAATACATTTGGCACTTTCAGGTTTACTTTAACAAGGTCTGCAGAAATAACAGATGTTCCTGAGAGCTGTGGGATTAGTGCAACAGAACCTACAGTTCTTCTATCCTGTGTCATATCTGTTACGCCAATGATTAAATCCCCAGCTACGACAATTTGCGAGTCTTTGTATTTGCCATTGTATTGCTTTGTAGCATCGCGTCTAAAACCACCATATGACTGAACATTTTTTAAATTAATTAGGTTAATGCCATCATCACAGTTTATCTCATCTGAAGAATATGAAATGCCTCTATCAAACGAAGCAATGTTACCTAACTGAACATAACTCCAAGATGATGGAATATTCTCGATAAAGTGTTCATTTTCATATCCCGGAAAGCGAAATCTTATAAACCATTCCTTATATAGATTCTCTGCCATTTGCTCCAACAACTTGATACGCTTGTTGTTGTTTTCGATGAGATCATCAAATGTTGAGAGAGTTTTAACAATCACATTCTGTTTCTCTATTGAATAATCTGGAATAGTAAATCTCAGTAATCCCTCTATTCTAAGGTTTGGTTGCGTTGCTACACAGGATATATTATCGATATATTGCAAAAAGCCTTTAGTTTGGAAAATATAATAAACAAATCTTGGATTAAGACTTTTCTCTAATCTAAGTCGTATTGTTCCATTATTGTATACAGCTTCAGTATCTTCCTTGATAAATTGAGAAACTCCAACTGTTGCACCTGTTCTTGCAATCAATAAATCATTTTTCTTAAGCAAAAATTTCTTGCGGTCTTTTTCGTTAGTTTCAGTGAAGCCCCACTCATCATAATTTTTCCCTTGGGATATATCTTGGATACGAATACATTTTAATCCTGTGTCATATTCAACAATAGGAGCTCTTTTAATAGCATCCAGACCTGTATTTGCACTTAGTGTTTTATCTTTTAACCTCATATCACTCACCCAATAACCCTTTCAGATTATTTGTGATGAGTTCTTCAAGTTTCTTTGCCTCAGCACTTAATGCAGTGAACTCAGCACTCAAAGATAACATTTCTTCCTTAAACTCTTCCTGTGTTAAACCATCGTCTTCAATAATCACACCAACATAACGTCCTGCATTAAGAGAGTAGTCCTGATCGATAATTCCATCCTCACCATCCATTGGTGCAGCTTTGCAAAGACCAATAACATCTTTATAAACACCATCTGGGAATCTTTCAGTTAACCAGTCAATCTGTGACTGCCAATATGCTTTTGTGAGAACTTCTTTGTCATCAGAAGTTTCCGGTGCATTAGCAAGCTCAGTTTTATACTCATCAATCAAATCTACAAGAGCCTGCGTATCACCGTGATAAAGCTTGGTAATAACACCTAAGTTCTTAATCTGCTCATCGGAGAATTTTCTATGTGCTCTGTCTATCTGTGTGAATACATTTCTTGCATCAATAAACAAGATTTCATTTTTCTTGTCAGTATTTGGCTTTTGCTTATCAAAAAACCAAAGAGTAGCTGGAAGAGTTACTGATGAAAACATATTAGAAGGAAGAGTTACCATCTGAGAGATGATGCCCTCTTCAATCATTTTCTTTCTGATTTCATATTCTGAACCGGATGCGTCAGATGCAGAATTTGCCATAACAAGTGCCGCTTTACCATGCTCATTTAAGGCAGTCGCAAAGTAACCTATCCACAAATAGTTTGCGTTTGGTACAGTTTCTTTCTTATCAGATTTTTTCTTTGTTGATTTGCTCTTGTTTCTTGGCACTCCATATGTATTGAAACGAGCATCGTCAGAAACCTTATCAACAACAACTTCATCTACATTAAAGGGCGGATTCGCCATTACATAATCAAATTGCCCGAATGCATTATATGGATCAGAATAAAATGAGTTAGCTTGCGTAATGTCACCACGAACATTATTAAGAAGAAGGTTCATCTTAGCGAGTTTTACAGTGTCCGGTTCTTTCTCAACACCATAGCAACGGAACTTCATTTGCTCGCTTTCACTGGCGTTGTGATTATGCATGTATCGTGCGGCCTGTACGAACATACCTCCGGAACCGCAGGCCGGATCTAAGAACTTCTTTTCACCCGGCTGTGGATTTAAAACTTCTACCATATATCTAACAACAGTTGCAGGGGTATAGAATGTTCCTCCATCCTTACCTTCTGCAAGTGCGAAGTTACCTAAGAAATATTCATAGATTTCACCGAAGATATCGATTGTACTGTTTTCCGGAATATCTTTGAAAATACGTACGATATTAGAGAGAAGCTCCGGCTCTTCTTCCGGTACTAACTGTGCGTAAACTTCTTTTGGAAGTACACCATCCATTTTAGGATTCTCATCTTCAATGGCTTCCATAGCTTTTTTTACAAGAGTAGCCTTGTTTGCATCGTCCGGTGCATTGTTAATGAAGTCGTAGTAAGCACACTCAGGGAGATAGAAGCCACATTTCTCGATAGAGATTTCTTTGATGGACTTTTCCATACGACTGCTTTTGAGACGATTGTATTCTGCTTTAATTTTTTCCTTGTGTTGTTTATATAAGATATCCGCATATCGAAGGAAAATAAGTCCCAAGATAGGCTGACCATATTTATTTGCAGCTAAATGTGCACTCGCACGAAGCACATCGGCTGAGTGCCATAGCGTATCTTTCAGTTTTTTTAACTCTTTATCTGTCATAGTAGTAATGCTCCTTTATTTCAATTTTATAATCAAGCCATGCTTCCTCGATTGTTTCATAAGGAATATTATTCTTAAGGCAAAAAGCATTAATGCTCTTCATTGCTCTTAAGTTTGGCTTTGCACTTCCTGATTCTCAATGATTCAATGTAGAAAAAGTCACACCGATCTTATCGGCAAAATCCTGTTGTGTCAGAAATGAACGCTATCTAATTCTTTTTATTTTTTCAGGGAAACTTATACGCATCTCCTTTTCGTTTTTCACTCATTAATATACCTTTATTATACCAAATAAATATGAAATTTTCTAGTACCCAGTCCTTCAAGATATTATTCTTGTTTATAAGTAAAGTAAATTTATTTTTAATAATCAAAAAGAGATACTTATGAATCTATTGAATGACTTTTAGAGGAGGCGATTGCTTCCTCTATTTATAGTTATTAAAAAAATTGTATTACAAAATATCCAACCAGGTTGGATTGAAAAAATATTAATAATACTTTTTAAGTGGAGGATATAGATAATGGTAGAATTCCCATACAATCATCTTAACTTTGCATTCTGGACAGTAAAAAGGATTCATTCCAAAAGTTATGTACATCTGCCTCTGATAAAATGAATATTTTGATACGGAAATATTTTTCCTAAAAGGCTCCATAGCCTTTTTAAGTTCATCAGAAATATGTCTTGAATAGAAACCGTACTGTTTACCATTTTAAAGTTTTTAGGAGGCAGATGAATGAGAATCTGTGAGATAAATTTTTCAGCAGGTATAGTAATGTAAGTTTTCTTTTTATTGTTAGCCAGGTCATTGAAAAAGAAGGTAACTTTACCATCATCAATTTCGGTAATCTTGTATTCGGCAACAGGTGAACGTGCGAGATATCTTCCGAGATATCTGATAATACCCTTTGTGCTGTTGATGTCACTGTCACCGACATTAAAGAAGAATCTTTTGTTTTCTTTGTAAAGTTTTGCAACAGTGTCCAAGGCCTTCATTTTAATTTTACTGTCATTATATTCTCCATTCTGAATAATTTTGAGGACATGGTACTTCCATTGACCGGCAATAGTATCCACATTAAAATGTCTCATTTTCCTGAAGTCAAAATTTTTAGTAAATCCACCCAGGGAAACAATGGCATGGATATACGGATTCCATTTAAGATCCCTTCCGAAGGTGTGTATAATTGAAATGAGTCCATAGTGTACGACATCAGAGTCAGTGAAATATTTTTTGGAAAATTTTGATATTTTATTTTTTCTCAGATTTTTCTTACTGATATTATGGAAGGTGAACTTAAAGATTTTATTAACGGTGGCAGAAAGCTTTGAGAGTAGGTTTCTGTCATAGAAGAAAAATTGTCTGCATTCTTTAGGTATAGTAAAGAGTACATGCCGATGTTCAATATTCAGAATGAGTTTCATAATATTCTGAGACCAGATACTGGAATATTTGAAACCACATGAAGAACAAAGTTTAGACTTACAAGTAAGAGGGAACTTGTGGATAATAGGACAGATAGAGCCTATATACCAATTAAAAAATGAAAAAACAAACAAAAAATGTCATGAATTGTCAATTAAATGTCGTTATTTGCTATTCAACAAATTTTATTTTTCTGATAAAATTATTTCATAAAACAAGAAGAAAGGAATGGTATAGAGATGAAAAAAGTAATTTTATTAACAGGAGCAAGTAGTGGAATTGGATATCAGACAACAGAAAATCTTGCAAAAGAAGGACATGTGGTTTATGGTGCAGCCAGAAGAATAGAAAAAATGGAAACCTTAAAACAGTTTGGAGTTAAACCTATATATTTGGATGTAACTGATGAGGAAAGTATTAAAAGTGCAATTGATACAATAATTGAAAATGAAAGGCGTATAGATGTTCTGATAAATAATGCGGGGTACGGTTCTTATGGTGCGATAGAAGATGTTGAAATAAGTGAAGCAAAAATGCAGTTTGAGGTGAATTTATTTGGTTTGGCAAGATTAGTTCAGTTGGTGTTGCCGCATATGAGAAAACAAAAATCAGGTAGAATTATAAATGTTTCATCAATGGGAGGAAGAATGACAAGCTATTTTGGTGGCTGGTATTATGCGACTAAATATGCACTTGAAGCATTTAGTGATGCATTACGTATGGAAGTGACTGATTTTGGAATAGATGTTTCACTTATTGAGCCAGGTTTGATAAAAACTGACTGGGGAATCATTGCTGCAGATAAACTGGCAAATTCTGCAAAAGGTGGAGCATATGAAAAAGAAGCAATGAAAACAGCAAAAGGAATGAAAAAACTGTTTAAAACTTTTTTTGACAAGGAAGTTGAAAAATTTGATAAAATAATGGTTTCAGCTGGAAGAAGAGGACTGCAGATGGAAGTGGAAACAGAAAAACTAGTTGAAGTTGTGAAGGGGAATGTTGTGGATTTGACGATGGAAGAGATTTAAGCTATAATGGGTATAATATAAAATATTGAAACGAAGGAGTTGAAAAATTATGATTGATATAAATAGGCCATTGGAAAATCCTGTGTTAAAAGAATTGTTTAATAGAATAGGAAAAAATCAGAAAAGTGATTTAGAATTACAAAATAAAATTTTAGATGAAATTATAATGAGAGCTTATTTTTTAAGTTATGTATTTTTTGATAAACCTATTGAAACTGATGAAACTGGAAAAGGAACTGTTAAAGAAGATTCAAATGTATCTTTCTATATGATTTCTTCGTCTGATGGAAAACAATTTTATCCAGCATTTACTGACTGGGAAGAATTGAATAAGTGGAATATTGGCATTGATAAAATACAGACACTTATTTTGTCTTTTGATGATTATGCAGAAATGGTATTATTAAATCCAGATATAGAAGGTTTTGTTATTAATCCATTTACTACATCATTTACCTTTACAAGAGAACAACTTAAAATTTTGAAAAAGGAAAAGGAAGAAAGACTTAAGGTCGTTGAAACAAAAGTAGAAAAGGACACACCTGTAATGATTGGAGAAGCGAAAGAATATCCTGAAGACATGCTTGAAGCATTAAAAAGTGCTTGTAAATTAGATAAAAATATTAAAAGAACATGGTTAATGCTCATGTATAAAGAGAAACAGGAGAGTTATCTATTAGTTATTGACAGTATGGGAAATGAAAAAGAAAGTATAGAATTTATAGGAAGAAAAATAACTCCATACTTGAATGGAAAATATATTGATATGTTTTCATATAAAGATAGTTTTGGAAAAGATGTTGTTAAAGATAAAAAGCCATTTTATGAAAAGAAAAATTCGATATAATAAAAAATAGGAAAAAGAAGAAAATAACTATACCAAAGCAGTTTCAGGATTTTTTAAAGAGTGTTGGATTATCAATTGAAAATATTCTTGAACAAGCGGGAATACCGAATATTTTTTGGAAAGAAAAAATTCAGCTTTCTACTGAGGAATATTATTTATTTTTAAAAAAAATTGATGAAGTTATTACTGATGAGCAAATATCAGCAATTAGCAATATTGATAATCTAAATGTGTTTATTCCATCTTTTTTTGCGGCGCTTTCTTCAAAAAATGGACTTGAAGGTTTAAAAAGATTGGCAAAATACAAAAAATTAATAGGGCCTGTTTTTTTAGAAATTAAAGAGTTTGAAGAAAT
>QWBZ01000760.1_pt1 | contig 10268 bp, 10 predicted proteins | sample 1972441 | NCBI WGS metagenome assembly QWBZ01 (sample SAMN09866721, study PRJNA288562) | Human oral metagenome isolate term6_saliva, whole genome shotgun sequencing... | isolation source: mouth | host: Homo sapiens | place: USA: California
CCCAAAGTTTTGTCTTTTGATCCATTTGGGCGGCCAGTTCTTTTTTCTTGGCATTAGCAGCTTCGATAATACCAGATGTAGACTCTTCAATGTTGGAGAGCTCACCTATAATTTCATTCATACACATCCTCCTTTCTTCAGAGATTGATATAAATACTACATACAATAATTATCATAGACTTTTTAAAAAAAAAGTAAATAGAAAAAGTGCACAATAAGAAAAAAAGACAGAAAATAAAATACTTCAACTTCACTATAAATGTTGGCTATAAATTTATTGGGGAACAATATATTTGCGTGAAACATAAGCGGCATTTTCACCATAGGAAATTTCGCACCAGTTGGCATCATAGTCTTGAATTACTTCGATTTTACTTCCTTTGGGGAGAGTAGCTATAATTTCCCCATCCATAGAAGGCAAACGGCGTACATTTAAATTGGCGGTTGTAAAATAGAATTTTTGAACTGGAATGGCTTTTGTGGTTGTCACCGTGGTTTGTACAATTTCTATTGCATTATTTTTGTGCAGAAAAATTCGAATAGTCACAAAAATTATAATAGCCATGAAAATAACAAATACAAAAATTTCTAAAAAAGTAAAGTGTTCCCGATGTAATCTCCTTGATGTTGGGTGAGAGATATAGGAGCGACGCTGTTTTTTATTTGGGGTGGTCTGCATCATTAATTCATGATAATTTTCAATTTCTTGAAGTAGAAATCGTTCGGCCTTGAGGGCATTGGCACTACTTGGAGTGTTTTCCTTATTCAGAGTAATTTTTCTGATTGCGTGGAAATGATCCTGTGTTTCAAATGAAAGAATGTCAGAGAGAGCATCAATGCGGTCAGAGAGGTCGTGACCATGGACATTGTATTTTTGACAGAGATCATCAACCATCATTTCGAGGAGTTGTCTGGATTTTGCTATGGCAAGAGCATAGTTTTTTTCTTGAATGGAAAGTTCCATTTCTCGCTGTAGGCGAAGAACTTCAGAATGAATTGTTCCCATATTTGCCTCCTGTGTATTTTTTCTTCCTATTTATATTGTACTAGATTATATTATACTAGAAATTGGCTTGTATGAATACCGTCTACAATGTTAAGATATAAAAGAAAGAATGAGAGGTAAAAAATGAGACTTAGACATATTCCAGGTTGTGAGGAATTTATTGCAAGTAGTGAAGATTGCATTAGTGGTGAGAGGGTTAGCGCATATAAGGGACGGTGGGATGAACTCTTTGGAAAAAAGGCCAAGTTGTATATTGAAATTGGAATGGGAAAGGGTCAGTTTATTCGAGGAATGGCTGATCGAGACAGAGAAATCCACTTTATTGGCATTGAGCGATATGAGAGCGTTTTGATGAAAGCATTGCAGAGAAAACATCAATTTGAAGAAGAGAATGGAAAGTATAATAATCTCTTTTTTATGTGTGTGGATGCAAAGAAATTGGGTGAGTGCTTTGCAAGAGGAGAAGTGGATAAGATTTTTTTGAACTTTTCTGATCCATGGCCAAAGGCTAGATATGCAAAGCGCAGACTGACCTCTCCAGATTTTATGGCTGTGTATGACCAAATTTTAAAGGAAGATGGTGTTGTCGAGTTTAAGACCGACAATGTGGATTTATTTGCCTATTCTTTGGAAGCAATTCCAGAGGCTGGATGGGAGATTATCTATCAGACAACAGACTTTCATGCTCAGCCAGAGTGTGTTGACAATATTCTGACAGAGTATGAAGAAAAATTCTCAAAGCGAGGACAAAAGATTTGCAAGTTAATTGCAAGAAGAAAAAAGTAAAATAAGCTCTGCAAAAGGCAATTGCTTTTGCAGAGCTTATCTTATTTATTATTTGAAACGAGAGATTGTAAAAATCTTACTGTTGTGTAGGCAACAAGACAGATTGCGATTATCGTTTCAATCAGTACAAATGGCTTGAGTGCAGGTAATGCACACATTTTCATTGTTTGTTTTGTTGCAATTGCACTGATGACAAATGGGAAGGTAAATGCTGCATAGCTAGGATAAAATGGAAGTGTCAAACAGCGAATAGCCTGAACCAGTGCAAAAATATAGAGGATGCTTGCCACCACAAGTAGGACAAGTACCAAAGTTTTTGATTTATTGGCAACAGATTGAATGTAACCAGCGATAACGAGGCTAGTTGGTGCAGCATAGATACAAATTAATGGCTTTGCTGGTTCTGGCACAGGGCACTTGATATAGCGAATAGTGACCACAACAAGCAAAATAATCAGGGTCACAAGACCAAAATAGGCAGCAAAAGCACCAAATGCCTGTTGTTTAAATGCTGGTGCACTCACAGAGGCCGCCGCAATACCAACATAGACAATGTACCAACTGGCAAATACTTTTTTTAAGTCGAACTTCAAAACAAAGCGAAGTGTAAAGAAGACGATCAATAAAATATGAAGCAAGACACCAATCCACCACAACAAAAGACCTAATGGTGCAGATAAAGGCTTTAAGTAGGTTGCAAGAAGCATCAAAGCCATTGGAAAGGTTGCTGCAACACTCGCTTGTATTGGATTTTCAAAATCCTTTATAATATCTTTTGGATAAAGGCAAATCTTTAAGAGACATAGAATCAAAAAGATAGTGGCCAGTAGGCCACAAAATGCTCTCAATCCCTCGGAATAACTTTGTAATAGATTGCCAAGAGCAGCTAATCCAAGCATAACAGCTGCAAATGGAATGGAAACCTTCTTAATGATGGTCATGGATCATCCTCCGTAAATTAAGCAGGGTTTTTTTCTGCATCAAGATTTTCAACACCAAGTTCGCGACAAACCATATCGGCAACCTTCCAAGCTGCAAGACCGGTGTATCGAATACATTGTTCCTTGTGCTCGCCTTTGCCCATGTCAAATTCTCTAGTTAGGACTCTACAGCATGCCGAATGCTTTCCATTGGCTTCTTTAAACCAGCTGTGAAGTTCGTTGGAAAGTTCCATACACTTTACCACCTTTGGATCCTTTGGACCATTTTGTTCTGTTCGTCCAAAGAACATACCTAAGGCCATAATGCCACCATTTAGTGCACCACACATACATCCAGATCTACCTGCACCAACAGACATACCTGAAGACATCGCGATGACTTCATCAGGAACATCGAGATCGAATCCCTTTTTGATAGCGGACATCAGAGCTTCACAACAAAAATATCCTCCGCGATAGAGTTCCTCAGCTGATTTTTGAATCTCCCTTGGACTTGCACTTTGAGCAATATGCATATTTATTTCCTCCTCATAAAAAATAAATTATTTATCTTGCACATTATAATATAAATTTTACAAAAAGAAAAGGCAAAATAGAAAAATAAAAAATTAAAAAAAAAGACAAAAAAGTGTTGACATTTTGATGGCCATACGGTATTATTATGACTGTGCCACGGAGCACAAGAAAAAACAACAAAGATAAGCACCTTTAGCTCAGTTGGTAGAGCAGTAGACTCTTAATCTATTTGTCCAGGGTTCGAGTCCCTGAAGGTGCACTAAGAAGCCTTTTTTCAAGACGACGAGAGCTTGGGGGATGGCTTTTTTGCTATTCTAAAATAAAGTTCATAAGGTGGGGAGGGATTCTCAATGAGAGTCCCTCCCCTTTGTGATTTTATTTATGAAAATTCGAAAATAGCCACGCCATATGGTACCAGTGGATATTTAACATGGTATGGTTGGTGGTCACACTCTCCTTTTACAGCTTTAAATGGAATAGGCTTTTTATTGACCAGAGAATAGGAGCCATGGAGTTGATCGAGTATCAAACGATAAGTTCCTTTTTTTGGAACACCGACCATATAATCTTCTCGATTCATTGGTGTAAAGTTAATGACAAAGAGAAGATTCTTCTTTTTCTTCTTATTATATCGAACAAAGGAGAAGATGGAGCGGTCAGCATCGTCGGCATTGATCCATGAAAAACCATCCCAACTATCATCTAGCTCATACATACAGGAATATTTTTGATAAATATGAAGAAGTCCTCGATAGAAATTATTGACATCTCTGTGTAATGGCTCATCAATCAGATACCAATCGAGGGACACCTTTTCATCCCATTCGTGGAATTGGGCAAAATCCTGTCCCATAAAAAGGAGTTTCTTTCCAGGATGTCCCATCATAAAGGCATAACCGCATTTGAGGTTGGCAAATTTATCCTCATAGATGCCAGGCATCTTGTTGATCATGGAACACTTTAAGTGGACGACTTCATCGTGGGATAAAACCAAAATAAAATTCTCACTTGTCGCATAAGACATACTAAAAGTCATCTTATTGTGATTATATTTTCTAAAGTACGGATCAAGTTTCATGTACTCAAGGAAGTCGTGCATCCAGCCCATGTTCCACTTAAAAGTAAAGCCAAGACCGTCATCTTCAGGGGTATGAGTTACCTTTGGCCAAGCTGTGGACTCTTCGGCAATAATCATCGTGCCATCTTTTCTGCCTGCAATTAGGGAATTGAGGTGCTTAAAGAATTCAATGGCCTCTAGATTTTTATTTCCACCATATTGATTTGGCACCCATTGGCCATCTTGGCGACCATAATCGAGGTAGAGCATGGAAGCAACAGCATCCACACGCAGACCATCGATGTGGAAATCATTTAGCCAGTAGAGTGCATTGGCAATGAGGAAATTCTTGACTTCCGTCTTTGTGTAGTCAAATACCTTGGTTCCCCAATCAGGATGTTCGCCCTTGCGAGTATCTGCATATTCATATAGTGGTTCTCCATCAAAATTGGCAAGACCAAAGGCATCCTTAGGGAAATGGGCAGGAACCCAATCGAGAATGACACCAATCTTTTTATTATGTAGGTAGTTAATCATGTACTGGAAGTCTTCCATGGATCCATAGCGAGAGGTTGGGGCATAGTAACCGGTTACCTGGTACCCCCAGCTTCCATCAAATGGATATTCTGCGATGCCCATTAACTCGACATGGGTGTAACCCATGTAGTTGAGGTATTCAGCTAGCTGATGAGCGAGTTCTCTGTAATTTAGACATCCATCGAATTCTACATTGTCGTTTTTCTTCCAAGAGCCTAAATGACATTCATAGATACTCAGTGGCTGGTGGCGGATTTCTACTTTTGCTCTTTGAGTCATCCACTTGTCATCAGACCAAACTAAGGATTTAGGTTCAATTGTAGTCTTTGATGCTGTGCCAGGTCGATATTCTGCGGCTCTTGCGTAGGGATCAGCCTTGAAGATGATTTCACCATTCTTTGCTTGGATGGCAAACTTATAGAGTTCGTTGAGACCAAGATTAGGAACAAAAACCTCCCATACACCCGAAGTATAGAGTGTTTGCATAGGTGTTGCAGTGGCATCCCAGTGATTAAAATCTCCGACAAGATGAACAGAGATGGCGTGAGGAGCCCAGACGGCAAAGTACATACCTGATGTACCATTGATTGTGCAAGCGTGGGAACCAAGCTTTTGGTAGATATTATAATGTGTTCCCTTGCCAAAGAGATAACAATCATCTCGGCTAATAATTTGTAAACCCTTGTTTTCTATCATAACGAAACCTCCGCATCAAATATGTATATCAATATAAGCCTATTCTACTACAAAAAGCTAAAAAAAGCACTAAAAATTAAAAAAAATATTGACAAATATAGTAAATATGATATATGATATAAATAATAAATCTAGTTTATTCTTTCCCGTTTGGGAGCAATTTCCATATTTTTATAATTTCATATTTAAACTAAATGCAGACAAGAGATAATGTCTTATGTTTGGAATTTTTAGGGAGGTGATTCTTTGAGACATATCATTGCAATTATTGACAGCGATGAACGCTATGGCAAAAAATTGTGTGCATATCTCAACGCAAAGGGAAGAATTGATTTTGGTATTAGTTATTTTCCAGATATCCAATGCTATCAAGAGAGTGCACCGACATTTCAGACCGAAATTTTATTGATTGAAGAGAAACTCTATTCCAGTGTGGGGTCTATGCCTCTTCCAGAGACAACTATTGTACTCTTAGAGGATGACTTTGTGGGGAGAGAGATTGATGTCAGGGGAATGAAAAAGTATGTCAATGTTGAGAACTTTCTCCATCATATTTTGACAAACTATCAGCCGACAAAGGACAAGTCCTTAGAGAAAATAGAGAAGGAAGAAGTGCAAATTTTTGGGGTGTTCTCGCCCTATGGTCGATGTGGAAAGACAAGTTTTGCAATTGCACTCTGTGCAGAGTGCGAAAAGATGGCTCCCGCACTCCTTGTGTCCTTTGATGAATATTCGGGACTTTTGAGGGAAGCAGGACAGGAGTATCCAAAAGATTTATCGGATATTTTATACTGCTATCGACAGGAGCAATATGCTTGGGAAAAGTTGGGAATGGCTGTGTATACAAAAAATACTTTACATTATATTCCGCCAGCGAGATATCCTGAAGATATTGTAGAACTTGGGATTGAGGAAATTGAGAAATTACTCCTTCGCATGGCCTATGAAAGTCAGTATCATACGGTGATTGTTGATTTTGGCAGTCTTGGCAAGAGGGCTTGTGATCTATTTCGAATTTGTGAAAAGGTCTATATACCAATTCCAAGGGAAAACGATGGTCGAATGGAAGAATTTTTTTCCTATCTCGATGAGACAGGAAGGGAGAAGTTAAAGAAAAAGTTGGAAGAAATTACCTTGCCAAGTGAGCAGGGAGAGAAAAGTATTTCTTCACTATTGATTTCACCAGTGGCTGCACTAGCAAGGGAAGTGTTGAAGGGAGTGAATATGGGGTGAATGAACTATTTGTGGCTCTCTTACTTGGAGGGGCAGCTTGTATGGATCTGATTGACAAAAAGATCAAAAATATTTGGCTTTTGTTTTGGCTTGGCACAGGCGTTGTCTATAATGGGCCAAAGTTCTTTATTGCAGTTATCATTAGCTTTATTCCACTATTTTTGCTCTACAGATTTCGAATGGTGGGGGCCGGAGATGCCAAATTAATTATGCTTCTCTGTGGCTTTTTAGGTCTTTTTGAAGGAGCAGGTGTGGTATTTGTGGGAATGTGTTTTGCTGCAATCTATTCTTTTTATCTACTATATTCTAAAAAAATTCTATTTTTGCGCCTGTGCTATTTCTTTTCATTTCTCAAAATAACAATACAAACAAAGAAGATAGGGCATTACTATGAGGTGGGGCGAGATGATCCACAGCTCAGTATTGCCATGGCACCGTGGTTTTTATGTGGTTTTTTCGTCTGGAGGTTGGTTAAAATATGGATGATCATATAGAAGAACGTCTGCACAAAGAATTATCAGAAAAGTTGACAGATTACAGAAATTTGACCGATATACAATTGATGGAAATTATTGATCATTGTGTGTTAGAAGAGGCAAAAAAGATGTATTTGCCATTGAAAAAAAAGGTCGAACTTCGAATGGCATTATTTGACTCATTTCGAAGGCTGGATATTTTGCAGGAATTAATTGACGACAAGGACATCACAGAAATTATGATCAATGGCACAGAGAATATCTTTGTGGAAAAATCGGGACATATTGTGCGATGGGACAAACGCTTTAAGAGCAATGAGCAATTGGAGGATATGATCCAAAAAATTGTTAGTTCTGTAAATCGAAGTGTCAATATTTTTACTCCGATTGCTGATGCAAGACTGGAAGATGGGTCGAGAGTTCATGTCGTTCTTCCGCCGATATCATTGGACGGCCCTATTGTGACGATTCGAAAGTTTCCTGATCCGATTAGCATGGACAAGTTAATCCGTTTTCACTCCATTACACCACAAGCTGCACAGCTATTAAAAAAGTTAGTGCAATCAGGATATAATATTTTTATTAGTGGAGGAACAAATTCAGGAAAGACTACTTTTTTAAATGCACTTTCTGCCTATATTCCAGAAGATGAGCGTGTAATTACGATTGAGGATTCGGCAGAACTGCAATTGATGCAAATTAAAAATTTGGTGAGATTAGAGTCAAGAAATGCCAACAGTGAGGGGGAGGGGAAAATTAGCATTGCCGATTTAATTAAGGCGGCGTTGAGAATGAACCCAGACCGCATTATTGTTGGTGAGGTGCGAGGTGGTGAAGCACTAGATATGTTGCAGGCTATGAATACAGGTCATGATGGTTCTTTGAGCACGGGGCATAGTAATAGTCCAAAGGATATGCTTTCTCGAATTGAAACAATGGCACTTTCTGGTGCAGATTTACCATTGCCTGCCATTCGAAGCCAGATTGCAGGTGCACTGGATATTATTGTTCATCTTGGAAGATTGAGGGATCGATCAAGAAGAGTGCTTGAAATTGTGGAAGTAGGTGAATATCGGGATGGTGAGATTGAACTTTTTCCCCTCTTTTCTTTCGAAGAGACGGGAAGTGACAGGGACAAAGTGGTCGGTTCGCTTAAGCCAGTTGGTGTGCTTAAAAACACACAAAAACTTGTCGCAGCAGGTTATCAATTATAGTGTATATACTTTTCGCCTGCGTGAATTATTGATGTATGTACTGATGGCCTTGGCTGCAGATGCTGTGATTTCCTATGTATTTTATCGAAGTGTGATTGCTTTTCTTCTTTTTCTACCTGTGACTATTATTTATCCCATCTATCAGAGGAAGATTTTGGTGAAGAAAAGAAAGCAAAAGCTTGGGCTAGAATTTAAAGAAGGGATACAGATTTTGGCAGCTCTATTGAGTGCAGGATACTCCCTTGAGAATGCATTGAAGGAGAGTGTCGAAGAGATTCGCCTGATTTATGGAGAAAATAGTATGATCTTGCAGGAATTTGAGTATATGGCACATCTTGTCTATGTGAATGTTCCGATTGAAAAAGCATTTGAGGATTTTGGGGAGAGAAGTGGAATTGATGATATTCGAAATTTTGCTAAGGTTGTTCGCATTGCCAAGCGCAGTGGAGGGGAGCTGATAGGGATTATTAATCACACGGCCGGTGTCATTCATGATAAGACAAGAATAAAGGAAGAAATTTTGACCTTGACTGCAGCAAAGCGATTTGAACAAAAGATTATGAATGTGTTTCCGATTTTTATTGTTGTCTACATTGATGTTAGCTCACCAGGATTTTTTAATGCGATGTATCAGACTTTTTTTGGGCGAGTGGCGATGAGTGCATGTCTACTTAGCTATATTGTTGCGATGTATGCCTCGGCAAAGATTTTAGAGATTGAAGTCTAAGGAGGATGAGGATTGAAGGTCAAACGATTTTTTTGGAAGTGGAAGATACAAATTTTTTGTATTCTTATGGGATTTGCATTGTATTTTTTGGCAGTTCACTTTTTGACTGGGGCAGATTCTTTCTTGGTGGGCAATCAAATTCAGAGAGAAGGATATGGTCAATATGATCAAAGTTATGAGCTCTATGTGGATGGTTTGGAAGAAAAACCGGTGTTAGTTGAAGTTCCAGTATCTAGAAGAGAATATACGGCCCAAGAGGCAGAAAAAGCATTTGTGGAGTGCTTTGAAGATTTAAAAAAAGAAATTTTAGGAGAAAATAGGAGTCTATCTGAAATTTCGGGAAAGTTAAAATTGCCACAAAAAATTCCTAAATATGGGATGACAGCCCTTTGGTCGTCAGAAAACATCGATTACATTGATTCAATGGGCACAGTTTATAATGAAAATTTAAAGGAAGCTGTAAGTACAAGTTTGACCTTAGTGCTTTCGGATGGGAAACATAAGAAAGAGTTTGTGTTGCCATTGACGATTGTGCCAAGAAACTATACAACAAGTGAACAGCAGATTAGAGATTTTACGCAATATCTTGAAAATAGTGACCGTGAGCAGGTGGTCAATGACCGATTTGTTCTGCCAGAAGATTGGAATGGAAAAAAGATTCGTTATCGAAGTAAGGAGAAAACAAATTATTCCATTATATGGATGATTGGCATTTTATTTGCGGTGCTAATCTATATGCGAGATATTGTCAATCATCGGGCAAAGGTAGAAAAGCGCAGCCGGCAAGTGTTGGCCGACTACCCGGATATTGTATCAAAATTTATGGTCTTTATCGGTGCAGGTCTTTCTGTACGCACGGCTTGGGAGGCAATTGTCAATGATTACATTCGAGATCGAGAAGAAGATGGTGAAATTCACTATGCCTATGAGGAAATGGAAAAAGAAGGGTATGGAGAACTGAAAAAGTATATATAAAAAACCATCTTTCTTGCCTTAGTTGCCGGCGCAACTAAGTTTCCTCCAGTCCCTATACGCTCTACATTCCATCTACTCCTCAAATCATATTGAAACGAAAACAA
>QWBZ01000761.1_pt1 | contig 10267 bp, 7 predicted proteins | sample 1972441 | NCBI WGS metagenome assembly QWBZ01 (sample SAMN09866721, study PRJNA288562) | Human oral metagenome isolate term6_saliva, whole genome shotgun sequencing... | isolation source: mouth | host: Homo sapiens | place: USA: California
GCCCACCGAGGACCGCTTCAACAAGACCCGCAACCAGCTCCTCGACGACCTGGTGTACGGCATGGGCGGGCGCGTCGCCGAAGAGATCGTGTTCCGCGACCCCTCCACCGGCCCCGCCAACGATATCCAGCAGGCCACGAAGACGGCCCGCGCGATGGTCACCGACTACGGCATGAGCGACCGCATCGGCATGGTCAAGCTCGGCGACGCCGACACCGAGGCTTTCGGCCACGGAAGCGGCGAGGGCCCGCGCGCCTTCTCCGACGAGACGGCCGCGATCATCGACGAGGAGGTCCGCCGCCTCCTGGACAACGCGATGCGCGAGGCCTGGACGATCCTCACGAACAACCGCGGCGTCCTCGACACGCTGGCCTCCCGCCTCCTGGAGGAGGAAACCCTCGACGAGGCGCAGCTGGCCGAGATCTTCAAGGACGTCGTCAAGGCGCCCGAGCGCCCCGTGTGGAACTACCAGTCCGACGCGGCCGTCCCCGGCGCCCTCATGGGCAACCCGGTCGGCGTGAACTCCGCCGAGTCCTCGGCGACCGACGCCGTTGCGGCCCGCGACCTGGACACACCGGCTAACGAGAACGAGGAGCAGGCGTGACCTACGATGCCGCAGGCGTGGAGAAGGCCTCACGCGACCTGTTGGTCGCGATCGGTGAGGACCCGCAGCGCGAGGGCCTGATCGGCACCCCCGACCGCATGGCGCGCGCGTGGCGCGAGATGTGCTCCGGCCTGTTCGAGGACCCCCGCGAGCACCTACGCACGCAGTTCCACGCGGGCACCGACGAGCTGGTCCTGGTCCGCGACATCACCTTCCACTCGGTGTGCGAACACCACCTGCTGCCCTTCTACGGCCGCGCGCACGTGGGCTACATCCCGCGCGGCGGCGTCGTCACCGGCCTGTCGAAGCTCGCGCGCCTCGTCGAGGGCTACGCGCGCCGCCCCCAGGTGCAGGAGCGCCTGACCGCGCAGATCGCCGACGCCATTGACGAGGTCCTGGAGCCCCAGGGGGTCATCGTCGTTATCGAGGCCGAGCACATGTGCATGTCGATGCGCGGCATCTCCAAGCCGGGCTCGTCGACCGTGACCAGCGCGCTGCGAGGCATCATGAGCGACGGTGCGACCCGCGCCGAGATGATGGCCCTCGTCCTGTCGGGGAGCCGCTGACATGTCCGCCCTTCCCCTGCCCCCCGCCCCGGCCTCGTCCCCGGTTCCGTCTCCTCCGGCGCTGCCGGGCGGCCTAGCCCTGCCGACCGGGCGCGCGGCGATCATGGGCATCCTCAACGTCACGCCCGACTCGTTTTCCGACGGGGGCCGCTACGTGGATCCCGCCGCTGCCCTCGAGCATGCCCGTGCGATGGTGGGGGCCGGCGCTGACATTGTGGACGTGGGCGGGGAGTCGACGCGACCGAACTCGACGCGCATCAGTGCCGAGGAGGAGTGGGCGCGCATCGGCGCGATCGTGTCCGCGCTGGCGGGCGACGGCATCGTCGTGTCCGTGGACACGCTGCACGCGTCGACGGCCCGCGCGGCGGCCGAGGCGGGAGCGGCGATTATCAACGACGTAAGCGGCGGGCGCTGGGATCCGCAGATGAACGCGGCGGTGGCTGCCTCGGGATGCGCCTACGTCGTCCAGCACTACCGCGCGCTGCCCGGCATGCCGGGGGAGCACTTCGACTACGGCGAGGACCTTGTGGGCACGCTCATCGAGCGCGTGACCCACCAGGTCCGGGATGCTCTTGATACGGGTGTGACACCTGATAAAATTGTAATCGACCCGGGCCTCGGCTTTTCGCTCACGAACGACCAGTGCTGGCAGATCCTCGCCGAACTGCCGCGCCTGACCACCTGTGGGTACCCTGTACTCATCGGAGCGTCGCGTAAGCGTTTCGTCAAGGCCCTCGGAGGCGACGTCGACACCGACAGCGCAGCCATCGCCGCCCACGCCGTCACCAGCGGCGCGTGGGCTGTGCGGGTCCACGACGTAGCGGCCACCGCGGCCGCCATCGCCTGAAAGGAGAACGACGGTGAGTAGCCGACGCGTCATCATCGCCCTCAAAGGTCTGGGGGCGCTGGCAAACCACGGCGTCTACGACTTCGAGCGCACCCAGGAACAGCGTTTCAGTGCCGACGTCGTCATGTGGATCGAGACTGCGGGTACCACCGACGACATTGCCGCGACCGTCTCCTACGCCGACATCGCCGACGAGACCATGGCGGTCCTGACCGGCAACCCCGTCGACCTCATCGAGACCCTGGCCGAAACCATCGCCTCGCGCGTCATGAGCCACGAGGGCGTGGTCGGCACCGAGGTCACCGTCCACAAGCCGGACGCGCCCATCAACCATCCCTTCGCCGACGTGTCCGTCACCGTGCGCCGCGGCGAGACTGACGCCATGCCTCTGTCCCTGTCCCTCAAGGGTATCTACGAGGCCGAGGACGGCTCCGTGCTCACGGGCGAAATCGAGGCATACGGCCGCGCCCAGGCACCCAGCCCCGCGCAGCAGAAGAAGACTGCGCCCACGCGCAAGCGCCGCGGCGAACACGCAGCGCCCGCCCGCCCCGAAGACATCTCCCGACCCGCACACCTGCGCGCCCGCCGCGTCGTCCTGGCCATCGGCGGCAACCTGGGCGACGTGCCCGTCACCCTCATGCACACCGTCGAGGCGCTGTCCTACATGGAGGGCTTCCAGATCGAGGACGTCTCCCCGATCATGCGCACCAAGCCGGTGCTCGCCCCCGGCCAGGCACCCCAGCCCGACTACTGGAACGCCGTCGTCGTCGGCTCCGCCATCGCAACCCCCGACGAGCTCTTCGCCCAGACCAGCCGCATCGAGCGCGAGCTGGGCCGCGAACGCCACGAACGCTGGGGCGCGCGTAGCATCGACATCGACATCATTCAGGTGGAAGGCCTGGCCTCCTCCGACCCGGTCCTCACCCTCCCGCACCCGCGCGCCAAGGAACGCGCCTTCGTGCTGGCACCCTGGCTGCTGTGCGACCCCAACGCGGTCCTCGAGGGCGTGGGACGCGTCTGCGACCTGCTCGCCACCACCCCCGACCGCGAGGGCATCATCGACGCCGTCGACGACTGGCTCGAAGACCCCTCCGCCGTCATCGCCGACTCCGACCAGCTCATCGCCCAGCGCAACGCCCAGGCCAACGCCGACATGCGTGAGCTCCTCGAGACGCTGACCGGCGAAATCAGCCACCTCGGCGACCTCAGCGCGCCCATCGGCGAGCCGCCGGCGGCCCCGAGCACCGTCGTCGAAGGCTCCGTCGTTGACGGTTCCATCGTCGAGCCCATGCGCGCGACGGACGAGGCACCCGCGCCCGCGTCGGAGGGCGCCGACGACGCCGAATCAGACGAGGCTCCGGTTGACGCCGACATCGCGACCCCCGTGCGCGGCGAACACGCGCTCACGGACACGTGGTCGGGCACGTGGGGTCGCCTGGACTCCGCCGACACCGCCGCATCCGGCGCGCCGGTCGAGGACAGCATTGACTCCGAGGCGTCCCTGGGCGAGGACTCTCTGGGCGAGGACTCCCTGGGCGAGGACTCTCTGGGCGAGGACTCCGTCCCGCCCGTCCCCCAGCCCGACACACCCGCCCAGCTCGCCGCCCGCGCAGCTCATGCGTCCGCCCGCCAGGACGACGCGAACGATGCGCGTGAGTCCATTGGCGTGCGCGACTCGGTCGGCGCACGCGACGAATCCGGCCAGGGGCCGCGCGCCGACGCCCCGCACACCGCGCCCGCTCCCGGTGACGACGCGCCCACCCAGCCTCGCGACACCCAGCCCGCCGCCCCCGACAGCGGGGACGCGCAGGAGGCCAAGGCCTCGTCCAGGCCCGCGTGGCACCCCGTGTCCTCCGTGCCCGCGGACTCCCCGGCCGGACGGATGACCCGCAAGATTGGTTCGGGCAACTACACGCCGACCGGCGACGAAAAGCCGCGCTGGGCGCCCGTCTTCCACGAAAAGCGCGCGCAATCGCGCACCGAAATCAAGCTGCCCGACTGGAACTTCTCGGTGGGTGCCGCCCACGACGTGCGCGTCGTCGACGACCGGAGCGGGCTCGGCCGCGAGGAAGAGCCGCCCAAGGCGACCGTCCACGCCGACGGACGATCCACGATCCTGGCGCCCGGCCTGCCCGACAACACGCCCGTGGGTCCCATCCCCGAGGAAGAAGCTACCCACACCGGCATCCTGCGTCGAGTCGTCGTGCGTCCCACGATGACCGGAGCAATCCCAGTCGTCAAGAGGCGTTAAATGAAACCGCTGGCGATCACTTGGGTGCTGCTGGTCGGCGTCGTGAGCGCTGCACTGAGCTTTCTGGGCTTTTTCGCGCACATGCGCACCGGCGGCACACCCATGATCGTCACGCCCGGCCCCGGAGTGGTGTTCGCCGTGGCCACTGCCATCCTGATCTGGTCCGGCATGGCCGTGCGGCGCCTGCGCGCCGGTAAAGACACGTGGATCGACGCGATCGGCGCGATGCGCGTCGCCGTGTTCGCGCGCACGTCCGCGCTGGTGGGCGCGGGTCTGGTCGGCGTGCTCATCGGCGTCATGGGCGTGTCCCTGACGCAGCTTGAGGCCGCCCCTATGGTGTCGAATGCGATTGCCTCGGGTGTCAGCTCGGTCATTGGCGTCGTCTGGGTCATCGTGGCACTCGTCGTCGAACGCTGGTGCATCATCAATCCCGACGACGACACATCCGGCTCCAATAAGCGCAACGCCGCCGCCTGACCTTCACGCGCGGGGCGGCTTGTAGCTCCGAATGTGCCGGGCCTTCCGAGAGTTAGCAGCGCGCTCGCGCCCCGGCCCGGTATCGTTGAGACGTGGCCGACCAGCGTAAGAATTCCCCCAGGCGATCCTCCTCCCGCCGCAGCGCGTCGGGAGGCACCTCCGGGCGCGCGCCAGACCGCACGTCGCGCGCAGCATCGGGTGCACGAACGACGGCGAGCGGCAAGACGGCGCAGGGCCGCACAGCGGCCTCAGGTGCCGCACAGGCTCGCTCCGCACGCGGCGCATCCCGGCCCAGGCCTCGCTCGTCGGGCGGGGGCAAGCGCCCGCCCGTGAACCTGTGGCCTCGCCGCATCATCACGGGCCTGGGCCTCATTCTGGTTCTCGCGCTGATCGTCTGGGGCGTCGTCGCCCTGGTGCGCGCGATCGCCGGTGCGCTCACCCCCGACCCGGTTCCGCAGTCGGCCCCGCAGTCGGTGCAGTCGGGGACGGTCGACGCCTCGGGCTACACGCTTAAGGGCGGCCAGGAAGTCACCGCCGACGGCCTACTCACGAACGGCACGTCGATCGAGATTCCCGCCTGCCTCGAAAAGGACATCGCTGTGACCTCACAGGCCTCCGAGGCGAGCGCAGGGTCGACCATGTACGTGCAGGTGACGCTCGAAAACCGCGGCGCGGTCGCGTGCGCGACGTCGCTGTCGGATTACACCTTGCAGGTCTCTACGGGCGGCCAACAGGTCTACGATTCGGCGCGCTGCGAGGTCGATGAGGAGGATTCCAAGACGCTGCTGCTGCGTCCGAGCTCCACGTGGTCCGGGTGGCTCAGCTGGGACGGCCACGTGTACGCGGATGGTTGCACGACGCCTGCGGGTGGTGCCAGCGTGGCAGCGGTCGGCACCTACAAGATCGCTGTCCAGCACGGCACTCGTGAAGTGGGGTCGGCCGTCGCAGACGTGACGCCCGCTCCCGTCCCGCAGTCGGGTGCCCAGTCGGGCGCGCAGTCCGGGGCACAGTCCGGCGCCCAGTCGGGGGCTTCGCGGACTCGTTGACGAGGCCGGGGCAGCGTGCGATGCACCTGTCCTGTGCCGGTTTGTCGGGGCCGTCGGTGGCCGCGCGGGTCCTGCTGGTTGCTGGCTGCTTTACCAGCCGACGACGCCCGCGCCGACGGCCTGGGCCTGGTGGGCCAGGTTTTCGGCGATGAGCTGGGCGCGGTAGTGTCCGACGCCGTCGATGACTTCGATGTCGGCGACGGATGCGGCACGCAGCTGGGGCAGGGTCGTGAAGTGCTCGGAGACGGCCTTGATGGCGTTCCACGACAGGTGGGGGACCAGGGACAGGGCGCGCACGCCTCGCGGCATGATTTCGCGGTCGAGGTCGGCGACCTCGTACACGTCCAGGCCCAGGATGTTCGCGATGGCGGTCAGGTCGACGATGCGCTCCGAGCCCAGGGAGGACAGTTCGGCCTCGACGCGGGCGACGTCCGCGGGGTCAGCGATGTAGTCGCGCATGACGAGGGCGCGCTCGGAGGCAGAGCCGCGCACCAGGTCCTCAACCTGTAGCGCGAGGAGTCGGCCCTCGGAACCCAGTTCCTCGAGGTATTCGGTGATTTCGGAGGTGATGCGGCGGATCATTTCCATGCGCTGCATGACGGTCGCGACGTCGCGCACGGTCGCGCTGTCGCGCATCTCGAGGATCGTCAGGGTCTGGAGGACTTCGTCCAGGCGCTGGCTGTATCGATCGAGGGTGTCCACGGCCAGGTTGGCGCGCGACAGGAGAGCCTCAGGTTCTTCAACGAGGCGGTGTTCGGTTCCCACGTAGATGGAGATCATGCGCATCGATGCCGACAGGGACAGGACAGGCAGGTGAGTCTGGCGGGCGGTGCGCTGAGCGGTGCGGTGGCGCATGCCGGACTCGTCGGTGGGGATCATGGGGTCGGGAAAGAGCTGGACGTTGGCCTTACGGATGCGCCACAGGTCGGGGTCGATGATGACGGCGCCGTCCATCTTGCACAGCTCGCGTAGGCGAGCGGCCGTGAAAGCAACGTCGAGGTCGAAGCCGCCCGAGCACATGGCCTGAACCTCGGGGGTGTAACCCAGAACGATGAGAGCGCCCGTGTGGGAGCGCTGGATTCGTTCCAGTCCCTCGCGTAAAGGGGTGCCAGGCGCGACTGCGCGCAGTGCTTCTCGAAGGATCGCTGCGTCGGACGTCAAAGTGCTTCCCTCCCGAATGAGTAGGTTCGCCCTCTATTATTGCGAGTCTGTGGGAAAAGCGACGCGAATCGCCGTCGCTAAATCAGAGACAGTGAACACGGTGATGCCCTCGACGCGGGCGAGGTCCTCGCTGCCTTGAGCGGGGACGATGGCCGCTGAGAAGCCCAGGCGGGCGGCTTCGGCCAGTCGGCGCTGTGTGCCCGTGCAGGCGCGCACCTCTCCGGTGAGGGAGATTTCCCCGACCGCGACGAGGTTGGGGCGCGGGGGAGTGCCTTTGAGTGAGGACACGATGGAGATGGCCATCGCCAGGTCGATGGCGGGCTCGACGGTGCGCGCTCCGCCCACGGTCGACACGTACACGTCGGCCCCCGAAGTGTCGGCGCCGATGCGCGCCTGGAGGACCGCCAGGATCATGGCGACGCGCGCGTGGTCCACGCCCGAGGTGGTGCGCCGGGGCGATCCCCCGGAGGAGGGGGCGACCAGCGACTGAATCTCGGTGGGCAGCGGGCGGCGTCCTTCCAGTGACACCGTGGCGCACGTGCCGGGCACGCCGCGCGTCGTGCGCGACAGGAAGAGCCCGGAGGGGTCGGCCAGCCCGTAGATCCCCGAGTCGGTGAGCTCGAAGCACCCAACCTCGTCGGTGGGTCCGTAGCGGTTCTTCACGGCGCGCAGCAGGCGCAGGCGCGAGTGACGGTCGCCCTCGAACTGGCAGACGACGTCCACGAGGTGTTCGAGGACGCGCGGGCCCGCGATACCGCCGTCCTTCGTCACATGCCCGACCAGGAGGGTTGGCAGGTCGGATTCCTTGGCGACACGGATGAGCGAGGCAGCGACCGCCCGCACCTGGGCGACGCCGCCCGCCCCGCCCTCGACCTGGGCGGAGGAGATCGTCTGCACAGAGTCGACGATGAGCAGGGACGGAGCCGAGGCCTCGACGTGACCAAGGACAACACCCAGCTCCGTTTCATCCGCGATGAGCAGGTTGGGTTCAAGGGCCCCGATGCGTTCGGCCCGCCCGCGCACCTGCGCCGCCGACTCCTCGCCCGTCACGTACAGGACGGGACCGCGCCCGCCCTCGGCCGCCGTGCGCGCGGCCTTCGCGGCCACATCCAGGAGCAGCGTCGATTTGCCGACGCCGGGTTCGCCAGCCAGGAGGATCACCGCGCCGGGCACGATGCCGCCGCCGAGCACGCGGTCCAGCTCGCCCACTCCCGTCGACCGCGACGAAGCGCGCTCCCCGTCCACGTCACCGATGGGCAGCGCAGGCCGACGCGGGGTGGTTGCGGCCGCGCGCGGGCCGCCCGAGGCCTGACCCGCCTGGTCGACCGTGCCCCACGCCCCGCACTCGCGGCACTGGCCCACCCACTTCGGGGAGGTCCACCCGCACTCGGAGCAACGGTAGGTGATCTTCTCTTTCGCCATGACCCCACGGTAACCCGGCCCGCCCTCATCTGCGGTTCGCCCGCGCGGGACGAGGCCGGGGCACGGACGCGCGGGATGGGCCGTCGTATGCGCGCGCTGGGTTGAGAGCCTACGGGCGGTTCGCGAAATACTCGAGCAGGTGGGAGTCACCCGACACGATGATCTCGTCGTCAGAGTTGATGCGCGTCGTAGAGTTTGCGTACTCGAAGCGCTGCTTGGGGCGTCGAACTGCCACGACGTTGACACCGTAGCGTCCGCGCAGGTCCAGCTCTTCGAGGGAGAAACCGTGCACTTCCTTGGGGGGACGCAGCTTCATGATGGAAAAGCCGTCCTTTTCCATTTCGATGTAGTCGACCATGCGTCCGCCTACCAGGTGCGCGGTGCGCTTGCCCGCATCCAGGTCAGGGTAGACCACGTGATGGGCACCCACGCGTCGCAGGATGCGCCCGTGCTGGGAGGACGTCGCCTTGACCCAAATGGAGGAAATGCCCATATCCACCAGGTTCGCGGTGATCAACACGGCGGCCTCCAGGGAAGAGCCCACGCCGACGACGGCGCTACGGAACTCGCGCGCCCCCAGTTGCTCCAGCGCATCCTTGGACGTGGCGTCGGCCTCGACCAGGGGGAAGCGGCCCGCGAAGGCTTGCACGCGTGCGGGGTTCTTTTCGACGGCCAGGATCTCGTAGCCCAGCTGGTCTTGCGTCACCGCAACGGCGGACCCGAAACGGCCCAGACCAATGACCAGTGTGCCTGACTGGAGTTCCTTGGAGTCACGTTCTTCTGCCATGCCTCCATTCTTCCCCTCCCGTCCCCCGAGCGCGAACGGTGCGGCGCCTCGTCGCCTATTCCGCCGCGCGAGGAGTCAGGAGACGGCAGCGAACGCGTGAACAGTCGTGCGTGTCTTCGTGTCGACCGGCGTTAGTGACGGCATGCTTGCTGAGCGGCGATAAGAAGTTTTCAAGGTGGTAGACCTTCGTGTGCTGGAGAGGATAAACTTAACGTTAAACCGAGAGGTGCTCCTCAGGGAGTTCCCCTTTCGTCCTATGTCAGTGCCGGTTGACAGAAGTGAGGTCGCGCAGTGGTCGATACAACGAATTATGACAAGCTCAAGAATCTGATTGATATGCCGCGTCAGCCCTTGGGGGCCGAAGACATGACCGAGAATACGCAGGTCGGGGAAGCCCACGGCAAGGTTGATTCGGCCCATAGCAACGCGCAAGCGTTCATCTCCGATGAGACTGTGGGAACATCGCAGACTCGTGCGGGTGCGAACTCATGGATGTCTTCCTATATTGGAGACGTCAATAAACACCTGGGTAAAATCAAGTCGACCAAGGTGCACAATCTGACGGTGCGCGAAAGCATGCACACTCAGGCTGAGAAGGGCAGGGAGCTGAGTCCCGTTCTGCTGAGCGAGTCGGACATTGCGGAGAGTAAGAGGACGCCTCCGCTGACTCTCACTTCCGATGATGGAAAGGTCGTTGAGTACGTGACTCCCGAGGCGTACCTCACCGCCTTGGAAGAGCAGAAGAACGCGAAACGAGAGGCGGCGGCCAAAGAAATCCTGGCTCAGATCGACAAAGAAGCATACGCGGAGGAGGGTAGTATCTTCGTTCCGAAGGAGGATTACGTCCCAGGGCCGTGGCAACCTCAACCCGATCCCGGCCCTACGCCCCCGGCTCCGAGTCCGGCGTCTTCTGGTGGGAGTCGTGGTCTTGTTCCGACGGTTCGTAGTGGCACGGGTGCGGGTGGTGGTGAGTGGACGTCTCCTGCTCCGGGGGAGCTTGGGAGTGCGTCGAATCCGATTAGTGATCCGGCTGATTTGGCTCGTTATGATTTGACGACGACGCCGGTGAATCAGCGGATGACGCCGAATGGTCCTGTGGGTGGGCA
>QWBZ01000766.1_pt1 | contig 10234 bp, 9 predicted proteins | sample 1972441 | NCBI WGS metagenome assembly QWBZ01 (sample SAMN09866721, study PRJNA288562) | Human oral metagenome isolate term6_saliva, whole genome shotgun sequencing... | isolation source: mouth | host: Homo sapiens | place: USA: California
CTTCAAAATATTCAAAAGAAATACTATCAGCAAGTAGTTTTGATAATAAAGTTTACTTATATCCATTAGGAACTGCTCCATTTGTAATGGCAGTTAACAAAAAACTTACTGACAAAATGGGAATAACTGATTTATTACCTTTAAACAAACCAGGAAGAAACTGGACAGTAGAAGAATTTGAAAAATTCTTAAAAGCTGCAAAAGCTAAAGATCCTTCTATCGACCCTGTATTATTCTATACAAAGAGTCAGGCAGGAGACCAAGGACCAAGAGCATTTGTTTCAAACCTTTATAATTCATGGATAACTGACGAAGGAATAACAAAATATACAATTAACGATGAAAATGGTGTAAAAAGCTTAACTTGGATTAAAAAAGCATATGATGAAGGATTATTAGGAAAAGGTGTTTCAGCTGAAGCAAAAGATGCACTTGAAGCGTTCAGAACTGGAAAATCTGTAATGACAATACTTTATTCACCAGGATTAAAAGGGCAAGATAAGGAAGCTATTGAAAAAGGTGAAGTAGAACCAATATACTTACCATTCCCTAACGAATCAGGACAAGCTAAATTTGAATTCCTTCTTGCAGGAGCAGCAGTGTTTGATAATGGAGACCCGGCAAAAGTTGCAGCGGCACAAAAATTTGTAGATTTCATAGTTAATGACCCAGTATGGGGAGAAAGATCATTAAAAGCAACAAATAACTTCTCACCTACAGGAAAAACAGGATTATATGGTGATGATGCTGAAATAAAATATCTTGAATCATTAGTAGGATTCTATGGACCATACTACAACACAATAGACGGATTTATCCAAATGAGACCATTATGGTTTAACATGGTTCAATCTATTCTTAATGGACAAGTTCAACCTAAAGAAGGATTAGATAAATTTGTTACTGATGCAAACAAAACAATACAGGATGCTAAATAATTAAATAGAAATTTATTTTCAGACTTCATTTTAAATAAGAGAATATTTTTGAAATAACAATAACATATTTGAAGAAATTGAAATGGAAAGATGAGGGCTGTTAAAAGCCCTCATTTCAATTGAAGCATTTTAGGAAAAATGAAAAATTAGATGGATTCTGAAAGATTGAGAAAGAGATGGAGGAAAACGGCTATGAAGGAAAAAGCCATTGATAAGTATAAATGGAACTGGAAAAAAGTAGATTACAGCGCATACTTGTTCATATTGCCTGTAATGGTCTTTTTTTTAAGTTTTGTTTTATATCCCATGTTAAAGGGTATACATCTGTCCCTCTACAGATTCAGGGGACGTCATATAAGTTTTGTAGGTTTTAAACATTATATAAATTTATTTCAAAATGATATATTTCTAAAATCTGCATGGAATACAGTGTTCATAACATTTGTTGCATTACCGATAGTAGTTGTATTTTCAATATTTGTAGCATATGTCATATATGAAAAAAATGCTGTTGTCAGATCATTTTTTAGAGGAATTTTCTACATCCCGGCAATATCTTCGGTAGTTTCCATAACAGTTGTATGGAACTGGATTTACCATCCAAAATTTGGGATATTAAATTATGTTTTTCAGAAAATGCATGTTATATCAGGCCCTGTTGACTGGCTTGGGAATCCTAAAACAGCAATATTTGCAATTATAGCAATTCTTATAACTACAAGTGTAGGACAGCCAATTATATTGTATGTTGCAGCTTTAGGAAATGTACCAAAGGATCTTATAGAGGCTTCTGAAATAGATGGTGCAAATAAGTGGCAGGCATTTAAAAATGTAACATGGCCTCTAATAATGCCTACAACGTTATATATAGTAGTTGTTACAACAATAAACAGCTTCCAGATTTTCGCACTGATACAGCTTCTTACTCATGGGGGACCAAACTATACAACTTCCACTGTAATGTATCTTGTTTATCAGACAGCAATAGCGGAAGGAAGATTTGGAGTATCATCGGCAATGGGAATTATTCTTGCAATAATAATCGGAATAATTTCAATATTACAGTTTAAATTTTTATCGAAAGACATAGACTAGGAGGAGGAAAAATGAAAAATAAGAAAAAGATATCGGTGTTTTCAATCGTTTCAATGACTATATTAATAATATTGACAATATTTTTTATATTTCCTTTTTACTGGATTGCGACAGGGGCATTTAAAATACAGGAAGTTGCAATAAGCATACCGCCTGAATGGTTCCCGTTAAAACCTACATTGGAAAACTTTGACAAACTGTTAGTACCATTAACTTTAAGATGGTTCCTTAACTCAGTGATAATAGCTCTTTCAACAACTATATTAGTATGTACTACAGCATCACTGGCAGGTTATGCTCTGGCAAAGAAAAAATTTCCAGGTGCAGGAATTATATTTATAGTATTTGTTGCAGCAATGGCACTGCCAAAACAGGTTATACTTATACCGCTTTTAAAATTTATTACAGAACTGGGATGGATAGATACATATAAAGCTCTTGTATTACCAGCTGTTGGATGGCCTTTTGGAGTATTTCTGATGAAGCAGTTTTCACATTCTGTTCCAAATGAACTTCTGGAGTCAGCAAGAATAGATGGATGTAATGAACTGAAAACATTTATAAGCATAGTACTTCCTATTATAAAACCTGGTATAGGTGCATTGGCAATTTTCACATTTATTGCCAGCTGGAATGATTATTTTTCACAGCTGATATTTACAAATAGTGAAGCAATGAAAACTTTACCTTTAGGGGTTGCAGCAATGGCTCAAAGTGCTGAATTTTCATTGAACTATGGACTGCTTATGGCAGGGGCATTACTGGCTTCACTACCTATGATATTAGTATTCCTAATGTTCCAGAATTACTTTACTCAAGGTGTAACAATGGGAGCAGTGAAAGGATAGAATCATGCTGGAAAATATTAAGGTAATGATGATAGGATGGTTTTACTACGGAATTTGGTTTATGGCAGGTTCCGTAATAGTAACTTCCCTCTTAAACAGAGTGTTTACAAAACTTTATATTCCACCACTTATAGTTAATGCAATCAGTGCAATGCTTCTTCTGATAGGCTTTAAACTAGGTCTTCCTAATATGGGATATGCAATGTATTTTAATTATATGCCGGTGGTATTTGCAAGTGTAATGTATAATTTTATAATTTTTATCATAAGAAAGTTGAAAAAGAGATTGGAAGTGAAATAATGTATTATATCTGCGTAGATATAGGAGGAACTTCAATAAAATATGGTGTTCTAAGTGAAAAAGGAGAAATATTCATAGATGGAACAATTTCGACTAAAGTTACAGTAAAAGAAAATTTTATACTTTCAGATGTGAAAAAGCTTGTAAGAAATATTCTTGATGAATATAAAAAATATGAGATAAAAGGAATTTGTGTATCAACCGCAGGTGTAGTCGATCCTGAAAAAGGAAAGATAGTTTTTGCAGGTCCTACGGTTCCAAAATATACAGGAACTGAAATAAAAAAGGAACTGGAAAAGGAATTCTCACTTCCATGTGAAGTTGAAAATGATGTGAACTGTGCAGGACTTGGAGAATACTGGAGAGGTGCCGGAAAAGGTTCTAAATCCATGGTGTGTCTGACAATAGGTACAGGAATAGGTGGTTCTGTAATTTTAGATGGGAAACTTCTGAATGGAATTGGCTATACTGCAGGAGAAATAGGTTATATGGATGTAAATGGAAACCATATTCAGAATATAGCTTCGAGCAGGTATCTTGTGGAAAAGGTCCAGAAGGAAAAAAGAGAAAAAGAAGGAATAACTGATGCAATAACAGGAGTTGATATATTTGAGCTTGCAAAAAAAGGAGATGAAATCTGCGTAGCGGCAATAAATGAAATAATATCAAATCTTTCTGTTGGAATAAGAAATATAATGTATCTTCTTAATCCTGAAGTTATTGTTATTGGAGGAGGAATAACGGCTCAGAAGGAGTATCTTGAAGAAAAAATAAGAAAAGAAGTAAATGACGGCATGATAAGCGATATGTTCAGAAAAACACGTATAGAACTGGCACAGCAGGGAAATCAGGCAGGACTTCTCGGTGCATTGTATAATTTTTTAAATAAAAATGGATAAAATGAAAAATATATGATAATATAAAAAATAAAACTAAATATAGACTAATAAATGAAAGGACAGAATTATGAGAGTAGATCTGGAAAAATTTAAAGGAATTTTTATGGCAATGTATTCAGCCTATGATGACAATGGAAATGTAGACAAGGAAAGAGTAAAAAAACTTGCGAGATACTATGCAGATAAAAAAGTAAAAGGACTGTATGTTGGAGGAAGTTCCGGAGAAGGTGTTCTTCAGAGTGAAGAAGAAAGAAAACAGGTAGTTGAAGCTGTAATGGAAGAAGTAGGAAAAGAACTTACAATTATTGTTCATGTTGGAGCAAATTCTACGCCTGAAAGTGTAAGATTGGCACAGCATGCGGCAAAAATGGGAGCAGATGCAGTATCATCAATACCTGCAGTATATTATAGATTATCACCTGCATCAGTAAAGGCACACTGGCAGGCAATGATAGACAGTACAGATTTACCGTTCATAATATATCATATTCCACAGACAACAGGATTTAACTTGCCAATAAGTTTATTTGAGGAAATGGCAAAACAGGAAAAAGTAATAGGTATAAAATGTTCATCAGAAAGCACATTTGAATTACAGCAGTTTAAAGCAGTGGGAGGAAAAGACTTCCTAGTATTCAACGGTCCGGATGAACAGTTTGTAGCAGGAAGAGCTATAGGAGCGGATGCTGGAATTGGTGGGACATATGGAGTTATGCCTGAACTGTTTATGAAACTTAACGAATACATGAATAACCAGGAAATTGATAAAGCTAGAGAATTACAAAATGAAGTAAATGAAATTATAAAAGGTCTACTTTCTGTAGGATCATTGTATGGAGCGTGTAAGTATATCCTTCATTTAAGAGGGGTTGAAACAGGAGTTCCAAGATTGCCTATGCTTCCTATAACTGATGAAGCAGTAAAAGAAAAACTTCAAAAATTAAATAAGACAATAGAAGATCTTATTGAAAGGGTAAAATAAGAATAAATGGTTAATGGGGGCTTATTGTCATGTCCTCATGTTCCATTTATAAAATGAATAATTTGAGGAAAACAGGGATATAACTAAATTTATGAAGGAGGACACTATATGAAATATATTAATATTATAGAGTCATTTTATCCCTCTTTGAGCAAACAGGAAAAAAAGGTGGCTGACTATATACTTGAAGAAAAGGGGAAAATAAGTTATCAGTCACTTCAGGAAATAGGAAGAAAAATCAACGTAGGTGAAGCAACCATAGTAAGATTTGTAAAAAAGATAGGGTTTAATGGATTTCAGGATTTAAAAATAAATATTGCCAAGGAAGATTTTCCTATGATTGAAACAACTTATGAAGATTACATAGACAATATCGAGGCAAATATAAACAACACAATTGCAAATACGAAGCTGCTTATTGACAGAAAACAGCTTGATAAATCAATAAATTTGATTGCAAAGGCAGAAAGACTGTTTCTGTATGGAGTAGGATCTTCGGGATTGGCTGTACAGGAGCTTCAGAATAAGCTTCTAAGATTTGGGAAAATAGCACTGTTATATACAGATACCCATTTTCAGGTAATGAGTGCCGCAGTTACAGGAAAAAATGATGTAGTAATAGCAGTAACTCTTTCAGGAGAGACGCCTGATATTTTGGAAACATTAACAGTGGCTAAAAAGAATAAAAGTAAAATAATAGTAATTACAAATCATATTTTATCAGCTGCGGCACAGATGGCAAACCATGTTCTTCTGACTGCCGGAAGGGAAACTCTTATTGATGGAGGATCACTGATTGCAAAAATGTCCCAGTTATACATAATAGATGTGCTGTGTACGGGATATGCACTCCAGAATAAAGATGAATCACTGAAGATGAAACATAATACGGCAGAAGCTGTAGTAAGAAAAAATAGCGGGGTTAAATAGGAAATAAAAACTACTAGGTGAAGGGGATAGAAATGAACAAAGAAGAAATACTGAAAAAAATAAAAGGAAAACTAATAGTTTCCTGCCAGGCATTACCTGGAGAACCTCTGTATATAGAAAATGGAAGTTTTATGCCACTTATGGCTTTAGCTGCAGAACAGGCGGGAGCAGCAGGAATAAGAACAAATGGTGTGCTTGATGTAAAAGGAATAAAGGAAAAGGTTAATTTACCTGTAATAGGACTTATAAAAAAAGTATACGAAGGATTTCCACAGCATATAACTGTTACCATGAAGGAAATAGATGAACTTATGGAAGCAGGAGCAGATATAGTGGCTTTAGACTGTACTTTAAGGGAAAGAGTGGACGGGAAAACAATAAATGAATTTATTAAACAGATAAAGGAAAAATATCCGGAAATTTTACTCATGGCAGATATTTCAACATTTGAAGAAGGAGTAAATGCTGAAAAGGCAGGAGTTGACTTTGTAGGAACAACTCTTAGCGGATATACTCCATACAGTGAAAAATCTGATGGACCTGATTTCGCTCTTGTGGAAAAATTAGTAAAAAATTTATCTATCCCTGTAATAGCTGAAGGGAAAATACATGAACCTAAGCAGGCTAAAAAAATGCTTGAATTAGGAGCTTATGCAGTAGTAGTAGGTGGTGCAATAACAAGACCTCTTGAAATTGCCCAGAGATTTGTCAATGGAATGAAATAATAAAATTTAAATATATTGTATAACATGAGAAATGGATACAGAGAGAGGGAAAATATGATTTTTACAAATTTAAATGATGATTTACAAAATAAAAGTCTTGCAAAAAAAATATATGAATGTATAAAATTTACAAAAGAAAATGATTTGAAGTCATATGAACCTGGGAAATACGAGATTCCAGGAACGGAAATAAAAATGAATATAGATCATTATAATACTAAACCAGAAGAACAGGGAGGATGGGAAAGCCATCTTAAATACCTTGATGTTCAGATAATGCTTGAAGGACAGGAATATATCGCATTTAATAATATTCATAATCTTAAAGAAACAGAAAGAATTATAGAAAATGACTTTCTTAAACATGAAGGTCCTGAACTATTCAGAGTACTGTTAAAGGCAGGAGATGTACTTGTATTCTATCCTGAAGATGTACACATGCCGGGATTACAGGTTGAAAAGTCTGAACCAGCAAAAAAAGTAGTATTTAAAATAGATGTAAATCTTTTATAATTTGTGATATACTATTTTTATAATAAAACAGGAAAGGTAGGAAAACAAATGAAATATGTAGAAAATTTTGAAGAAAAACTGGATAAATTTGCTGAAGTAATTATAAAAATAGGAGCGAATGTTCAGAAGGGGCAGAAAGTCTGGATAAACTGTACAACAGATTCATTGCCGCTTGTTTATAAAGTAACAGAAAAGGCATATAAAGCGGGAGCAAGTAATGTAAATGTAAAACTTGCCGATGATAAATTAAGACGTATGCATGCAGAATACCAGTCAACTGAAGAATATTCAACTATTCCGAAATGGACTGTAGATGAAATGAATGATTATTTAGATAATAATGTAGTTTTTATCCATATTTTAAGCAGTTCTCCTGAATTATTTTCAGGGATTGATGCGGAAAAACTTGGAGCATATGCTAAAAATAGAGGAGAAGCTTTGAAATATTACCGTTCACGTGTAATGAATGACATAAATTCATGGACTATTGTAAGTTACCCTTCACCTGAATGGGCAAAACTTGTATTCCCTGAAGAAAGCGATGTTGAAAAGGCACAGGCAAAACTTCTTGATGCAATACTGGAAACAATAAGAGTTAATGAAAAAGATCAGGTGGAAGCATGGAAGGAACATAGCAGAAGATTAACTGAAAAGGCAGATTACCTTAATAAGAAAGCCTATAAGGCACTTCACTACAAGGCGGAAGGGACAGACCTTGTTGTCGGACTTCCTGAAAATCACGTATGGATAGCGGCAGGAAGTAAAAATGAAAAAGGTGCAGATTTTATGCCTAACATGCCGACAGAGGAAATATTTACTGCAGGAGATAAATACAGAGTGGATGGATATGTTTCCAATAAAAAGCCTCTGTCTTATCAGGGAAATATAATTGATGGTTTCAAACTTACTTTTAAAGACGGAAAAGTTGTGGATTTTGAAGCAGAAAAAGGTTACGATATATTAAAACAGCTGATTGAAACAGATGAAGGATCAGGAAGAATAGGAGAAGTTGCACTTGTTCCAAATGATTCGCCAATATCAAATTCAGGGCTGCTTTATTATGAAACTTTATTTGATGAAAATGCGGCAAACCATCTGGCTTTAGGAGCAGCGTATCCTACAAATGTTGTAAATGGTTCAAATATGAGTGAAGAAGAGCTTGACAAGGCACATGTAAACAGCTCAATTTCTCATGTGGACTTTATGATTGGGGATGCTGAAATGGATATAGACGGAATAAATGAAGATGGAACTAGGGAGCCTGTATTTAGAAAAGGAAACTGGGCATTCTAATATTAAATAATTTTATATAAATTGTTTCAGAAGAAAAATTGGGAATATGAAATAAAAATATATTTTTTATGGATTTTACTTGTATTTTATCTTTTGGAACAATTTTTTTACTTATATCTATTGTTTTTTTTGGAAAAATAAGTTATTATTTAAGTAAGAAATGAAAAAAAAATCCAATAATTAAAAAAAATAAAAAAACATTATGGAAATAACTATAAATCAGGAGGTAAGAAAAAAGTGAGAGTAATAATTTTAAAGGATAAAAAGGAAATAGGAAAATGGAGTGCTTATCAGATAGCAAAAAAAATACTGAGGTTTAATCCTACACCTGATAAACCTTTTGTATTGGGATTGCCAACAGGATCTACACCTATTGAAACATATAAGGAGCTTATTAATCTTAATAAGGAAGGAGTAATTTCATTTGAAAATGTAATAACGTTTAATATGGATGAATATGTAGGACTGGCACCTGAACATGAACAGAGTTATCACTATTTTATGCATGAAAATTTCTTTAAACACATAGATATTAAAGCAGAAAATATAAATATACTTGACGGGCTTGCAGAAGATATTGAAGCAGAATGTCAGAGATACGAGGATAAAATAAAAGCTGTTGGAGGAATAGACTTATTTTTAGGTGGAATAGGTGAAGATGGTCACATTGCCTTTAATGAGCCGGGATCTTCATTAGCTTCGAGAACAAGAGATAAAGAACTGACTTATGACACGATTTTAGCAAATTCAAGATTTTTCGACAATGATATAAATAAGGTTCCAAAACTTGCACTTACTATTGGAGTAGGGACATTGATGGATTCAAAAGAAATTATGATACTCGCTGAGGGATATAAGAAAGCAAGAGCTGTATATCATGCAATAGAAGGCGGGGTAAATCATCTATGGACAGTTTCTGCATTGCAGCTTCATAGAAGGGCACTTCTTGTAATTGATGAAACAGCAGTTTCAGACATAAAAGTTAAAACATACAGATATTTTAAGGAAATAGAAGCTGAAAATCTTGATTTGGATGAGTACAGAAAAAAACTAATGGATTTAAAAAATAAACGATAGAGAGGTTAGAAAAATGATTATAAAAAATGCAAAAATTTTCGACGGGGAAAAGTTCATTGAAGAAAATGCGGTGATTACTGAGGGAAAATTAATAAAAAAAGTATTGAAGGACAGTGAACTTACACAGGATGAAATCAATGGAAATGAAGTTATAGATATAAATGGAATGGTACTGTCTCCAGGATTTATTGATCTTCAGATAAATGGTTGTGGAGGAGTACTTTTCAATGATGATATTTCAATGGAAGCACTTAAAATAATGAATGAAACAAATAAAAAGTTTGGATGTACTTCATTTTTACCAACACTTATAACATCGCCTGATGAAAAAATAGAAAAGGCTCTTGAATTAATAAAAGCTAACAGGGATAAGGAAGAAATAGGAGTTCTGGGACTTCATATTGAAGGGCCTTATATAAGTGTGGAAAAGAAGGGAATACATCGTCCTGAATATATAAGGGTGCTTTCTGATGAAATAGTACAAAAGATAGCAGATGCAGGACCTGAAGTAACTAAGATAATAACAATAGCACCTGAAAAGGCTGAAGTTAAGCATTTGAAAACTTTGAAAAGTTCAGGAATTAACATAGCTATAGGACATTCAAATGCCACTTATGAAGAATGTATGGAAAA
>QWBZ01000768.1_pt1 | contig 10231 bp, 10 predicted proteins | sample 1972441 | NCBI WGS metagenome assembly QWBZ01 (sample SAMN09866721, study PRJNA288562) | Human oral metagenome isolate term6_saliva, whole genome shotgun sequencing... | isolation source: mouth | host: Homo sapiens | place: USA: California
TAGTCAAAGTGGATATCGGCGACGAGCGGAGTTTTCACCTGGCGAATGATATTGCCGAGGTTCTTTGCCGCCTCCATATCTGGCACAGCGAGGCGTACGATATCACAGCCTGCCGCCGCCAGCTCGCGGATTTGCCTTACCGTCGCCTCCGTATCTGTCGTCTTCGTGTTGCACATGGACTGCACGGAGATCGGTGCACCGCCCCCGATGGGGATATTCCCAATGTGAATCTGCCGCGTGCGGCGGCGCTCAAATGTTGACATGACGCGGGTCAACCTCCTGCAAAAATACGTACGACATCATTTTTCATCGCGAGCAGCATCAACAGAATAATCAGCCCCACACCCGCATTTTGGATATAGTGCATGACCTTCGGACTCAGCGGCTTGCCGCGCACCGCCTCAACACAGAGCGTTAGAAAATGTCCTCCGTCCAGTGCCGGTACGGGAAGAAGATTGATGATCGCAAGATTGAGACTGAGAAGTGCAGCGAAATTGAGGAGCGGGACAATGCCCATCTCCGCGACTTCCCCCGCCATCTGTGCCACACCGATCGGCCCCGCCAGTTCCGAGCCAGAGAGCTCAAGAATGATCCGATAGAGCGCATCGAGCATCATCACGACAATCATCCCCGTCCGCTCGAATGCCATCGAGATGGACTGGAAGAAGCCAGGATAGGTACTGGTATAGGCATTCACAATGCCGATGTATCCACGCTGCTGTGATGCATCATAATGTGGGGTCACACTGACCGTCAGCTCCTGCTCATTGCGCTCCACCTGCATCGTCATCGGAACCGTTCCGTGGTTTGTGCGAATGGCGTCCACCATCTCCTGCCACGTCTCAATGGGCTTCCCATCAATCGCAAGAATGCGGTCGTTCGCCATAAGGCCCGCCTGTGCAGCAGGATTATCTGCAAGCACCTTGCCAAGAACAGGCGCAGGATTCGGCGTCTGCACCCCGGCAAAGAAAAAAATGCCGAAAAAAAGAATGATCGGCAGGATAAAATTCATCGCCGATCCAGCAAGAATCACAATCATGCGGGAGAGAATCGGTTTGCGGCAATAGCCGCGATCACCGGCATCGTTGTCATCTGCCGCCATGCCGGCAATATCATTGAAGCCCCCCAGTGGAATCAGACGGATCGAATAGACCGTCTCTCCATAACGAAAATGCACCAGACGCGGCCCAAAGCCGATGGCAAATTCATCTACACGCATCCCGGTCAGTTTTGCCGTGATAAAATGCCCCAACTCGTGCACAAAGACGAGCAGTCCGAAGACAAAGACTGTCGCAGCAATTTTCTCTAACATCCAAGCTCCTTTTGCCCCGCTCAGCGCAGGACAATGTATACCGTATAGTAATAGACCAGCGGTGCCGTAAAGAGAACACTGTCAAAGCGATCCCATACACCACCGTGTCCCGGGATAATCGCACCCGAATCCTTGATGCCCGTCTGCCGCTTCATCATGGACTCGACAAGATCACCAAGCGTACCGAGCACGGCAATCGCAGCGCCCAGTGCAGCCATCTGCGGCAGCGGCATTGCGAGCAGCCAGCCAAGACCCACGACGACAGCGATCGTACCGATCAGACCGCCAAAGAACCCCTCGATCGTCTTATTCGGACTAATGGCAGGTGCCAGCTTGTGCGAGCCAAACGCACGTCCGGCAAAATAGGCAAAACTATCACTTGCCCATGTCCCGATAAACATCACCCAGACCATCGCTGCTCCGCAGGAAAACGTCTCAATCGGCGTCGTATAGACAGGCCCCGTCATATTCCGCAGGAGAATAAGCAGGGCAAACGGCATGCCGATGTAGCAGATCCCCGCCACAGAAACAGTTGCATCGTGAACAGACACATCGCCGCGCAGGAGGACGCAGGTCATCAGGGCAAGAATCGAGGATGCGATCATGGAAAGCAGAATCACACTCTCCTGCCCGATGAACGCGCCATACAGCATTCCCCCGATGCCAAGAATACCGGAAAATAAGGCAGGACTGCCTCCACGGTGCGAGAAAGCACGTGTATACTCAAACCACGCGAGAGCTGCAAGCACCGCTGCGGCAACCGTAAACGTTGTTCCGCCCGTCTGTATAACATATCCTGCAATACCAATGCCGATAATGCCGGAGATAATGCGTGTAATCAAAGACAGCCTCCATCTTTATTCTTCTGTAGTAAGCCCGCCAAAGCGCCGGCTTCGCCCTGCAAAGTCCTCAATGGCACGCTTAAGTTCTTCCGGTGTGAAATCCGGCCAATGCGTCTCCGTAAAATACAGCTCTGCATAGGCAGACTGCCATAGGAGGAAGTTGCTCAGACGAAGATCGCCGCTCGTACGGATAAAGAGATCCACGGGCGGATCGCCTGCCGTATCGAGTGCATCGGAAAAGAGTGCCTCGTCGATTTCCTCAGGGCGCAGCTCTCCCTCTGCGACACGCACGGCCAACTTACGAACAGCACGCACGATCTCATCCTGGCTGCCATAATTCGCCGCAAGATTAAAATGCACGCCGGTGTTATGCGCCGTACGCTGTTCTGCATCCTCCATACGGGCAAGAAAACGTTCAGAGAAGCGATCCCGTCGACCAATGAAACGAATGCGCACGTTTTCCTTGTGCATCTCATCAATTTCGCGCTCCAAAAATGTATCAAAGAGGCGCAGCAGAAAGTCAATCTCCCGATGCGGACGCTTCCAGTTCTCCGTTGAGAACGCATAAACCGTCAACACCTCAATTCCCATATCTGATGCAGCGCGCACGATTCGTTTCAGCGTGCGCGCACCTGCCTCATGCCCTGCGGAACGAGAGTCCCCCTTTGCCTTTGCCCATCTGCCATTCCCATCCATCACAATGGCAATGTGACGCGGAAGCATATTCTGAGGAACAGAGAGGCCAGGCGAAGCAGGCTCCTTGGACGATGCGGGCTTGTGCTCTGCATCGCCGCCAAAGAGTTTTCTCCACATGTCGTTCGCTCCATTTCTATCTGCAACACAATACCACTACCAAAACACCCCTTCGGCGGATGCCGAAAGGGGTGTCGCGCATTCAGCGGAAATGTTCTTCGTAGGCGGCGACAGTCGGACTGCACAGCGGAAGTTCCGTGAGCGTGACCTGATGCACAGCCCCATTCTGACGAACACGAATGACATAGGACTGCGTCTCATCGACGGGAAAAAAAGGACGTGATGCACGCGATACCGATACCGTGTAGGATGCGCCTTTGGCATCCAGCTCCCGCCGCACCTCATCCCACGGACGTGCCGAAAAGGAATCCTCCATCAGATCTCCATGACCTCTTTTTCCTTTGCTGCACGCATCTCGTCCATCTGCTTGACGAACTTATCGACGAGCTTCTGCACAGAGTCCTGACCGCGCTTGGACTCGTCCTCATTGATCTCCTTGTCCTTCTCGAGCTTTTTGATTGCCTCGTTTGCATCACGTCGGATATTGCGCAGAGCGACCTTCGCCTCCTCCGTCTTCTTGCCGACCGTCTTGATCAGCTCCTTGCGGCGCTCCTGCGTCGGCTGAGGGATTGCAAGGCGAATCACATTTCCGTCAGAGTTCGGCGAAAGGCCGAGATCGGACTTTGAGATAGCGATTTCAATCTCATGCAGAATCGACTTCTCCCACGGTGTAATGACGATCATGTGCGGCTCCGGCACCGTCACCTTGGCGAGCTGGTTGACCGAGGTCGGTGTCCCATAGTAGGGCACCATGATCTTATCCAAGAGATTCGGCGTTGCGCGTCCTGCGCGCAGCGAAGAGAACTCGCGACGAAGCGCCTCGATCGCCTTACTCATACTTTCCTCGTGCTTTGACAGAATATCCTTGATCATACTGCTTCGCCTCCTACCGTTGTACCAATCGGCTCACCAAATGCTGCCCGTGCAATATTTTCATGCACATCAATATTAAACACCACCATGGGGATGTTATTCTCCATGCAGAGACTGGTCGCCGTCGCGTCCATGACCGCGAGTCCCTTGTTCAGAATATCAATATACGCCAGTTTCTCAAAACGCTTGGCATTGGGGTTCTTATTGGGGTCGGAATCGTAGATTCCGTCCGTCCCCTTCTTCGCCATGAGAATAACGTCTGCCTCGATCTCCGCTGCGCGCAGGGCGGCCGTCGTATCCGTAGAAAAATAGGGATTCCCCGTACCAGCACCGAAGATCACCACGCGCCCCTTCTCCATGTGACGGATGGCGCGACGGCGAATATACGGTTCTGCCACCTGACGCATCTCAATGGCACTCTGGACACGCGTGTCAACGTCCTGATTTTCAAGAGCATCCTGCAGGGCGAGTGCGTTCATCACCGTCGCCATCATCCCCATATAGTCTGCCGTCGTGCGATCCATCCCCTTCGCACTGCCTGCGAGTCCGCGCCAGATATTCCCTCCGCCGACCACAATGGCGACATCGATGCCGTGATCGCGCACCTTCTTAATCTGTGCGGCGATTGCCTCGACAACCTGTGGATTGATCCCGAATCCCTGATCTCCCGCGAGCGCTTCTCCGCTCAGCTTCAACACGACGCGACGATATTTCGTTTCCAAGACAACTCCTCCTGTCACGCACACTCTCTGCGCCATTATAGCACATTTTTGCAAAAAAATCCGCAGACCATCTGCAAAAAAGAGCTGCCGTTGGGCAGCTCTCCTCTCTTCAAATCATCTTACTTCATCTGAGCAGCGACCTCTGCAGCGAAGTCCTCCTGCTTCTTCTCGATGCCTTCGCCCAGCTGATAGCGCGTAAACGCCTTGACCTCTACCGAGCCAAGCACATCTGCAATCTTCTTCTCCGGATCCTTGACGAATTTCTGCTCAAGCAAGCAGACTTCCTCATAGAACTTATTGATACGCCCCTCGACCATCTTCTCGATGATCTTCTCGGGCTTGCCCTCCTCAAGCGCCTGCTTGCGAAGAACCTCCTTCTCGTGCTCGATATGATCGGCCGTCACACCGGCACGATCAATCGCGAGCGGTGCCGCTGCCGCAATCTGCATCGCAATATCCTTGCCGAGCTGCTCATCCCCACCGGAGAGCTCAACGAGGACGCCGATCTTGCCGCCCATGTGGATGTACGTTGCCACACGGCCTGCACCCTCATAGCGGGCGAAGCGGCGGAGGGAGATCTTCTCCCCGATCGTCGCCGTTGCCTCAGTAATGAGGGAGGCAACATCCTTGCCATCCAGCGTGCTTGCATTCAGGGCATCGAGATCTGCCGGGTTCGTCTCTGCAATATGCTTTGCAACCTTCGCACTGAGCTCGCGGAACTGTTCATTGCTCGCAGCAAAGTCCGTCTCGCAGTTGATCTCGACAATGACACCGACCTTCGCATCAGACGAGAGATATGCCGTCACCGCACCCTCAGCGGCGATGCGTCCAGCCTTCTTCTCTGCCTTTGCAATCCCCTTCTCGCGCAGGTAGTCGATTGCCTGCTGCATATCGCCGTTCGTCTCAGCGAGAGCCTTCTTGCAGTCCATCATACCTGCGCCCGTGCGCTCACGCAGTTCCTTTACCATCGCTGCACTAATTGCCATTATCGTTCCTCCTATGATCGTTCCATAAAAAAGGGGTAAGGGGATAATGCTCCCTTACCCCACTGTCTTTGATTACTCAGCCGCTTCCTGTGCGCCGCCCTGATTTCCCTCGAGCACAGCGTCTGCCATGCAGCCCGTGAGAAGCTTCACGGCACGGATCGCATCATCGTTGCCCGGAATCACATAGTCGATCTCATCCGGATCACAGTTCGTATCGACAATCGCGACGATGGGAATGTTCAGCTTGCGTGCCTCGGCAACCGCAATACGCTCCTTGCGCGGGTCAACGACAAAGAGTGCACCCGGCAGACGGTTCATATCCTTAATGCCGCCCAGATAGCGCTCGAGCTTCTCCTTCTCGTGGCGCAGACCCTGCACTTCCTTCTTCGTGAGAACCTCGAACGTGCCGTTCTCCTCCATCTCCTCAAGTGCCTTGAGACGATGAATACGACGCTGAATCGTCTGGAAGTTCGTCAGCATGCCGCCGAGCCAACGCTCGTTGACGTAGTACATATTCGCACGGAGTGCCTCCTCGCGGATGGCCTCCTGTGCCTGCTTCTTCGTGCCGATGAAGAGCACGGACTTCCCTTCCTGCGCAACGCTGCGAAGGAAATTGTACGCCTCATCCACCTTGCGCACCGTCTTCTGCAGATCAATGATGTAGATACCATTGCGCTCCGTGAAGATGTAACGTGCCATCTTCGGATTCCAGCGACGCGTCTGATGTCCGAAATGGACACCTGCCTCCAGAAGCTGCTTCATAGAAATGACTGCCATAAAATACCTCCTGTTGTTCTTCCGCGCTTCTCATCCGCTGTACCACCGCATCAATACGGCACAGAACAGCTATCGAAAACGCGTGTTTTTTACACTAGGGCGTATTATAGCATACCATGGGCACCAAAACAACGCCCTGCAGAATTTTTTTACAAAAAAAGAGCTCCTGCACGAAGACGTTGGTCTTCGCGTAGAGCTCCTCTGTCTATCATTCAGTTGGTCTTCGTCGCTGCGAGTGGATCCGTCACATCAACACCCTTCGGTGCATAGAGAATGATCGTACTCGAGACGACATGTGCCGTGCCATGCATCACATAGCAGGCACCATTCAGGAAGTCACAGACACGGCGACGTTCTGGCTCGCTCATACAGTCAAAATTCACGGCGATCGCAATCCCCTGCTTCAACTGGACAACCGCCGGAGCCGCATCATCGTAACGACGCGGGCGATGAATCCGCACGCGCAGTTCCGATACCTTCGTCGTATGTACCGTCAGCGGCGTCGAACTCCCCTCCCCTGTCACAGGCGTACGCGGAGACTGAAAGGAACTGGTGCTGCCATAGGAAGGCGATGAGAATGACGACACCGTTCCCCCATTGGCAACGCGTCGCTCGGAAGCAAAACTCTGTGCTACCTGCGTCGTCTGAGTAGGCTGTGACGCCTGCTGTGCACGAATCTCCTCTTCCTCTTCTTCGTCCTCAGCAATCGGTATAAATGAGTCCACAACGTGTGAAACCATATCTTTCACACGTGAAAACAAAGATTCCGCACCCATTTACCTCTTCCTTCCTTGATCTGTATCATACGCCGAAAATTGGCGACAAATTCTCATCCTGCTAACGCAGACATACTATCATAATTCTTTCAGAAAAGCAAGTGTACCGACAAGAAAGTTGATGAAAAAACTTTTCACCGTTACTTGCGCGCATTCTTCGCCGCACGCCCGCGTGCCGTCCGGTCGAGAATCGCTTTACGCAGGCGAATATTCTCCGGCGTCACCTCGACGAGCTCATCATCATTGATATACTCCAGCGCCTGCTCCAGGCTCAGAATACGCGGCGGCGTCAGGCGGATCGCCTCATCTGAGGCAGAGGTACGCATATTCGTGACATTCTTCTTCTTGCACGGATTGATATCCATGTCAATATCGCGCGAGTTCTCTCCGACGATCATCCCTTCGTAGACCTGCTGCCCCGGTGAGATAAACATCGTTCCGCGATCCTGCAGGGAAAAGATGCCGTAGCCCGTCGTCTCGCCCTGCTCAAACGCAACAAGCGACCCATGCGAACGGCCCGTCATATCCCCCTTGTACGGAACATAGCCGTGGAAGATATGATTCATAATCCCGTTGCCCTTCGTGCTCGTCAGGAGCTCCGAACGGAAGCCGATCAGCCCGCGCGCCGGGATAAAGAACTCCATGCGGATATAGCCCGAGAGCTCCGTCATATTCGACAGCTCCGCCTTGCGCGTACCGAGCGCCTCCATCACGGCGCCCATATACTCCTGCGGAACCTCGACCGTCAGATTCTCCATTGGCTCGCACTTCTGTCCGTTGATCGTCTTATAGACAACCTCAGGCTTGCCAACCTGCAGTTCATAGCCCTCACGGCGCATCTGCTCGATCAGAATGGAAAGATGCAGCTCACCGCGTCCCGATACCTTGAACACATCGGCAGAATCCGTCTCCTCGACGTGCATGGCGACATTCGTCTCGATCTCCTTGAACAGGCGATCACGCAGATGGCGTGACGTGACAAACTGCCCCTCACGGCCTGCAAACGGACTCGTATTGACACCGAAGGTCATGGAGAGCGTCGGCTCATCAATATTGATCGTCGGCAGTGCCTCCGGATTCTCCGCGTCCGCCACCGTATAGCCGATGCTCACATCGCCGAGCCCCGTCAGAGCGACGATCTCACCCATCCCCGCTTCGTCGACTTCGACACGCTTGAGACCCTGATACACATAGACCTTGCCGACCTTTGCCTTCGTCTCATGATCGCCGCTGATCACAACAACATTTTGATTGGGGCGCACCGAACCACGAATCACACGCCCAATGGCAACGCGGCCAACATAGTCATCCGCTTCGAGCGTCGTCACCATCATCTGCAGAGGCCCCTCCGCATCGCCCTGCGGCGCCGGGATCTCCTTCACGATGGTCTGCATCAGCGGCTCCAGATTGTCGTTCGTATCCTCCATGTTAAACTTGGCGATACCGTCACGCGCTGCCGCATAGATCACGGGAAAATCGAGCTGGTCATCATCCGCATCCAGCTCCATAAAGAGCTCCAAAACCTCATCATACACATCGTCCACGCGCTGATCCGGGCGGTCGATCTTGTTGATGACAACAATCGGCTTCAACCCTTGTTCGAGTGCCTTGCGCAGAACATACTTCGTCTGCGGCATTGGACCCTCAAACGCATCGACGAGCAGGAGAACACCGTCTACCATGTTGAGAACGCGCTCCACCTCACCGCCGAAGTCCGCATGACCGGGGGTATCTACGATATTGATCTTGATCCCATCATAGAGGATCGCCGTATTCTTCGAAAGAATCGTAATCCCACGCTCGCGCTCGATATCGCCTGAGTCCATCACGCGCTCATTCACCTGCTCGTTCGAGCGAAACACGTGACTTTGCTTCAGCATCGCATCGACCAGCGTCGTCTTACCATGATCAACGTGAGCAATAATCGCGATATTGCGCAGTTTTTCATTGATCGCCATAGATCATATTCCTCCCCATAGTTCCGTTCAAAAGATAGTGTGTCTATCTTAGTATAGCAAAGCATCTTTGTCAACAGGTATTATGAGCAGATGCTACATTTCTCCATAAGAGACAAGAAAAAAGCCGTGACACAAAGCCAACGAACTTCGTGCCACAGCCCCACTGTATGAAAGAGCTTACTTTCCTTTGCTCTGTGCCTCCACCGAACGCTGCCAATTCTTGTAGAACTGCTCTGAAAGCTTGGAGAACGTCGCCACCGTATTCCCATCTGACTTATTTGCGCGCACCTCATACGTGTAGAGGAGCTCGTTCGTACCGGCACGGTAAACATCGAAGAAGAACACCGTACGGCTGTTGTTCGCAACAGTCAGAATAACATAGGCATCCGCATAGGAAGCAACATTATCCTTGAACGCCTTTGCTGCATCGCGACGCGGAAGAGCCTTCAGATCGAGCCCCTTGCTCTGCTGGAGACCACTTGCAACCGTATCATAGCTGACCACATTAGCACGCGTCACATTGGATGCATCCGCCTCGATCTGTGTCAAAATATCAATGGAAGGAGCGGTATTCTCAACCTGCACATAGAGCGGAGCTCCAATCGCCAAACGATTTACATTTGTAAGCACTGCGCCCTCGGGCAGCGTAACCTTATCCGTAAAAGGGGAAGCACTCACCTGTACGGCAAGCAGCGTGAGACACAAGACAAGCGCCATTTGGACGAATTTCTTCATGGATCGATCTCCTCCTTAAATAGACAGCAAAAGCTCTTTGCTGTTCGTCATTCTACACTATAATGGAATATTTGACAAGAAAAAGAAGATAAAAGAACAAAAAAACCGTATCAAATCGATACGGCTGAACCTCAATGGCAGGGGCAGTAAGACTTGAACTCACAACCTACGGTTTTGGAGACCGTTGCTCTACCAGTTGAGCTATACCCCTATGGGGCGACTTATGGGGATCGAACCCATGCATGCTGGAGCCACAATCCAGTGTGTTAACCGCTTCACCAAAGCCGCCATGTCATTTATAAATAGAACTCGTGAACACGTCATTCACGAGTTCTATCTTTGCGGCAACTACCTACTCTCCCACGTCGTCTCCAACGAAGTACCCTCGGCCTGTGGACGCTTAACTACTGTGTTCGGAATGGGAACAGGTGGAACCG
>QWBZ01001316.1_pt1 | contig 10219 bp, 10 predicted proteins | sample 1972441 | NCBI WGS metagenome assembly QWBZ01 (sample SAMN09866721, study PRJNA288562) | Human oral metagenome isolate term6_saliva, whole genome shotgun sequencing... | isolation source: mouth | host: Homo sapiens | place: USA: California
TGTTAACATCGCACCATAACCGATAGGTAAGATTTCTCTTTCATTAGTAAGCATTTTAGGTGTTGTACCTGTAGCAATTACTGTATGGAAACCAGATAAAGCACCACATGCGATAGTAATGAAGATGTAAGGGAATACAGAACCTTTCAATACAGGACCGCCACCCCAGATATATGGAGTAACAGCTGGCATTTGGATTTCAGGCATTACGATGATAATACCGAGAGCCAAGGCGCCAATTGTACCGATTTTAAGGTATGTAGATAGATAATCACGAGGAGCGAGCAATAACCATACTGGCAATGCTGCTGCAAAGAAGCCATACACAGCAAGCATAATTTCAATAGTTTGCAAGTCGTATGTGAACCAAGAAGCATATTCGCTAGCCGCGATGTTAGGACCGTAGATAATGCCTACGAAGATTAACGCTACACCAATGATAGTAGCCTCTTGGATTTTACCAGGACGCAACCATTTTAAATAAATACCGATAAAAATAGCAATTGGAATTGTAGCGAATACGGAGAAGAATCCCCAAGGAGAGTTATGCAATGCGTTGGCTACTACTACGGCCATACCAGCGAGGGTAATAACCAATAGGAACAAGGTAGCAAGCATAGCACCGAAACCAGCTAGTTTACTGATTTCTTCGCGCGCAATATCCGCAATAGACTTACCGTCATAGCGAACTGAAGCGAACAAGATAACCATGTCATGTACAGCACCGGCTAATACAGATCCGATAAGAATCCATAAAGCACCAGGCAAATACCCGAACTGGGCTGCAATAACTGGACCTACGAGAGGGCCTGCACCTGCAATAGCTGCAAAGTGATGACCAAAGGTTACCCATTTGTTAGTTGGCACGTAATCGTGACCATCGTTGTGAGTCATAGCCGGCGTCGGACGATATTGGTCCAAGGTCAACACCTTAGCCGCTATGAAAGCCCCATAAAAGCAGTACGCTAAAATCAGAATACACGCGGAGGCAATAACTAAGTAAATACCATTCATAACCATATAAACACCTCCATTTGTTTCGTGACATGGTGTATATGAAATTTCTGATAAAAACTTATGTTTCCATGCCACTTTGGCTTGTAAAAATGTTAGTACTTACACATTCATTGTATAACTAATCACGAGAGTGTCAACTACTATTTAGTCATTTTGAAAGCTCTCTATAACTTAAAGACATAACAAAAAGGCATCCTCCACATAGGAGAATGCCTTAATAAGTGTAGAAAAATAGTTTATATCTATAGTCTTACCACGATACCAGCTTCGTGGAGAGCCTTCTTAATATCTTTTATAGTTAACACTTTATTGTGTAACAATACGCCAGCAAGGGCACCTGTTACATTCGTTTTTGTAAATAAATCCACAAAATGCTGTACATTACCTGCACCACCGAAAGCTGTTACAGGAACATCTACTACTTCGGCTAATGCTTGGTATAATTCAATATCAAAGCCAATGCCTGTGCCATGTCTATCGATGCTCGTTACCAACAACTCACCTGCACCGCGTTCTACCGCTTCTTTTGCCCATTCAAGAGCATTTCTACGCTGTCCAGATTCACCTGTCTGACCATGACCGTAAGCGTACCAAATCTTTTCAAAAGGATTATATTTTACATCAAGACATACAACGATGCCTTGGTTACCGAACTTTTTAGCCCCTTCTGTAATAAGGGATGGATTAGCCAAAGCGGCGGTATTAATGGAAATCTTATCAGCACCAGCTTTCATAAGAGCCGTCATATCCTCAACAGAGGTGATGCCACCACCAACAGTAAGCGGCATAAATACCTTATCAGAGGATTTAAGAACCATATCTGTGAAAGTTTTACGACCCTCTGTTGTAGCCGTAATATCTAATAATACAAGCTCATCTGCACCTTGTATTTCATAACGTTCTGCACATTCTACTGGATCCCCTGCGTCAACCATATCACGGAATTGTACGCCATTCTGTACGCGGCCATTCGCCACACCAAGGCAAGGGATAATACGTTTTGCTAACATTCAGTCGTCCTCCTATTTTTTTGAGTCTGCGTAAGCTTCTGTAATATTACCAAACGTACGCAACAAATTCAGACCTACGATACCACTTTTTTCAGGATGGAATTGCATTCCATATACTCTGCCACATTCAACTACACCAGGTACATCGATACCATAGTTAGCTGTGGAAATGATATATTCAGGATCTGTATCTACATAATAGGAATGAACGAAATAAGTATATTGATCGTCTACATTACTAAATGGACTATCTTGATAATGAACTACATTCTTGTTCCAGCCCATGTGAGGTACACTGAGACCAAGATCGCGAGGAATTTCTTTTACCTTGCCAGGAATAAGACCTAAACCTGGAGTTGGACCGTACTCTTCAGATTCCTCAAATAATAATTGCATACCTAAACAAATGCCTAATAGGGGAATTTCACGCTTTACTACTTCATGAAGTACATCGACTAAGCCGCGCTCTTTTAGAACCGCTACTGCCGATGCATACGCGCCTACACCTGGCAAGAGAACGCCATCAGCGTTTAATATAACCTCAGGATCCGCTGTTAGCACTGCATCGAGACCGATGTAGGCAAAAGCTTTCTGGACGTTAAATGTGTTCCCTGCGTCATAATCTATAATGGCAATCATGATAAACTCCTTTCAACCGCCTTAATGAGCCCTAGAGAAAATACTAGGGCTCAAACATTCACGCATTCACGTTGTTTTCGATATATATATTCGTCAAAGGAAAAAGAAAGTCCTGCCTATAGATTGCGTAAAAGCTAAACTCCATTCTATAGAATACCTCTCCATCTTGAGCCATAGGAATGGTAAGGCGCAACCAACCATCTCGTTGACCTCGGCGCACTTGATACCCTTCTTTCAGCCACGCATCGGCTAGACCATCTGTATCCGCATTAGGAGCCTCAAAGAATATAAAATTCGCTTCACTTTTATAGTAGTGAATGCCTAACTCATCAAATAAAGTTTCCCATTTAGCCCGTTCCTCTGCATTTTGGGATACGGTTCTCACCAAAAACTCTTGATCGTCGAAGGCCGCTTCTGCCGCCACTTGGGACAAAGTATTGAGATTATAAGGCAACCGAATGGTTTGCATATAGTTAGCAAGTTCTAATGGTGTCATCATGTAGCCTACGCGATAATTAGCAAGGCCATATGCCTTGGAGAAGGTTCGCATGATAGCTACATTTGGGAACTCATCTAGTAATGCGCGTGCTGTAGGAACTGCGACAGATGTAACAAAGTCAATATAAGCCTCATCTACGATAACTAACGTTTCCTTTGGCACTGCTGCTACGAATTTACGAATGTCTTCTACAGACTCATAGGTTCCTGTTGGGTTGTTGGGATTACAAATCCACACAAGGCGTGTCGTTTCATCGACGGCTTTCACAAGAGCTGAAAAATCATATTGTCCTGTTTCAAAATCAGCTGGTACCTCACGAATTTCAGCGCCTTCCACAAGACCATTTAATGCATATTCAGAGAAGGCTGGCACGCTAACTACGATGGAGTCACCAGCAGTGATTAAGGTTTTATTGACCATGGCGATAACCTCATCAAGGCCTACACCAATGACGAGTTGCTCAGGTTGTACCTGCCAATAGTCAGCTAATTTCATGCGCAAATCGGTGGCGTTCCCATCGGGGTAATAGTTAGCATCGTTATGTGTGACATAGCTAAGGATAGCCTCTCGCACCAACGGGGATGTGCCGTATGGATTTTCATTGGCAGACAAACGCACCAATCGGTCCACACCGAGGCGCTCCTTTACCGCCGCAGCGGGCTCCTCAGGTATATAAGGCTTTAACGTGCGAATTATCTCTTTCATAAGCTATCCTTTCTAAGTATTTTCTTAATGAAGTACATTATAAATTTGTAATCTCTGGGCGATCTGTAGTCTTGCTCACTACGCCTTCACGGCTCGCAAGTTCTGCCTCGATGGCTTCGTAAGGAATATTTTTCTCTGCCAATAATACGAGCAAGTGATACAATACATCGGCTGTTTCGTAAATCAACTCTTGTGGGTCTTCGTTTTTTGCAGCTATGACAACCTCTGTTGCCTCTTCGCCTACCTTTTTCAAGATTTTATCGAGCCCTTTATCGAATAAGTAATTCGTATAAGAACCCTCCTTAGGCTCAGCCTTGCGGTTCTTAATAATTTCGTATAATTCGTTCAATGTTTGCTGTGCCATATATAACTCCGTTATATCTCTTATAATTTATATCCTATCGAACTTATCTTATGCTTCTACATCATTAAAGAAACAGCTCGTACGCCCCGTATGACACGCTGGTCCTTCCGGCTTAACTTGAATGAGCAAGGTATCGCCGTCACAATCGAGGGCCATACTCACTACATGCTGCACATTGCCGCTGGTACCGCCCTTGTGCCACAACTCTTGACGAGAACGGGACCAAAACCATGTTTCCTTCGTCTCTAGTGTTTTGTGAAAGCTTTCTTCGTTCATCCACGCCACCATGAGGACGTCCTTTGTGTCCACATCTTGTACAACCGTCGGCAACAAACCATTTCCTTTTTCAAAATCTGGTTTCATATTGTAATCCTTTATTTAAAATGCTTTTATCGTACAGTAATGCCGTGAGCTCGTAGTTCTTCTTTAAGATCAGGGATTTTTATTTCTCCAAAGTGGAAGATAGATGCCGCTAAGGCTCCTGTGACTCCTGTTTGTTCAAAGAGGTCTATAAAATCTTGTACCTTACCAGCACCGCCAGAGGCGATGATAGGCACATTTACAACGGACTCTATGGCTTTATATAGTTCAATATCAAAGCCAGATTTAGTGCCGTCCTTGTCCATGCTCGTTACAAGCAGCTCTCCAGCTCCACGAGATACGGCTTCCTTAGCCCAATCAAGAGCTTTCCATTCGGTACGGTTACGACCGCCATGGGTGTACGCATACCATTCACCGGTTTCTTCGTCTGTTTTTACGTCGATGGCTACTACCATACATTGATTGCCAAACTTTTGAGCCCCTTCAGAAATGAGCGCAGGATTAGCAAGGGCTGCAGAATTTAAAGATACCTTATCGGCACCGGCTTTCAACAAAGCCGTCATATCATCGACGCTCTTGATACCACCACCAACGGTGAGCGGCATAAATACTTGGGCCGAAATCTCTTGTACCACATCGCGCATGGTGGTCCGTGCATCAACGGTAGCCGTAATATCTAAAAATACTAATTCGTCAGCCTGTTGCTGTTCATAGGAAGCCGCAATATCTACGGGACTGCCTACATCTACGAGATTAACGAAGTTAACCCCTTTTTTAACGTGCCCATCATCTACATCAAGGCACGGAATGATCCGTTTCGCTAACATAATTCTACTCCCCACTAAGTGTTCAAGTTACCGTTGATTATACCCGGCAATTTCCTCTAATGTAATCGTTCCTTCATACAAAGCCTTACCAACGATGCTATCCATAACGCCTTTGGCTTCAAGGGATTTAATATCTTCTAAATTACGAACGCCCCCAGATGCAACGATGCGTGCCGTAGGGAATTCTTTTTGTAAATTACCGAGCAAGTCCTCATTAGCGCCTTGCATGGTACCATCTCGGTCCACATCGGTAACGATGAAGTACTTTGCGCCGCCTTCAATCATAGCGCCGATTAAATCGGTCATAGGTACATCAGATTGATCGAGCCAACCTTCAGCAGCAACCTTACCGTTTTTACCGTCTACACCAATGACAATGCGCTCTGCACCGTATTCAGCAATCACTTGTTTGGTAAGCTCTGGATTTTTGAGCGCTACGGAGCCTAAAATAACCCGGTCTACGCCTAAGCCTAAATAAAGGTCAACAGCTGCTTTATCTCGAATGCCTCCACCGATTTCAAGAATACCTGTGAAAGCTTCACGCACTGCTTTTACAATGTCTACGTTAATAGGTTTGCCCGCCTTAGCACCATCTAAATCGACGAGGTGTAGAGCCCCAACCTTAGCATCTTCATATTGTTTTGCTTGGTCCACTGGATCAGGATTGATTACCGTTTCCTGTGCAAAGTCACCTTTATAGAGGCGAACGCTGCGACCATCTTGTAAATCTATAGCTGGAAAAATCATAGGTTCTCCTTTATTAAATGACTGTATTAAATAACGCCCTTTGTAGAGTTTACCCCTTGAATATCTGGGTTAATCGTAACGGCCTTGCGCAATGCACGACCTGTAGCCTTAAACATGCTTTCAATAATGTGGTGCGTATTGCGACCATATAGATTGCGAACATGTAAATTCATAGCAGCGCTCATGGCTAGTACTTGGAAGAAATCCTCTACTAGCTCTGTTTCAAAGTTGCCACCTAGAACCGGAGTGCTCCATTCGCCTTGGAATACGAGGTACGGACGACCGCTCAAGTCGATCACAACTTGTGTTAACGCTTCGTCCATAGGAACCCACGCATCGCCGTAACGCTCGATACCAGCCTTATCGCCAAGTGCTTTCACCAGTGCCTGACCTAAGGCCAATCCGATGTCCTCCACAGTGTGGTGAGCATCTACGTATGTATCGCCCTTTGCCTCTACTACAAGACCAAAGCGTCCATGTTTCGCGAGCAGCGTCAACATGTGGTCAAAAAAGCCAATCCCTGTGGAGATGGAGCTCGTTTGCGCCCCATCAAGGGTAAGTTCTACTGTAATATCTGTTTCTTGAGTGGTGCGTTGCACCGTACCTGTGCGTATCATAATGACCTCTATACTCCAAATCTATTTTATAATCTATAATACTAATTTCTATTTCGAGCAACAGTTAGCTATAGTTTTCAAATATATTTTCTAATCTATTTATATAAACTATTTTTCAAAACGTACTTCGATAGCACGAGCATGAGCTTCGAGGCCTTCAGTACGAGCTAATGTAGTAATGTATGTTGCCACTTCTTCTAATCGTTCTTTTGTAAATTGTGTAAAGGATGTACGTTTCACGAAATCATATACACCAAGTGGAGATGAGAAACGTGCTGTACCACTGGTAGGTAACACGTGATTTGTACCGCCTACGTAGTCGCCCAATGGCTCAGATGCATAAGCACCGAGGAATACGGAACCTGCATTTTGAACGAGGCTCATGTAGCCCATTGGATCTGGCAATTGGATTTCCAAATGCTCAGGTGCTACTTCGTTCATTACCGTAAACATGTCTTCAATGTTATCCATAACGGCAATGTAACTGTTATTTTCAATAGCAGGACGAGCGATGCTTTCACGAGGCAATAATTTTAATTGGCGTTCTACCTCATCAGATACGGCATTTGCTAGGCTTTCACTAGTAGTAACCATAATGGCGCGCGCCCGAGGATCATGTTCCGCTTGGGACAAAAGATCTGCGGCGAGGTGAACAGGATTAGCACTATCGTCAGCGATAATGCCAATTTCACTAGGGCCTGCAATCATGTCGATATCGACTTGGCCGAATACTTGGCGCTTTGCAGTGGCTACGTAAATGTTGCCAGGGCCTACGATTTTATCCACCTTTGGAATGCTTTCCGTACCATACGCAAGAGCCGCCACGCCCTGAGCGCCACCTACTTGGTATACCGCATCAACGCCAGCAAGTTTTGCGGCACCTAACACAGCAGGATTGATACCATCCTTTTGAGGAGGTGTGACCATAACTATTTCTTTAACGCCTGCAATTTTCGCTGGCAACGCAGTCATAATGATGGTAGAAGGATATGCTGCAGTACCACCAGGAACGTAAAGGCCAACGCGAGCCAAAGGAATTACCTTTTGCCCACGGATGATGCCCGGTGTATCCATATCCACAAAACCTTGTTCAATTTCACGGCTGTGGAACTCAGTAATATTTGCCTTTGCCTTTAACAAGGCAGCCTTCAAATCATCAGATAAGGACTCATAAGCAGCGTCGATTTCCTCTTGAGGCACCTTGAAGTCCTCAATAGATACACCATCAAATTTTTCAGAATATGCCTTTAAAGCCGTATCACCATTGGTGCGCACATCGTCGATGATATCGTACACGCGGCGTTCAATTTCCATATCTGTAGTTTGTTGTGTATATTCTCGCACGATACTGAGCATCGTATCTAATGATTCCTTATAAATTTTCATGTCTTATCCTTCTTCCTATCTATGCTATTCGCACTATTAGTTCTATCTCTTATTTATTAATGGCTTCTGAAAGCTGATCTATGAGTTTAAAAATTGTATTTCTTTTTTGTTTTAACGCTAATGGATTAGCTACTAAACGTGTAGAAATCTTTTGCAACCAGTCAAAGATTTCTAAGTTATTCTCACGCAAGGTTGTGCCCGTTTCTGTAATATCTACGATGGCATCTGCTAGCCCTACTAACGGAGCTAGCTCAACGGAGCCTTCAATTTTGATGATTTCCACGTCTTGGGCACCAAAGTACTGTTTTGTAATGGTTGGGTATTTTGTACCGATACGTTGGCGGCGACCTTCTTTAGGATTATAGCCCGCAAGAGAGGCTAAGATAAATTGGCATTTACCAGTTTGTAAATCTAGCATTTCATAGCTTGTATCATCTTGTTCATCTAGTACGTCACTACCAACGATACCGAGGTCTACAACGCCATTCTTTAAATATGTCGTTACATCTGGGCCTTTAGCAAGGATAACCTCAATGGAATCGCCTAGCGAAATAATGAGCTTACGCGCCTTGTTACGCAATGGCTCACAGTCTACACCACAAGACTCCAAGAGAGGAATGAAATCCTTCTCTACGCGGCCCTTTGTGAGAGCGATACGCAATTTATCGTTGTCTTGATTGTTGCTTTCACCATTCAAGGTCACATCGGTCAACACGTCGATGTTGAAGGCCATCCCCACCGCAGGCATTGGCGTGCCATCAAAGCTAGATAGCAAGCCATCATAACGGCCTCCGCTGACGATGTACTGGGACACGCCGTCCACATAGCCTCTAAAGGTGAGGCCTGTGTAATAGGATTGAAGCGGCTCTGTAGACACGTCAATACGAACTTGCTGACCTGTTTGAGCCACTTGGTTGGCCATATCTACGAGATTGTCTAAAATACGTTGCGCCCCTGCAGGCAAGATGATTTGGTTGAGCTCATCCTTAATATCTTGCACCGTACCAAACAAGCGAGGCCATACAGTTAAAAATGGATATAACGCACTATTTTTAAAGTCAGAAATCAACTCGTTATAGCGCGGTAAATATTTAGTAAACAAAGCCTCTAATAGCTCTGTTCTTTCCTCGTCGCTAAGCCCAAGCGCATCAGTGATTGCTCGAGAGAAACGAGCGTCCCCAATTTCTAATAACAAATTATTACCAAGTTGCGTTTCGTTTACCTCTTTGATAATGGCAAAGCACTCTTGCTCGGCTTCAATGCCTTCATAGCCTACCATCTCAATGCCGCCTTGCGTTACTTGATTCACATCACCGCGGTGCTTTTTATTTTTCATAAACACATCGCCTAAATAATAGAACGTACGAGGCAGTTCAATATTAGTAGTCGCCAAGAAACGACCGATAGGCATAGTCAAATCAGGACGAATTACGACGGACTCATCAGAGCTATCCATGAACTCGTACATATGCTGACCGCGCCCCATTGCATAGCCATTAAATACATCCTTGTACTCCACAAGAGGTGTAGAGATCTTTGTGTATTGGCGGTTACGACATAGACCAAGCACATATTGGCTCACATCATCCTTGCGCTCCGCTACGGCCCCTATATCATCACGGAACCCCGTAGGTAATTGCTGCTGTACCATCGTAAACATCCTTTCTATCATTTCTCATATCTGTGAAAGCCCCTTATAACAAATACGTAACGAGTTATTGAGCATTTCAACTTTCTATGAGAAAAAATTTACCTATATTGATACTTTTTTATTTTATCGCTTTATCTGGTTAAAGTATGAAATTATAATATAACGGTTCTATAGAATTGTCAATAGAACCGTTAGTATTACTCAAATTTAATTATGGGTCATTATAGGTAATAAACCTAGTTGTTGAAGTATTTATACCGTTTATTTTATCATATTAACACAGTTTAAAGTATAGCATAAAGAATTTCCCTGTTAATAAAGTGTAGTTTTCCTTATTAATCATAACCACCCGTAGAACGGGTGGTTTGCTCTGACCCTATAAGGGTCTTTCTCTAGTGGTGGCCCTCTAAAGAGGGCATTGAATAATCTGACAACC
>QWBZ01000946.1_pt1 | contig 10218 bp, 5 predicted proteins | sample 1972441 | NCBI WGS metagenome assembly QWBZ01 (sample SAMN09866721, study PRJNA288562) | Human oral metagenome isolate term6_saliva, whole genome shotgun sequencing... | isolation source: mouth | host: Homo sapiens | place: USA: California
TACAACGCATGGGGCTGGGGCTCTTCAAGCTGGGGTAGCTGGGAAGAGGCTATCTGGGATCACACGGCTGGTCTTGCTGCTGGTTATGGCGGAAGGCTTTCTGTTGCTGGTGCTGCAAAGTACAACCCAGCTAATCCAAACGGCTGGTACTCGGCAGTTCTTACGCAGATGGAACTCATCTAAACCTCTGGTCGCACAGCCTTTAGAGAACGTTAAAACCCCGCAGTTTACCTGCGGGGTTTTTATTGTCGGGTGCGACTAGGCGGTGAGCACGACCATCGCTAGGATGAGGGCAAAGCCGATGAGGTCGGCAACGCTGAAGGTGATTCCCAGCACCAATACGGTGGTGATGGTTGCCATAACGGGCTCGATAGTGCCCAGAAGAACTGCCCTAAGTGAGCCTGCGTCCTTAACGCCCTGCAGGTAAAGGCCGTACGCCAAGAACGTTCCCACCAGCACACCAATGACTACCAGCAAAACACCAAAGGCGTCCAGTTGAGGCATGTGGTTCCAGGGCTGATAAAACACAGCAATGAGCGTACCTGAGAACAAAAACGCAAGGCCATTTACGGTAAAACTTCCCCACTTCTCCATCAAAGGCTTGGGCAAAATAGAGAGCGCTGCCTGAGCAAACGCACACATAACACCCCAAAAAATACCTGATGTTGGTAGGTTAAGCGTGCCGGGATTTCCTCCTGTTACCAAAAGATACGTGCCAATAAGCGCCAAAACAATGCCAAGAATCTCGCGACGGCGGGGCCATCGCCTACCAACCACGCACACAAAGGCCAAAACGCCCAACATACCCAACGACTGCATAATGGTTGCAGTTCCAGAATTAGTGGCATTAACTGCGTAAATGTAAGCAACTTGCGAGAATAGAATGGCAAACAAACTGACTACAAAAATCTTTGCCAACTCTTTTGGCTTCCTAATGACAGTTGTGAGATTTTTTCTATCCAACGCAAAGGCGGTACCCAAGAATAACCAGCAGGCACAAAGCTCGCGTATATCAATCAGCCACATGGGATCAACATGATAGGTATCTAGCAGGTATTTTGCGGCGGTTCCAAATGCGCCCCAGGAAGCTCCGCCAATCAAGACAAACAGCATTCCTCGATAGATTTTCTTCTTATTATCAGGGGTTATTTCTGCATCATCACTACCAAGTGCTTCCTCTTCCGCAAAGGCCCCTACAACGTCTGTGGCTTTAGAAGACTCCACCGTGCTCTCATTAGAAATGAAATCATTCATCTGGGTATAAATCTTTCATTACAAAATACGGATACAAGTGTCACTTTTTCTCTGACGCGGTAGTATCACAATAACAAAAATCATGCAAAAGACAAAAGCTTTGAGGTAATCTCGGCTGAGTGGGTTAACGAGATTTCTGGTTACGCCTATATCTTTAAGCACATTCCCACAGGTGCCCGCCTTATGTGGTTTGCCTGCGACGATGACAACCGCTCGTTTGCCATTGCTTTTAAGACACCTCCTGTAGATCACACCGGCGTCTTCCACATTCTGGAGCACTCGGTTCTCTGTGGCTCCGATGCCTATCCTGTTAAGGAACCGTTTGTTAACCTGCTCAAGACCTCTATGCAGACATTCTTGAATGCAATGACTTACCCTGACAAGACGGTGTACCCTGTGGCCAGCACTAACGTAGCTGACTTGGAAAACCTCATGAGCGTGTACCTGGACGCTGTCTTGCATCCCGCAATTTATAAGCGCAAGCGCATCTTTGAGCAGGAAGGCTGGCACCTAGAAGCTGACGAGCAGGGCAATCTTAGCTACAACGGCGTTGTCTTCAACGAGATGAAGGGCGCCCTCTCTGACCCAGATCGCGTGCTCTACGATTCTGTCAGCGAGGCCCTCTTCCCTGATACCGCCTACGGCAAAGAATCTGGTGGCAAGCCGCGCGCAATCCCTGAGCTCACCTACGAGAACTTCCTGGATACCCACGCTCGCCACTACGACCTCTCTAACAGCTACACCTTCCTCTACGGCGACCTTGATTGCGAGCGCGAGCTCTCCTTCATTGCCCAGAGGTTTGCAGCTGCCGAGAAACGCGATGCAGGTGCCCCTAATCCGCTCAACCTGCAGGCACCCGTGTTGCCCGAGCCCTGCCAGGTCCGTATGAACACCACAGCCGACAACTCCAGCGTTGGCCTGGGTTACGTGCTTGGAACGCCTGACCAGCGCAACAAGATGATGGCAGCAGATATCTTGTTTGACACCCTCATGGGCTCCAATGAATCCCCGCTCAAGCGTGCAATTCTTGACGCAGAGCTGGGTGATGACTTTAGCTACTATCTCTCCGATGACCTTGCACAGCCAATGCTCTTCTTACAGCTCAAGGGCCTCAAAGAAGGCGCTGCTCAGAAGTTCCGTGACTTGGTAGAGACCACCTGCCAGAAGATTGCTACCGAGGGCATTGATCCAAAGAAACTCAACGCGTCCATTGCACTTGCAGAATTTAACCTGCGCGAGAGTGACCAGCCTTACTCAAACGGTATTGAGTACACGCTGCGTTCGCTCTCAAGCTGGCTTTACGACGACGCTCGCCCTCTGGACTACATCCACTACGAGGACGCCATTGCCTACGTCAAAGAACTTGCAGCTCAGAAGGGCTTTGAGAAGCTGCTTCTGGAGCTCATTTGCAACAGCAAGCACGCAGCTCAGGTTGAGCTTGTCCCCACAGATGAGGGAGACGCTCAAGAAGAGGCTGCTGAGCTGGAGCAACTGCGCTCTACGCTCACCGATGAGGATGTCGAGAAGATCCGTGCAGAAGTTGAGGCACTCCGCTTGGAGCAAGAAACACCTGACGCGCCAGAAGACTTAGCCAAGCTGCCGTCCCTCTCGCTCAGTGATATCGGTGCAGGTAGAGAGCGTCCTGCTGGCTTTGAGGTTGAGGCTCCCCTGCCATGCATTGCGCATGAGCTGGACACTCATGGCATTGACTACGTCTACCATTACTTTGATCTGACCCGCGCGGTTACCTTTGAGGAGCTGCCACTTGTGGGCATTCTTGCTGAGGCACTCGGTAAGCTTGATACAGCATCACACACCGCCTCTGAGCTGGATATCCTTATTGAGAGCAACCTAGGTCACCTCTCGTTCTTCACTGATATCTACGACCAAGACACGCTTGACCAGGCACGCCCCGCCTTTATTGTTGCCGCAAGTGCTCTTGCCGAGAAAACCCAGGGACTTGCAAGCATTCCTTCCGAGGTTTGGTCTAGCACACGCTTTGATGACCTAAGCCGACTGAAGAACATCTTGATTCAGCGTCGCATTGCGCAGGAGCAGTACTTTGTGGGAGCTGGTCATACCGCATCACAAAATAAGGCTTTGACCGCCTACTCTGCAGCTAGCCGTGTAAACGATGCTCTAGCAGGCGTTGGCTTCTATGAGTACCTAAAGAACCTGCTTGCCAACTGGGATGAGCGCGCCCCTCAACTTGCAAAAGACCTGGATGCACTCACCCGCAAGATGTTCCGTGCAGACAACGTTACGGTCAGCTTTACTGGCTCCGCTCAGAGCCGTGAGGCATTCTGGCAGACAGCAGGAGACCTTGGCCTCAAGAAGGGCAACACATCACAAGCAGATAACGTAATGCCAACGCTTGTTGTTCCTGAAGGTAAGCTGCAGCGCGTGGCCTACCTTATTCCGTCTAACGTCTCTTACGTTGGTCTCTCCTATCCAAACGTTGCTCACGCAACCAATGAACAGCAGGGTAACTGGCTTGTTGCAACCAGGGTTCTGGGCCTTGACTACCTGTGGAACGAGGTCCGCGTCAAAGGTGGCGCTTATGGCGTCATGTTTAGAAACTCCATCGCTGGCCTGCAGAGCTTTGTCTCCTACCGAGACCCAGCACTTGACGCAACCCTTGACCGCTATGTTGGTGCAGGTAGCTGGCTCTCTGAGTGGACTCCAGACGCTGACGAGTTTGAGGGCTACGTAGTTGCCTCTGTGGCAGGCGTTGACGCTCCTGTGCCTGCTCGTATGCTTGCTCGCAGACAAGACATTGAGTACTTCAACCACCGTGATCCAGAGCGCCTTCTTAAACTTCGCGAGAAGATCCTCCACGCCCAGGTTGAAGACATCAAAGAACTGGGAAGCACCATGCCTCAAAGCTACGATGGCCTCTCGGTTGTTGTCTTTGGCGCAAAAGAGACCGTCGAAGCTTCCAAGCTTGATCTTGAGGTTGTCGACCTCTTTGGCGGTCAGGAGAACTAGGTCTGGTAGCTGCAACAAAAATCATCTAATTAAGGGGATGCAGAAGTTTCTGTATCCCCTTAATTTATACTCTCAATAAAGAGACTTGCTGAGAATATGAACTCTTTATGTGTACTGATTCTTAGATTAATTTTATCTATCAAATTAATCTAATCTTTCTTCTAACGTTCATATTTATCATTCCTTCGGACAAATGAAGGATAAAATCTAAGGAATTCACTATGAAGGTTTGGCGGAACATTTACGACAAGAATCACGTGCTTAGATGCAAAATGTATTTAGAAGACTACCTAACACCTTATAGCTATGAAGAAATCGAACCTTATCTTGACTTACTTGATCCTTCAATTTACATAACAGTTGAGACCTTAAATCAGAATCCTTTCGTCATGATTGGCCAAGATGAAAATGACTCCAATGAAGTTTCTGATGAGGACATTGAACGAGAGAATACGAAAAAATTTATTAAGGGTATTCTAAAATTCTTTATTGGAAGAATGATTCCACTTATTGTTATTTACAGTCTTTCAACTGGTGCAATTCATCCGGGAGATGGGCATATATTTGGAATTTCTAACCTCGTTATAGTAATGGTGGCCTGGTTTATCTTAGTCCCAAAGATACTCAAATCCGATAAATAAAAATTGCATGCATTTCAACTAAGCAACGAATCATGTAATAGAAAGAAATTACCATGACTACAGAAAAGCGAACACCAACAACGGACGAGCAAGAAACAGAGACAACCGAAACTAAAAACAAACCTTTTCCTAAGAAAGCACTCAGAATGAGCCTTGCCTCTGTAGCGGTAGCAGCAGCACTTGGATTCGTTGTGGCATACGCCAATGGCATATTTACGCCTAAAGTAGCTCCAACTTCTCCTGCTGTAGCCACGCAGGAAGCTACAAGGGAAAACAAGGTTGAGCTGAGCCAGGAAGCAGTAGCTGAAGCTACAAGCGAGCTATCCTATGGCGGTAAAGACGTATCTGTTACAAATCCTGTAAGTGTTTCTATTAAAGACGGTCATGTAATGGTAGTAGAAACCACTTCAGACACCCCAGCAAACAATGTATGGTTTGCGCCTCGCCGGGCTGCTGCTCTTGCAGCTCGTATTGCTGAGACTACCGTTAAGGGATCAGACGAGGATAAGCCAGTTGATGTAGTTGATGTAGTTGATGTTACCTATGTAATCGCTGATACCAACTCACAAGTACAAATCGCTGTTGTAGATACTCCAAAAGCTGAAGCTGTAGAAGAAGCTGGAAAGCAGACTCCCCTTCCTGAAAAGAATAATCAGGAAGCTGATACAAAGCCCGCAGAAGAGAAGAAAGACGATAGTAAGGACGCATCTTCTGAGACTAAAAGTGATGCTTCTACCAAAGAGCAAGAGCCAGCTCCTGTTGTTGATACCGCAACCGACAAGGTTCTTAATAACTCAGATGGTTTTGTAATGAGTGAGGACACACACGCAGGACTCTCTGAAGAGGAAAAGGGAAATGTAGGAACGTCAGGTGGTGTTAAAGTCACAGACCCAGAAGGAACTGAGATTGTACCTGCTGCACCGGCTCCAAAGCCAGAAAATGCAACTGAGTCAGAAAAGCCAGCTACTTCTGAGACAACAGAAGCTTCTAGTTCCTCAAGCTCGTCTTCATCCTCTAATTCCTCAAGCTCTTCTAATTCTTCTTCTGCCCCATCCCGTGAGCGTAAGCCTATCTACCGTACAGAGCGAGTTTGGGTAGTTGATCAAGATGCTTGGACTGAGCAAGTTTTGGATCACTCTGAGATTGTTTTTACTGATGGCACAGTATTTACTGATAGTGCTGCTGCTTGGCAATACCAGAAAAAAACGAAACTTTCTTACTCCACTCGTGAGGTATATAAAAATGTATACCATGAGGAAGTTGGCCATTGGGAGTCACGTCAGGTCTTTGACCACTACGAATAAGAAATATACTTTCTTTATTTAGGAAGGCCACCTACTGTGGCCTTCTTTTTTGCGCAAAATGTATGGAAATTGACTAAGAGGGCTTGTGTCTGAATAAGTAAAAAGTCCAGCGTAGGATATACGATCCTCGCTTATACAAACGAGGATCGTACTAGACGTTCTTCTCGCCAGACAGTGCGCTCAGCCAGGAGTCTTATTCGCTCCTCAGTGCCTGAACTGGATCGGATTTAGCCGCTCTACCTGCAGGGATAAGACCTGCAAGAAGCGTCAGGACAACGCTAATCAAAATCAAAATAAGTGCTCCGTTTATCGGCAAGATCACCAAATTGTCCACGTTAAACATGGCTTTGACCACAGCATTTGCGGGCAAAATAAGCAGTTGTGTAATGCCAATGCCCATGACACCAGAGATAAGTCCTTCAATAAACGTCTCTGCATTAAATACGTTGGCAATGTCTCGCCTGGAAGCACCAATGGAGCGCAGGATACCAATCTCCTTTTTGCGCTCAAGTACCGAGATAAACGTAATGATGCCAATCATAATGCTGGAAACAACAAGCGAAATAGATACAAACGCAATCAGCATCGCCGAGATCATATCAACAATTAGCGTGACAGAACTCATTAGTGCACCAACAATATCGGTATACGTAACTACCTTAGACTCTTCACCTGCAGCCTTTGCATCAGCGTTGTACGTATTAAGAATTTCAACAATCTTCTCTTTGCTTGCAAAGTCTTTAGGATAAATATTGATTGACGTGGGCTTATTAAGATCCGCATATCCCATCTTAGTAAGATTTGATTCATACGTTGCCGGCGTTGCCCTTAACATTGACGCGGCAATAGCTGCTAGCTGCGATGGGTCAGCATTGAGTTTAAAGGCACTTGCGAGCGTTGCCTTATCTATCTGCATAGCATTAGACATATTTGCTGCAACGCCCTGCATAGCTGTATTGAGGGCGCCTGCAATCTGATTTTGCATCCTGGAAGCAACCTGCGTCATCACGCTGGTGAGCGCAGACTGCACGTAAGCACTCATAGCACGCGTAATAGCTGCAGAAAGTGCACTTGCAATCTGTGATTGATAAGCACTCATAAGCCTCTGGGAAACCTCGGCCTGGACGCTTGGAAGGTCTGGATTGGTTCCCAGCTTATTTGCCAGAGCAGTAACCAGCTGTTGCTGCAGGTCATCGGTATCAACCGCAGAAGAAACTGTAGTCACAATCTGCGTACGCACCTGATCTGTTGCTAGGTAGTCTGCCATGGTCTTGCCGGGATTAGCAGCACTCCAAGAGTTCCACCCAAGAGCAATGTTACCCATGAGCGAAGAAATAGCAGCTTGTCCTCCCGGTTTGAAATTAACGGTAATGCCAGAAAGAATCTGCTGAATGTCTGCTGCAGAGAGTTCTGGGAAAGCCGCAGCCAGCGCAGCTGGATCAAGCGAAGACGTAACAGAAGACAGTACATTGCTGTCAGACAGATTAAGCTGTGACGGATCAAAAGCTGGTAGCTGCACGTCAGAAAGGTCAAGCGAGGACATATCCAGCCCAGACAAATTAATTGACGAGAAGTTCAGTGCCTGTGGATTAAAGTTAAACGCCGAAGACAGCACGTTAGGATCAACGGAAATGAGAGAGCCGATAGAAAGTCCCTCAGAAGTTTGACCGTTCTTCTCGTCCTCAAAGGTTTTACCAGTGAAAACGTCAACGTCCGAACGATTCATCTGGTCCTGAACAATGGGAGAAGCTGCCGCATCAGAAATCATTTTCTGAGTCAGTTGCGGCGTGTAGTAAATGCCTTCTGAGAGCGCTCCTGTAGTAGTTGGATCTTTTGCCTGGACAACACCAACAATATGCAGGTCAGGCGCATTAGCAATGAGGTCATTCATGTATGACTGATCATCGGATTTGTCTGTCCAGACACCAAGATTTCCGTCCCATACATAGCGCTGATGAGGCATAACCAGCTTAAAGGTTGGAGACATTAGCTGGTCGTAGGTGTACGTGCTATCAGACTCTTCGATAGTGCCTGATTCTCCACTTGCAATTTTATCAACAGTAGAGCGCAGACCAGCGTAATCACGCAGGCCAAGCGTGTACTCCAAAAAGTCATCCATGGTGCCGTTGGGGCGCAAGACCAGAACAGCCTCATTCCAAGCAGAAGGCCATCTACCAGCGCGAACTGTATAGCGGTCCTCGTAAATAGAAGGATTGGCTGGAAGCTCACTAAACAGCGTGGTACTTGCAAATGAAGCAAGCGGACTATATGACGGAATCTTAGGCGACACCTTAGAGAAGGTAACGTCTGGCTGCACCTGAACAGGGTTAGAAGAGCCAGAGTCCGCGCCTGCTGGCAGGTAGATGAAGGGGCTTACGGAATAGCCATACGTAATAGCGCTGGCATACGTGTTAATGCCGCCTCCATTATTGTCGAGAAACGCCTTCAAACTGGTCAAATCATTAGACCCGATACTTTCTGCCTGCATACCTAACCTATTATTGGTAGGAATAGCACCTTCAGCGGGCTGGTTTTCTAGCTTTGCAGCTTCTGCGTTTTTCTGATTTTGCGTCATCTCGCTTTGTGCATCTTGCGTTTGAGAATCAGCCGAGTCAGAACTGCTTCCACTTCCAGAAATAAAGGAAGAAATATTAACGGACTGCTCAGAGATGGTGAGCGGATACATTGAAAGCGTATCCTCCTCAACCTTTTTGATGTACTCGTTTGCACCATTTGCCAGCGCCAGAATTGCCGCAATACCAATAATGCCAATAGAGCCCGCAAACGCTGTCATAAGCGTGCGGCCCTTTTTGGTCATGAGGTTATTAAACGAGAGACCCAGTGCAGTTAGAAGCGACATAGAGGTTTTTCGAGAAGGCTTGGCTTCTCGATGAGCAACACTTGCAACATCAAATGGATCTGAATCCGCAGTTACCTGACCATCTGCCAGCTCAACAATACGCGTTGCGTACTGGTGAGCTAGCTCAGGATTATGCGTAACCATAATGACCAAACGGTCCTTGGCTACCTCTTTGAGCAAGTCCATTACTTGCACAGATGTTGAAGAGTCAAGCGCACCCGTTGGCTCATCTGCCAGCAAAATCTCTGGGTCATTTACCAGCGCACGAGCAATAGCCACGCGCTGCATCTGTCCGCCAGAGAGCTGGTTTGGACGCTTATTTGCGTGTGCTTTGAGGCCAACCTTATCAAGCGCTTCAAGAGCACGTTCGTGACGCTCTGCCTTGGGAACACCAGAGAGCGTCAACGCAAGCTCAACATTGCTTACTACACTTTGATGAGGAATAAGGTTATAGGCCTGGAATACAAAACCAATGCGGTTGTTTCTATAGGTATCCCAGTCTCGCTCTTTAAACTTCTTGGTAGAAATACCATCTACCAGCAAGTCTCCAGAATCAAAGCGATCAAGGCCACCAATAACATTGAGCATAGTAGTCTTACCCGAGCCCGAGGGACCAAGGATTGCTACAAACTCGTTATCTCTAAACGCAACGGAAATATGGTCCATTGCAGTTTGTTCAAATCCACCAGTGTTGTAACGCTTTGAAATACCTTTAAGCTCAAGCACGCGTTGCTTCTTTCTTGTTGGACTGTATGGAGCGCGGGACTTTCCTGTTAGTTGGCTGCGTCTTCGTGAGCTGTATCTGTATCAGCTACATCGTTCTTCTCGCCAGCAGCAATCTGAGCTACAGCGTCCTCTGCAAATGGATCAGCAGTGACGTCCTCAATAACCTTCTGCTGAGCCCAGCTTAAGCCATAGAACAGGCCAAAGAGCACCCAGAACCATGGCGCATAAAGCATGACAACCATCAAGAGGGCAAAAAGTCCTCGGAGAAGCGTCCAAGGGAGCACCACAATCAGGAAGAAAAAGAATGGCAGTACAAAGAGGATTGCTGCAAGCGTGCGAAGTACACCTGCCACTGTCTTAGTCAACGAGAAACCCGTATTGCGTGCAATAAGCAGACCTACCAGGCCAGCAATGCCAAAATACAGCATGATTGGCGCAACAAAAT
>QWBZ01001138.1_pt1 | contig 10214 bp, 8 predicted proteins | sample 1972441 | NCBI WGS metagenome assembly QWBZ01 (sample SAMN09866721, study PRJNA288562) | Human oral metagenome isolate term6_saliva, whole genome shotgun sequencing... | isolation source: mouth | host: Homo sapiens | place: USA: California
CGATTACAACAACAACCGCAATCTATTAATATCATTCTCGGTGAATCCTATGGTTTATGGCCATTCCTTGCTGAATTCAACGAACCTGGTGCTTATCTTGTAGAGCAAGGTCGTAAATACGCAGGCAGTCCTCAGGCGATGGGTACACAAATGGCCTTGGCCCAAGGAACAGGTACGATGCCTGCCATTATTGGTTTATTAACGGGGATGCCGGATACGGGGATGTATCCAAATTATAGTGTAGGAATGTTACAAGAACCGTATGGCCTCGGTATTGGACCGGTTATGAAAAAACTAGGTTATAAGACCGTATTTTGGTATGGCGGTTTTAGTACGTGGCAAAATGTTAAGAACTTTGCATTAGAACAAGGTTTTGATGAATTTCACGATGCATCTGAAATGCCGAGCAATGAAACAAATGCTTGGGGCGTAGCCGATGGAGATATGTTCAAGGCTATCAATGCATACATGGACAAACATCGTGGCGAAAAGATCATCAATGTCATCATGACTACGTCGAATCATCCTCCATATAGTGTGAATGTGGCAAAGGAAGGCTATGATGCGGATAAGGTTCGTAAGAACTTGCCAGATTCCATTGCCAATACGGATAAACAAATCAACGAAATGGGTCATATTTGGTATGCAGACCATGTGATGGGCGAATTTATCAGCAAAGAGGAACAATCTGATCCAACTTCATTATTTGTTATCACCGGTGACCATAGCGAACGCTTTACCTTTGCTCGTGAATAAAGTTCTAATGTGTTCTCTACGATTCCGATTATTTTCTATTGACAAGGAATCAAAAAAGAATGGCTTTCACAAGATGCATTTGGTATGAGTATTCAAATCATTCCAACATTAGCTGAACTTGTAGGTCGCACGGGGCAAACCTATGAGGCTATGGTACCAAGTTTGTTTAATCAAGGACCATTCGTGTTCAATCACCGTTTGTGGATGGATAAAACTGGAATATACGTAGAAGATGAAAAAATGCCGCAAGCCTATGCGAATTATATGAAAACCATGCGGGAACTTACGGCATAGCGGTTAAAACATGGGGATGTTATACAATAATTGTAAATAATATATAGAATTAGTAATCGGGAGTTTTTTTATTTATGAATACATCTAGCTTTTCTTATGAACAATTCTTTCATGGTCGTTCAGCTATATTTATTGTTCCTCACGAAGATGACGAAATCAATATGGCTGGGGCCACTATATATGGGGCGATACAAGAAGGGCTAGAAGTATATGTAGTTTTCCTTACAAATGGTGATTATGAATATACTTTTGATGTGCGATGTAATGAGACATATCAAATGGCTAAAGAAATTGGATTACCTCAAAAGAATATTATTTTCTTAGGCTTTGGTGATTTTATTGGTCACGAAATTATTCAGAATAAATCGGCTATTATCACTAGTCGCGCTAATCATGATAAAACCTATGGTTTTGATTTTGCTAGTCTTGTTATGAATGAGACTCAACCTTATTCTTGGTCTGGTATTATTCAGTCTTTAATTGATGTTATACTGCACTTTAAACCAGATACAATTATTGCCACGGATTATGATACCCATGTAGATCATAGATTATGTACCTTTACAGTGGCGTGTGCAATAGAGTGGATTATAAAATATACCGAATTTAGACCGCAGTTTCTTAATGGTTTTGCTTATGCAACAGGATATGAAACAGTTGATGATTACTATGATAATAATCTATTATCTACAGTGATTAATAAGCGGGCATTGCCATCGAATGAGTTTAGTACGGGAAATCCTACTCTATCTTGGGTACATCGCCTTCGAATTCCAGTACCTTATGATTGTCGAAATAGAGAATTAGTAACTAATCCTATTTTTAAGGCAATGGCGGCCCATATGAGCCAAGAAGGTTATAAAAGGGGGGCACGCCTTATAAATGGTGATCAAGTATTTTGGAGGAGAAGAACAGATAATTTAGCATTACATGCAGATATAACTGTATCTTCTGGCGAGGCTTCATATCTTAATGATTTCTTACGTTTTAATATAGCAAATGTAAAATTAAATTCATATAATCCTAAAGATTATATGGTTCAAAAGCTGAATACCCAACTCAGAGAACAGGGGAAAAATCCCTTTTATGACTATAGCCTTCCAGTCGCAATTTTAAGGCTCAAACGATGATTACCCCTTATATTGAAAGTCTCAGAAAAGATATGATTACATATGGTGAATCAATACAAGAAAACTCTTATAGGTGGTTAATTAATGATAAATATGTTGATATTTTTGCATTACAAAGTACAATTGAGCGAGAGTTAAGTACTAGTCCATTACAATTACGATTAGAGTCTAGTGATGGGAAGGTATTTTGTGAGTCCACGATTCGCAAAGGTAGTTTTAAGGACTGGTGTTCGTTAAAATGGAATCAATTACAAGATAAATTGGCTTATATAAGGGTTAAATCGAAATATAAACAGGGGTATAAAGCGGCACAGGCACATAAACAAGGAGGTATATAATCATGGAGAATCAGAATAGACCATTAGTATCTATTGTTATTCCTGTGTATAAAGCAGAAGATTATATTGGTAAATGCATCGAAAGTTTACAACAACAAACATATAGTAACTTACAAATTATCTTAATTGAAGATGGGTCACCCGATTCCAGTGGGCGTATTTGTAATGATTATGCTGTTAAGGATGATAGAATTACCGTTATACATCATAAACAGAATATGGGTGTTAGTAAGACTCGTAATGATGGACTGGCAATTGTAAAAGGTGACTATATCGCCTTTGTAGATGGTGATGATTATGTAGCATCTACAATGATTGAAGAGTGCTTAACATCCATTCAAGAAAAGCAAGTAGATGTAGTGGTTTTTGATATTTCTGTTGTAGAAAATGGTAAGACTAGTCCTCGGCATATGGATGAAAACTATTTTGTAGATATAAAAAGTGCATATACTGCTTTGATAGAGGACAAAATTCCAAATTATTTATGTAATAAATTCTTTAAAGCAAATGCTTGGAAAGAAATTCGATTAAAAGAAAATACAGATTTTGAGGATTTAATGATTATGCCGTTGGTTTTTAAAAACCTTTCATCTGTATACTATTTACAGAAATCGCTTTATTTTTATAACTGTGATAATGAAAACTCTATCACGAGTAATTGGAGTGCAAAGAGTAAATATGGATTGTTCTGTTCCTATTTATATCGTCAACCATTAGCTGAAGAATTAGGTATGACAGACTTTGTACAATACTGTCGTCATAGAGCCATTCGCAGTGCTGTAGGGGGAATTGGTTTTAATTTAGCGAAACCAGAACTACAAGAAAAACAGGTAGAGCATATGCTAGAGTATTTAAAACAAGAGGAACAGTCTTCTGATATGCCTGCTATTGGTGCCAAATATCAGGTGTTATTATACGGTGCACTTCATGCTCCATTTATCTCAAAACTGTATGGGCATATGATGTTTGGATTAGAACGAATTAAAAAATCTTTATAATTGAATATGTAATTTTATATATATATTTGAAATTATATGAATATTGAGGCAACTTATGTCAACAATTACAGCTATTATATTAGCTCGCAACGAAGAACAGCATATAGCAGACTGCGTAAAAAGGATTCAATGTGCAGATGAAATACTCGTCATAGATGATGGTAGTACGGATAGAACTGTAGAATTAGCAGAAGGCTTAGGAGCTAAGGTGATACCACATCCTTTAAACAATGACTGGTCTCAACAACGACGGTTTGGTATTAGTCAGGCATCATGTGATTGGATACTATTTATTGATTCTGATGAACGGATTTCGCCTGAATTAAATGATGAAATAAGACAAGCTGTACAATGTAGAGAGAAAAAAGCATATTGGTTATCTCGTCATAATATATTTCATCATAACTCTGCAACTCATGGCTCTATGCGACCAGATAAGGTATTACGTTTGATGCCAACAGAAGGGGCGACTGTTGAAGGTTTTGTACATGAAACCTTTATTAGCCCATTTCCACAAGATTCGTTAAAAGGAAAACTATTTCATTATACCTACGATAATTGGACTCAGTATTTCAATAAGTTCAATAAATATACATCGGCAGCTGCTGAGAAATATCATGAACAAGGTAAATCCTGTTCTTTTTGGAAGGATATTATACTTCGCCCTCACTGGGCATTCTTTAAGATATATATTTTGCAAAAGGGATTCCTTGATGGGAAAATAGGTTTCATTTTATCGTTGTATCATTATATGTACACTGTAACAAAATATGTAAAGCTGTATTACTTAAATAAATCAAACGGGAGATTGTGATTTACTTTAATATTAGAAGAATTAAGGGGATATATTAGAATCTATAGTGAGAGAAAGTCGTAATATATAATGAGTGAACAATTTTTTCTATCTCTACAACAAAATATAAAATTAATGATATGGGCCCCTATATTAAGTACTATATTCCGTATAATATTTATGCGTACCTATAATCCATATCCTACTTGGCAAGGACGTTGGCAATCTGTTCTAGGTGCACTACGCTATGGATTTTGGTGGGGCATGGACTTTGATGCGTATGTATTTTTAGTGCCTTTAGTATTTGTTACTATTCCTGCACTATGGTTTGATATATATCATCAATATGAAGATATGGTGCGTCTCATTGGATTAACAATTTATTCTTGTGTATTATATGCTGCATTTGCAGGAAAGATGATCTTTTATAAGCATTTTCATGATACTTATAACTATATGGTCCACTATGGCAAACATGCAGAAAAAAATAATCTTATCGATGTATTTTTTAACCAAGATAGAGGCCTATTGGTATTGGTTGGATTTATTCCAGTAGCTATCATTTCATGGTTGGCAGGAAGTGCTTTTCTATCTTTACCATCTATCCCTTATCCTGCTTTTGAGAGTACATGGATGACAGTATTGTGGAATATATTCTTAGTCATTGTATCGGTTGTTGGCTTTTATTGGTTTCGTTATGGTGGTACTTTATCTCATGACGATAAGCCAGAATGGGATACGATTCCTACAGTTGTAAAAGAAGATATATTTTTTGCTCGTGCGACTGTACCTGATTTATGCGCATTGGAAACGGTTTATAAAAATCCATTACGCTCTGAGTATACTGCATCTGAAGAAGATATTAATAATGCTATTAATCGTGTTGTGCCTGATGAATATAAGAATAACTGGTTTGAACTCGACAATCCGTTATATGCTTTCAAAAAAATTGCTAAAGGACCTAAGATTACGAAACCTAAACATATTTTCTTTATTGTTGGTGAAAGTATCCCTCAGTGGTCGTTAGATGAAACGCATAAGTCTCTTAATATTTGCCCAGGATTATGGAATTTTAAAGAGCAATCGCATACAGTTCAAATTCCTAATTTTTTACCGGCAGGTAATGTATCAAGACCATCTATCGTAAGCCTTATGAGTGGTATCTATGATGCGGGATTAGAAATCAATGAAAGAGAAAGTTTCTGGAAGGGTGCATTTCCTACATCCTTTGCACATCAAATGAAGCAATTAGGATATCAAACTATATATTGGTATGGTGGTAATGCATCGTATGGTAACTTTAATCACTTTGGTAAAGCACAAGGTTTTGATAAAGTAGAAAGTGCTTCTATTTTCTGTGGACCTGATGCTCCTAAAACATGGGTTGGTGTTTATGATCATGTATTCCTAGAGAATATTGAGCAACAAATTAAATCAATTGATGAACCTACATTCCATTTTATTTATACAACCTCTAATCATGGTCCGTATAAGATGGAGGACTCATTACTCGATTATGATCCAGAAAAAGTTATGCCAGATGTGGGGGAAGATTTGCGTTCTAATAAAACACGTAATAAGGAACTGGCAACTTACCGTTATAGTGATAAGGCTATATTTAATTTCGTTAAATCTATGAAAGATGCCTATCCAGACAGTCTCTTTGTGGTGACCGGTGATCATTCTAATCTATTTGGTTCTTTGAATAATACGTCGCTTATTCATCGTGATTATACATTGCGTGACACATTCTGTACGGTTGGTTTATTACAACATCCTGAGTTAGAAGATAATATGATTGTTACTAAAAAAGGTACCCATATGAGCATTATGCCAACGATTATCGAGGCTATTGCACCTAAAGGATTTGAGTATTATTCTATTACTCCATCGTTATTTGAGGAGCAGCCTGAAACCTTAGTAACTCCTTATCAATGGATGACTGATACTATGATGGGTGATGTTCGTATGGATTATGGTGAAAGTAATATGCCTTCAACTGAGCCTGTGGAACAAGTTCGACCTATCGATAATCATGCTGATGAAGCACGTGATTGGACTTTACTAACAACTTGGTTGATCAATCATGAAAAGATACTATTTTCTAAAAAGTAGATGAAAAATAAATACATATATGATTAAATATATATAGTTAATCACAATATATATTTTAAGGAGGGTATCTATGTCGATACTAAATGTAGTAGGCGCCAAAGTATGGGGCGGCGGAGAGCAATATGTATATGATATGTGCGACGAACTACATCGACGGCAGATACCCTCTTTTGTTTTAGTAGATGAAACAAATCAGGAACTACAGGACCGATTTACATCAGTAGCAGAAATCATTACAGCTAATCTTTATTCGTGTAAAGGTTTTTTATCTATTGGCTCTATTGTTAAACAAATGAACCAATATGGTATTGATGTTATTCAATGCCATTCTGGTAAATATATCTTGTTATGCTTGGCATTAAAACGTTTAACGGGTGCAAAACTAATTTTTTATAAACATAATATAGTCCAGGCAAAAACTGATATTTACCATCGTTGGATTCAATCTCATGTAGATGCTTTTATTTGCGTATCTAAACAAGTGTATGATGCACAGGTTATACCTTCGATTTCTCAGAAATATCATCTAGTTTATAATGGCATTAATACACATCGCTTTCCCACTATTGAAAGTAAACATAAAGAACCTAAGCACTTTATTGTAGGGTATGCAGGACGTATTACGGAAAACAAGGGAATATATGAGTTATTAGAAGCCATTAAAATAATACATAATTGTAATGGTGATATTCGATTGCGTATATGTGGTGATGGTATTCATGATGATATTCAAGAATTGCATCATTATATTATGCAATATGATATGAAAGACTATGTGGAATATATTGGTTTTCAGCAGGATATGAATCGTTTTTATCGGTTTATCGATTGTCTAGTGGCTCCATCAAAAGTACGAGAAGCATTTGGCCTTGTATTATGTGAGGCTATGTATTGTAAAGTTCCTGTTATAGCAAGTACATCAGGAGCACAGGAAGAAATTATTGAGAATGGCTTATCAGGTATTCTTATTGATGCGGTTAATAGTGAAGTAATTGCTAATTCTATTCAAAAGTTAATGCAGGATGATGTAATTCGCGTATCTATGGTAGAACAGGGGTATAAGCGTGTGAAATCTACATTTACCATTGCTAAGATGGTGGATTCCATAGTAACAATTATTCGTAATTTGAGGTGATAAGGTGTTACAGTATATACAAAATCAATGGGCAAAGGGCCGTAAAATATATGGTAAGCGTAGTTGGAGAGAAACACGTCGCGTCGTATTGCATACCGTTCGTTCTATGAGCCGTCGTCAGCAAATGAATCGTTTAGAAAACTATTTTGCTAACTACAAACCAGATCCAGAGCTATTACACCGTCAAATTGGTTTATATGAATTGATGACGCGTATTTTTTTCTATAAAGATTCTACAGTGGATGAGCGCTTAGATGCTATCATTAATCATTTTGATTACATACAAAATGTATTTACTGATGAAGCTATCCAGTCTATGTATTCTGTCGATAAGGATAATTTCTTAGATGATGTGAGCCGTATCAAGCGAGGGATTATAGTATGGCAATCTGAAGAACTCAATATGAAAGCCCAATTATATTATGGCGCAGGTCAACGTAAAGAAGGTTTATTAACATTATTATTGACGTTAGAATCCCAAGGCGTATATCATGCTAATTTCCGTTTTGGAAAAGGCTTTAATGGGGAAAAAGCTATGTGGATTGGCACCATTCAGGGGTATAAGGATGGGTTAGCTAATGCAAAAACAGCTACCAAAAAGATGTTTGGTTATCGTCCTAAAAACTTTATTATGTATTTGCTTAGATTAATTGCTCAACAATGTGGAGTAGAAACTATCTATGCAGTATCTGATGAAGGGTTTTATGCAAATACACATTTAGTACGCGGGCATCGTGCGAAAGTAGCAGAGCTAGATTCCTTGTGGCAAGAAAGCGGTGGGGAGCTTTCACAAGACCCAAGATTTTACATTGTTCCATTAGAGGAATATCGCAAACCGATTGAAGAAATAAAATCACAAAAGCGAAGCCAATATCGGAAACGTTATGATATGTTGGACCAATATGCAGCGGAAGTGGAAGAAAATTTGAAGCCATATATGAAATAGATAGATGAAGTATAGAAATATATTGATTTATAACGAGGGAGAATTTTATGCGGACGGTATTTATATCTGATAAGAATAATGAACAGCGACGACAAAATGTACAAGATGAAACTAGTAAGATAGGATTAGCATTTACATTTTTTGATGCTATTATGGCTAATAGAATGAATCCTAATGAAGTTGCTTCAAAGGCCTTGCCTAATACATTTTTAACATCTAGCGAAATAGGTTGTGCTCTTAGTCATTTAGGCGTATATAAAGACTTTTTATCCTCAAATGATAAAAGTATGTTAGTATGCGAAGATGATATATATTTTACAGATGAATTCACATTAGAACGAGTAGAAGCTATACGACAATTTGTAGAAAGCATCAATGAACCAAGAATTGTAGTACTTCAAAAAAGTATATATCACAATGTATGTATAGAAGATGTAGATAAATCACTGTCAATATATTCTGCACTGAACTTATTTGGAACGTTTGGTTATATCATTAATCGTAAGGCAGCAGAGAATATAGTACAGATACAGAATATAGTTCGATTTGAGATTGATGCGTTTAAATTTTATTACTGGTTAGATAAATGTCACTTATATTGCTTGAATAGAGATTTAATCTTACCTGTTGAGGAAGATATTATTACATCTACTGTTAGTGGTAATAATAGTGAAATATCGAATATGATTAGTAAACAAGAATCTTTTAAACCGTTATATCAGCAATTGACTTTTAGAGGAAAAATACTTTGTCATTGGCGACGTTTACGTAAAGCTTTGCATAGACCATTTGAAACATTAGACTATTAAATGATTTGGGGAGAGTCATGAAACAGTGGATTTTAGAAAAACATGAGTTAGTATTAACTATTTTACTAATTATTATGATGTGTACAACCAGAATGTCTGTGGCCATTGGGAATGTGGTATATGGATTATTGTTATTGATTACAATTTGTACATGTTGTATAAAGCGAAAAGAATTATGTATAGCAAGTTTTATAAAACAATACGGTATAGCTTATGGCGTTATGTTGCTATGTTTATTACCATCCGTATTTTGTAGTGAAGATGTTGGTAGGGCAGTAAAGTATTTTTTTAATATATATGTATGGAAAAGTTTAATCGTATTACCCATACTGTTATGTATTAAATCTAAATCAAAACTATATACTTTATTAATTGCATTTTTCTTATTTATGGGAATTAATTCCATAACGGCTTTTGTTCAACAGTTATTGGAAATTCGTGTTAATAGTGGACGTTCTGGTGGTTTATTCAATGGTTCCGTTATGGGATTGGCTATGTTATTAGCATTAGCATTCCCTGTATCTTTGATTACTATTTTTGATAAAACATTCCCTAGTAAGGTACAGAAGTCTGCATTGTTTTCTATTGTATCTATGTTGTTTGGCATGTGGGGAAATCAAAGCCGCGGTACATGGTTGTTTAATGGTATTAATGGATTATTAATTACATTGCGTTATGGTCTATCTAATATAAAATATTTGCTTATTGTAGGTTGCATTGCTATTGGTATTGTGGGCGTTGTGAGTCAACATGATAACTATGTAGATCGTTTTAAATCCACCTTTAATACTACAACGGATGGTTCTAACCTTGGTCGGTTATATGTATGGGAAGCTGATAAGCATATGATTATTAATCATATCGTTACAGGCGTAGGTCCTGGATTATGGCAACGTACAT
>QWBZ01000949.1_pt1 | contig 10172 bp, 10 predicted proteins | sample 1972441 | NCBI WGS metagenome assembly QWBZ01 (sample SAMN09866721, study PRJNA288562) | Human oral metagenome isolate term6_saliva, whole genome shotgun sequencing... | isolation source: mouth | host: Homo sapiens | place: USA: California
ATCTTTGTCAGTTAGTAGTTTAATTCAGATTGTTAATCCAATACCAAGTGTGAATACTGGTTTTACCAGTTGTTTCCTCCTTTTCTATTTGTTTATTCCATTCCTTAATATTTTATTAAATAACCTCTCTAAAAGTCAGCATCTTCTACTTGTTATTCTCTGCTTGGGGATATATACCATATTAGGTACAGTTCCATGGATAAGTGTAACATTAAATTATATCACATGGTTTTGTATATTATATGTTGTTGCGTCATATATTAGAGTTTATGGAATTTGGCGTAGTGAGGATAAAATGTTCTGGGGGGGGGCATCTCTTGTCTTAATTACAATCTCCGTTTTAAGCGTGCTTATGATGCTTTCTTGGGGTATCAGCTCAGGCGTGAGATTAGATTGGAGTTTGGTCATGTTTTTTGTGAGTGACTCTAATAAATTGTTGGCATTTCTTGTTAGCATTTCTACTTTTATGTTCATTAAGAATATTCATATTCGACAGAGTAAATGGATTAATACGATAGCTTCATGTACTTTTGGTGTATTACTAATTCATGCTAACTCTGATGCTATGAGGCAATGGTTATGGAAAGAGACCTGTGATAATGTAGGATTTTTTAATAGTAGTATGATATATGTACATGCTTTATGTGTTCCTATTATTGTTTTTATAGCATGTACGATTATAGATTTTTGTCGACAACATTTCTTAGAACGATTTTATCTTGATTTAGTTGTTAAGTATATTCAAAGCAGTAAATTATATATTACCTATCATAATAGATTGCAGAAGTATGAATAAAGATATTATAACAGTAACATCACCATTGTTACCAAATCTTGATGAGTTTACAGAATCCCTTAAAGAAATCTGGGAAAGTAAGTGGATAACAAATAATGGACAGTTTCATCAGAAATTAGAAGCAGCTTTAGCTGAATACCTGAAAGTTCCATACGTTAGCTTGTTCACAAATGGAACTTTACCGTTGCTAACTGCTCTTCAAGCATTGCGTATAACAGGTGAAGTTATAACGACACCTTATAGCTTTGTTGCAACAACTCATGCCCTATGGTGGAATGGTATAAAGCCAGTATTTGTTGATATTGATCCATCTACAGGAAATATAGATCCCCAAAAGATAGAGGCAGCAATAACACCACGTACAACAGCTATCCTTCCTGTTCACGTGTATGGTAAACCATGTGATACAGAAGCTATTCAGGCAATAGCAGATAAATATGGCTTGAAAGTGATATATGACGCAGCACACGCCTTTGGTGTTGAAGTGAATGGGGAAAGTCTTTTGAATGCAGGTGATATGAGTACGCTGAGTTTTCATGCCACAAAGGTGTTTAATACAATAGAAGGTGGTGCAATGGTGATGCATGATGAAAAGACCAAGCAGCGTATAGATTATTTGAAAAACTTTGGTTTTGCCAATGAAGTGGAGGTGGTTGGTCCTGGTATCAATAGTAAGATGGACGAGATTCGTTCAGCTTACGGCTTATTAAATTTAAAGCAAGTTGATGCTGCTATTGTTGCGAGACAGAAGGTGGCTGTAGCTTATCGTGATGCTTTACGGAATGTAGATGGTATTTCGTTTTGGGATGATATGCCTGGTGTTCGTCATAACTATAGTTACTTCCCAATTTTTGTTGATGCAGAGAAGTATGGTATGACGCGTGATGAACTTTACATGAAGATGAAAGAGCAAGGTGTATGGGGACGTCGTTACTTCTACCCACTCATCAGTGAATTTTCTACTTATCGTAGTTTGGAGAGTTCTCGCCCAGAGAATCTGCCTAATGCACATAGAATGGCTGATACAGTGATATGTTTGCCAATGCATCATGCACTGAGAGAAGAAGAAATTAATAGAGTTATTGATTGTATAATACGATAAGATGAAAAAACTGATGCTTCTCGGAGGTATTCGTTATCTCCTACCTGTTATAGAAGCTGCCCATCGTCATGGTTACTATGTCATTACGGTGGACTATGTACCTGAGAATATTGCTCATCAATACTCGGATGAGTTTCATAATGTCAGCATTCTTGACAAAGATGCGGTGTTGAAATTAGCACAGGAACTTAATATAGATGGAATATTATCTTTTGGTGTAGACCCTGGTGTCGTAACAGCAGCGTATGTAGCAGAACAGATGGGGCTTAGTTTCCAATGTTCTTATGATGTTGCTTGTATCTTACAGGATAAGTCGCAATTTCGTCAGTTCTTAAAAGATAATGATTTCAATGTACCCAATGCAAAGGGTTATTCTTCAAAAGAAGAAGCTCTTGCTGATACAGCATATTATAACTGGCCGGTTATTGTCAAACCAGTTGATTCTGCAGGAAGCAAAGGGGTTACGCGTGTCGATGAATTAGGACAACTCTCCTCAGCTATTGATTATGCTCTGAGTGAAAGTCATAATGGACATTTCATAATTGAGGATTTTTTAGAGAAAGAAGGTAATTCTTCTGATTGCGATAGTTTCACTGTTGATGGAGAACTTGTTTTCTGTTCGTTTAATGATCAACATTTTGATCCTAAGGCAATCAATCCTTATACCCCAGCAGCTTTTTCGTGGCCTTCAACAATGCCACAATGGGCACAAGAAGAATTGATGAGTGAATTGCAACGCTTGATGACACTGCTTAATGTTAAAACAGGAGTTTATAATATCGAGACACGTCTATGTAAGAATGGCAAGCCATATATAATGGAACTTGCTCCTCGAGGCGGAGGCAACAGACTATCCGAGATGATGAAATATGTTTCAGGGCAAGACCTCATAGATAACTGCGTTCGTGCAGCCGTTGGAGACCCTATAGACGAGATTCATCAACCAATTTATGATGGATATTGGGCAGAAGTTATCTTACACTCTGAATGTGATGGAGTCTTTCAGAGTATAGAGATAGACAAGACTGTAGAAGAACGTTTCCTTATAGAGAAAGACATCTGGGTTAAAGCAGGCGATAAGGTGCAGGGCTTTACGGGAGCTAATACAACTATAGGAACATTGTTGTTAAATTTTGATAAAAATGAAGAAATGTTTTTTTGTATACAAAAGTTATATAATTGGATAGTTATTAATACAAAATAGTATTCTCATAGTTTTATAAAAGTATTTTAAGGAATCTAATCTTTTATTTATTATTAACATAATTATCAGTCAAATGATTAAAGGTGAAACAATTTATCTACGAATGTTAGATGCTACAGATTGGGAAAAGACCTATATCTGGCATAATGATAATGAGCTTCAGCGAATGACATGTGGTCCTATTTTTGTGTCTTCTAAAGAGATTGAGAAACAGTGGGTGCTATCTAAAGCAACTCATAATCGTAATGAAATTTATTTTGCAATTTGCTCTTTAGATAATGATGAAATGATAGGCTTTGCATCATTAAATGATATCAATCATCTTTTTAGATCTTGTTATTGGGGTGGAATTGTAATAGGTGACAAAGCCTATCGTAGTGGTACGGAATATTTACAGGCAAGTTTGCTAATTTTAGATTATGCTTTTAACCAATTAAATCTTAATAGAATGACAGTCTCTTGTTTAAGAGAACACATACTTGCTAGATCGCAAATACCAGCTTTGTATTTCAAGGAAGAAGGTGTTGGCAGAGAGGCTGTTATTAAAAATGGAAATAAATACGATGAATATCATTATTCGCTTCTACGAAACGAGTATATAGAACATGTAGAAAAAGGTGATTATGATATTAATCAGATTATTATGCGTATTGTTTGTAATTCAAAAGAAATAAGAAAAGAACTAAAAAAATAAATTATGGAATTAAAAGATTTTATTGTAGATTTTGCAGATCAGTTTGATGATACTGACATTTCTGAGATTAAGAGTGATACTGTTTTTCACGATCTTGATGAATGGAGTTCACTAACAGCTATGGGTGTTATTGCTATGGTACGTACACAGTACGGCAGAACTATATCTGGTAAAGATATAAAAGAATGTACAACTGTAGAAGACTTGTATAATTTAATCTCTAAATAAATAATGGCTTTTAATCTGTATTCTCTTGAAAATAAGACTATACTTGTTACAGGAGCATCTTCTGGTATAGGGCGTGGTATCGCTGTCTTGTGTGCTAAAATGGGGGGTAAGATTATTCTTAACGGAAGGAATTTAATAAAATTACAAGAAACCCGAGCTCTTTTAGAAGGGGAAGAACATTATATTGCTGTTGGAGATTTGACTTTAAATGAGGAGTTGCACAGGGTTGTAGATGAATTGCCACAACTTGATGGTGTAGTCCATTGTGCTGGAATTGGACAACGTGTTTTGTGTAAATTAATAACTGAAGACGAGATTGATCGGGTTATGAGAATTAATTTCAAGGCTCCAGTGATGTTACAATCTTTACTGTTGAAACAGAAGAAAATAAATAAATCGGCTTCAATTGTTTTTATAACTTCGATTGCTAGTGAGTCTCCAAGTTATGGTAATGCGTTATATTCGGCTTCTAAGGGTGCTTTAATATCGTATGTAAACTGTTTGGGATTAGAACTTTCTCATAAGAAAGTCAGAGTAAATTGCATTAGTCCTGCTATGGTGATGACAGATTTAATTTATGAAGGAGGAATAACTAAAGAGCAGCTAAAAGAGGATGAAAAAAAATATCCCTTAAAACGTTATGGGCAACCAGAAGATATTGCTGGGCTTGCTGTTTACTTACTTTCTGATGCATCAAATTGGATGACTGGAAGTAATGTGAAAATTACTGGTGGTGTAAAACAATTGTAAATTATGGCTTATATTAAAGCATTAACATATTATCTTCCAGAACAATTACTTACTAATGAAGATTTAGTTAAAGAATTTCCAGACTGGAGTGTCGATAAAATAGCACAGAAAGTAGGAGTTAACACTCGTCATATTGCAGGTGAAAATGAGACTGCTGGTGATATGGGTGAGAAGGTAGCAAGGAAATTATTTGAGGAATATCATATAGATCCACAGACTATTGATTTTCTACTTCTATGTACGCAGAGTCCTGATTATTTTCTTCCCTCAACTGCATGTATTCTTCAAGAACGTTTAGGAATTCCAAAGACAGCTGGGGCTTTTGATTATAATCTTGGTTGTTCTGGTTGTGTTTATGGTATGGCAGTCGCAAAGGGATTGTTGGCTGCTGGTATCGCGAAAAATGTTCTTTTGATCACATCTGAAACTTACACAAAATATCTGCATCCATCAGATAAGAGTAATCTTAGTATTTTTGGAGATGGTGCTGCTGCTTGTTTGATTTCTACAGAAGGTTTTGCAGAGATTGGAGATTTTGTATTGGGATCTGATGGAGGAGGTGCTAATAACCTTATTATAAAGACTGGTATGGCCCGTCATAAAGCTATGACGGGAAAGTATACGACTGACGAAGAAGGTCATGTGAATTTTGATGATTATCTTTATATGAATGGTGGTAATGTTTTCAACTTTACCCTTGATATAGTACCTTCTATGATGAATGATGTTCTGGTAAAGAATAATTTTACTCAAGAACAGATAGATTATTATGTATTTCATCAGGCTAATAAGTTTATGTTGAATACGATTCGTAAGGTTTGTCGATTGCCCAAAGATAAATTTTATATTAATCTTGAAGAAACAGGTAACACAGTTTCTTCTACTATTTTCATTGGTTTGAAAGATTGCCTTGAAAACTCTCTTATCCAAAAGGGAAATTCTGTTATGATTGCAGGATTTGGAGTTGGATTAAGTTGGGGAGGAACTATCTTGAAATTTTAATTTTTCATCTACGATAAGTTAGAACATTATGAGTGAATCTCTAAAGCAAGCGACAACCAAAGGATTATTTTGGAGTAGTGTAGAACGGTTCTCCAATCAAGGAGTACAATTTGTCTTTTCTATTATTCTTGCACGTCTTCTATCCCCAAGTGATTATGGTATAATAGCTATGGTCACAATTTTTTTTGCAGTTGCTCAGAGTTTTGTAGATAGTGGGTTTTCCAATGCTTTAGTTCGAAAGACAGACAGAGTGGAAGAAGATTTATCGACCTGTTTTTATTTCAATATAGGAGTTGGGATTATTGCATACATTGTACTTTTTTTGATAGCGCCATTGGTTGCAAATTTTTATAGTCAACCGATTCTTTCTCCGATAATACGTATTACAGGTCTAGGTGTGATACTCAATTCTTTATGTGTCGTTCAGCAAGCTCTTTTCACGATTAAGATAGATTTTAAGTCACAAGCAAAGATAACTTTATCTGCTACAGTTATTTCTGGTATTGTAGGTGTTATATTAGCATATCAAGGTTATGGGATTTGGGCATTAGTTTGGCAAGGTGTTGCAAGTTCTATTGTAAGAATGGGATTGCTGTGGTTAATGTCTAAATGGCGTCCTAGGACAGGATTCTCAAAATCTTCTTTTAATTATTTGTTTGGTTATGGTTCTAAACTTTTAGCATCAGGTTTGCTGGACACGATCTATAACAATATTTATCCAATAGTGATTGGTAAGTTCTATACTCCAGCGCAGTTAGGAAATTATTCACGTGCATTAGGTTGGGCACAATTACCTTCTGCAAATATTACAAGTATACTGCAAAGGGTTACTTTTCCTGTTTTGAGTGCTATCCAAGATGATACTCTGAGATTACAAAATAGTTATAGACGTTTATTGAAATTATCAGCTTTTATAGTATTTCCTTTAATGATGGGTCTTGCAGCTATTGCCTCTCCACTTATTAGAGTTATTCTGACAGCAAAGTGGGATGGATGTGTATTGTATTTGCAAATTCTGTGTTTTGCATTAATGTTGTACCCTATTCATGCCATTAATTTAAATTTGTTGCAGGTAAAAGGAAGATCAGATATATTCTTGCGTCTTGAAATAATTAAAAAGATTATAGGAGTGGTCATTTTAATTATAACTATACCCTTAGGAATAACAGCAATGTGCCTCGGAATGGTTTTTAGTTCTATAATATGTTTAATTGTTAACACATATTATACGAGTCGTTTCATAGATGTCGGACTACTTACTCAATTAAAAGATTTAAAAATTATCTTAATTAATTCACTAGTGATGGGTGGAGGTATATATATATTGACCTCATTCATAGACATAGAAGGTCTAAAACTTGTAATGGGTATTGTCATTGGATTGTTATTCTATTTTATAGGAAGTTTTTATTTTTCAAAGGCGGAACTCCAAGAAGTAATAAGTTTAATTAAGAAAAAGTAGTATGGATTCTAGTAGGGATATAATGGTAACAGTTCTATGTATTGTTTATAATCATGAACCGTACTTACGAGAATGTCTTGAGGGAATAGTTACTCAAGAAACTGATTTTAAATTTCAAGTTATAATTCATGATGATTGCTCCACAGATAATTCTGCTGATATTATTCGAGAGTATGCATCTAAATATCCGGATTTAATAATACCTATTTTTGAAGAGGAAAATGTGTATGCTCATGTAGGAGCATTCGACCTTTTTTTACGTTCATATATAAAAGGGAAATACTTTGCATACTGTGAAGGAGATGACTATTGGTGTGATAAGAATAAATTGCAGTTACAATATGATTTCTTAGAAAGATTTCCTGATTATACATATTGCTCCACAAATTTTGATATTTACAAACAAGAAGATAAGAATAAGATAAGGCATCATATTAAAACTGATTATAGGAATATGCTCGGTTTTACTTTTCACGATATAAATGTTAATAATTATTTTAAATGTTGGAGTTGTTCGCCATTGACTTCAATGTGCAGGAATATAAGTTACTATACTTTTAATGATGTTAGAAAATTTTCTAGATTTTATGATTTAGTAGCATTCTACTTTTATATAAAAAAAGGTAAAGGTGCATTATTGGAAAATAATACAGCAGTTTATCGTATTCATAATAAAGGTATATATTCTGGTAACACAACCTTAAACAATTATAAAATAGAAATAGACATATTACAGACTTTGTATATTTTCTTCCATGATCAACCGATTCTTAAAGATGGAATTTTACCTCGTATGATAGGAATGATTGGTTATTGTCGTAAGAATAAAAGATACAAAACAATGTTTAATGAGATTATAAGATTTTGTATCAAAATGCCTATGTCCTCTTTTGTACTTTTTAAAATATTATTTCTAAATTATATAAAAAATATTAGATTGCGATGATTTTTAAGTTAATAAAAAATTATGTTTATGCCCATGTAGTTGTTCCTTATCTTCACTATAAATATGGTAAGCAGCTTAATATAAAAAATAGTCAAGAAACTTTAGATTATATTCTAGAACATAAGTGTTCAGTTTCACGATTTGGAGACTATGAGTATATGTCTATTTATGAAGAAACTAATAATTTTCAAACTTCTAATAGTCAGGCTGCGGCAAGGTTAAAAGAAGTTTTGAATTCTAATATCCCTAATCATATAGTATGTATTCCTTATTCGTTTAGATCAGTAAGTCATGATAATGAACATGCACAAATCTTTTGGAAGCATTATATAGCAAAATACGGAAAGCGTATATTAGAAGTAACCGATACAGATAAAGATTTTTTCGATGCTAGTTTTACAAGATTTTATATGGACTCAAAAGATAAGTCTTTTGTACATGACTATGTCGAAAAGATGAAACTACTTTGGGAAAACAGAGATGTTTATATTGTAGAGGGGACTGGAACATGTTTTGGAGTTAATGATGATTTTTTAGATGGCGCAAGAACTATTCATCGTATTATTTGCCCAGCTACTAACGCCTTTGATAAGTATGAGCAGATAATAGAGGTATGTAAAAATAATATTCCCAAAGAGGCGTTAGTTTTATGTGCCTTAGGTATGACTGCTACTATTCTTGCTTATGATTTAGCAAAAGAAGGATTTCAAGTGATAGATATTGGTCATGCAGATGTTGAATATGTTTGGTTTAAGATGGGCGTGGAACATAAAGTCCCAATCGCAGGGAAAAATGTTAATGAAGTTGGGGTTAATGATGAGTCTTCTGATAATCAAGACTATCTGAACGAAATAATTTTTAGAATATAATCATTAATGATAATAAAGTTTTATTATCTTAATAAATTGTGACGTTTTCTATGTTTGAGAGATGTCTATTTGACTATAGAGTCAATATTTCAACAGACACTAAGGCCAAATAGAATTATTTTATGGCTTGAAAATGAATTACGTAATACTACATTACCTATAACATTACGTTTACTACAAGAGCGTGGACTAGAAATTAGATATTGTAATGATATACGGTCATATAAGAAGCTAGTACCAACTTTAACTTTATTTCCTGAAGCAATAATTATTACTATTGACGACGATGTTCTATATAAATATGATATGATAGAAAATCTAATTAATGAACATTATAGATATCCAAATGTGATACTAGCCAATCGCGTTAGAAGAATAAAATTAATAAAAAAATCAGACTTTGCGCCATATAATGAATGGGACTATATTTCTGATGAAATAATTTCTCCCCAAAATGTGCAGATAGGTGTAGGAGGGGTTTTGTATCCTCCTCACAGTTTAAGCTCCACTGTTATAGATGAAAATCAATTCATGAAAAAATGCCCTTCTACTGATGATCTTTGGTTTAAAGTGATGTCTATAATAAATGGTGTCCAAGTGAAGCGGACAGCTACGCATGAACCTGTTTTCTTGAGCAATGAAAAGGTGCAAGATATTGCCTTATCTTTATCTAATCAAGGTGGAGGAGAAAATGATCGAGCTATAAGGAATTTGAATGATTCATATAATTTAATTAATTATTTATTAAAAACAGAAAGTTGTTATGTCGTTAGATAATATTAGAGTAGCCGTTATAGGCTTAGGTTATGTTGGCTTGCCTTTGGCAAGATTATTCTCAACAAAGTTTAAGACTGTTGGTTTTGATATGAATCAGAGTCGTGTTGATGCGTTAATGGCAGGTCATGATGCTACATTAGAAGTGTCAGATGAGTTATTACAGTCTGCTTTAAAGAATGGATTTGTATGTACAACTAATCTTGAGGATATTAAAGACTGTAATTTTTATGTTGTTGCCGTGCCAACGCCAGTTGACGTAAACAATCGTCCTGACTTGAAGCCTCTTTGGGGTGCAAGTGAGACGGTTGGTAAAGTTATTTCTAAGGGAGATATCGTTGTTTA
>QWBZ01000774.1_pt1 | contig 10168 bp, 7 predicted proteins | sample 1972441 | NCBI WGS metagenome assembly QWBZ01 (sample SAMN09866721, study PRJNA288562) | Human oral metagenome isolate term6_saliva, whole genome shotgun sequencing... | isolation source: mouth | host: Homo sapiens | place: USA: California
ATTACCCGGTGCCGACACTGTGGGGCGCGGACTAAAGGAGCTTGCTGAAGAGAACATTGTCTACAAGAGCGAAACCTCCGGCAAGTCTTACAGTTTCAATACGGCAGAAAAGTTGAATACTTTACTTTTACGGATGATACGGAGAATGGGGCTTATAAAGGCGGGCTGTCATGTTGACTTAGACTTTGACCACCAGTTTGTTCCTGCCCATAAGTTCGATGCAAAGTATTCCTATAAGCAGGTTTTTGGCTATTCCCCTGGTTGGGCTTCCATCGGGGGCATCATAGTCGGAGGTGAGAACCGTGACGGAAACACCAATGTGATATTCCATCAGGAGGACACGCTCCGTCGCATTATGGACCGTGTAACCTCAGAACTTGGTGTCGTGATAGAGCGTTTCCGTGCCGACTGCGGGTCGTTCTCGAAGGAAATCATCCAAACCGTAGAGCAGCGCTGCAACACGTTCTACATTCGTGCTGCCAACTGTGGCAGTCGCTATGAGAACTTCCGACAGTTGAAAGAATGGAAGAGCATTGAAGTTGGTTATGAGAAATGCGATGTCACATCCATCAGCATGGACAACCTAATAGAAGGAAGGTCATACAGGATTGTCGTACAGCGTAGTCCATTGAAAGACAAGGATGGCAAGCAACAGACGGATATGTTCGGAGTAATATACACATACCGCTGTATCCTCACCAATGACTGGGTGTCTACCGAGAAGGATATCATTACATTTTATAATGAGCGTGGAGCAAGCGAAAAGAACTTCGACATACAGAACAATGACTTTGGATGGTCACATTTGCCATTTTCCTTTATGGCTGAGAACATGGTTTTCATGATAGTTACCGCCATGCTGAAGAACTTCTATCTCTATCTCGTCCGTCATATCAGCGAAAAGGTCAAGCCGCTGAAGAAGGCAAGCAGACTGAAAGCCTTTATCCTGCATTTTGTCAGCGTGCCAGCAAAATGGGTGCGAACGGGAAGGCAGAACGTTCTGAACCTGTATACAAACAAAACATACTATTCTGAAGTGTTCCTTGAATAAGCAGCATTTCTTTGTGGTTTTTCATACTTCCCCATTGGTTTGGGTGGGGGATTTCATGCCTAAGCAAGAACCAAGAACCCTGGAAAATTCCCAAATCAATGGATTAATCCCAAAATATCACTTCAATATATAAAAGTACCTCACAAGGAATAATGCTGCGGAATTGAGGGAATTAATAGAACCTACCTTAATTGTTGATGCTCTTTATTGTCATTCAATGATTATTTTTGTATTCTTTGATTGAATCTTTTATGAGTTTAGTTGTCATATTCAAGAAAAACAGCTATCTTTGTTTCGTTATTTAGATGGAGTAGGTGTTATGCTAAGTTTTTTAATTTTTGATGCACCTTGTCCCTCAAACACTTCGATATAATATATGGTTGTGTAGCTCTTTGACCAAGTTAAAAACATCCTCAATAGAATATGTGCTAATGATTCTTGTTGGGTCATATACACAATGTGTTACTGGTGTGTTATCACCACAAAAACAACTGCAAAGTGAAAGTTTAGCAAAACAGTTTAACACATTGTCATATATCCAATTATATCAAAATGCAAGAATATTGGAAATGATTCCAGCCGAATCACAAAAGATTCCAACGGAATCACAAAACAAGGAAAGAGGATTTTGGAAACAAAATCCTCTTTTGTGTTTAAAAATACTCACTTGTAACCTAATTAGTACATTCTGCGGTGTTTACGGTTAATGTTACACTCTGTGCTTAATGCAACATACTGAGCCTACAAAATTAGATACCGTTATATTTAGTCTATTCCATAAAGCATATTCCATCAGACTATTGGTTGCTCTATATTTAATTTCTCATGCACCCCAAAGGAATAACTTTAACACCGTCGGGACGTGAGTAAGCCATTACACCGCCTGTTATCACCATAAGCAGGTCTGGCTCACGAAGTCGGATTTGCTTTTCTTTTGCATTGTATTGCTGGACCAGACGTTTAATTTCTAAAAGATGTTCAGCTCCTTCCTCTATTTCTCTGCTTCCAAGCTTAAACTCAATGAGAGCATATCTCCCATCTTCTAAATGAAGAACGGCATCTGCTTCTAAATCGTATCGGTCATGATAATAAGAGATATAGCCTCCTAATGCCTGAGAATAAGCCTTCAAGTCGCGAATACACATACACTCAAAAATAAAGCCAAAGGTCTTCAAGTCCATTAATAATGTTTCTGGAGACATAGATAGGGCTGCAACGGCAATAGACGGATCAACAAATTCTCTTTTAACACCCCGACGTATGGCAGATGCCGATCTGACCGCTGGACTCCATGCTTCTATATCTTGTATAACAAAAAGTTTGGTAAATGCGTTTATATAATCATTCAAAGTGTTTTCTGAACAATTTTCTACATTTGCCCTAATATCCTTCAGCAGACTACTTTTCTTTGCCAATGTTGAAATGTTTCGTGCGTAAGTGCGCAAAATAAGCTGACTAAGTTTTTCGTTGCGTGTAATTCCATCGATGGTTGAAATGTCAATTCTGCAAAGACTATTGATATAGTCTTTTGCAACCTGAAGGCGTGCTTTGTCCGTTTTGCGGATCAATGATGCTGGCCATCCACCTCTGCAAGCTGCAAAAACTAAGTCCTCCAACTGCATAGGTGATGTTATCCCATCAATATCTATAAGAGGATTATCAAATAGGTTTTTCAAAGAAACAGCACCTGATGACTCTTTCGACTCAAACAAACTCATAGGCAACATTCCCATAGTTGCAATACGCCCCGTCCCTGAATGTCGAATGGCACTTTTGTCTATAGAATTAGAGCCTGTCAAAATAAACTGACCTACGTCATTTCGTTCGTCTACCACTGTTCGCACAGAATCCCACAAGACAGGCAATTCTTGCCATTCGTCTATCAAACGAGGTGTTTTGCCTGTCAATAATAAAGATGGTTTGATAGCTGCGGTAGCAAAATATTGTTCTCGCATATCAGGGTCTTGTAATTTAAGAACACTTGCAGCTTGTTGTGTAGCTGTTGTTGTTTTTCCACACCACTTGGGACCTTCTATCAATACCGCACCTGATGAGTCAAGTAGATCGGTAAGCAGACTGTCTACCATTCTTTTGTAATACTCCATATACCAAATATTTTTTGCAAAAGTAACGTTTTTTTTCGGCACATAAAAGTTATTGATGCTTTTTGTGCTATTTCATTGAGTGTTTTTGTGGTAAAACGTTGATGCTTTTTGCGCTATTTTGTTGAGTGTTTTTGTGGTAAAACGCTGATGTTTTTTGTGCTGTAATATGTTCTTTTGCGTGTTGTTGTTATTTACAAGCAGAACAGCTATATTTATAATGTTATTTAGAAATACTTAGTTGTGCTATGTTTCTTACTTTCTATCTCATCTTATTCCTCAAGCGTTTCACCGTAAAAAGCTGATTGCATGGCTATTCTAAATAAGTTAGAACCAACTTCAATAAAATGTATGCTAACAATTCTTGCAGAATGGTATACAAAATAAAATCTCAACAGAATTGCAAATAGGGGAGGGTGGTTTGCTCTCCTCTTTTGTTTATACTTGTCTATTTGCATTGCTTGTAAGCAGCCTTTGTTGCTCTACCAAGCAATCGAAAAGAATATCCAAATGTATAGAAAATATCTCAGATATCTGTCGTGTTCGTTTCAGATATCTGTCGTATTCGTTTTAGATATCTGTCGTATTCGTTTTAGATATCTGTCGTGTTCGTTTTAGATATCTGTCAGTTTTTCTCTGTATATGTGTTCACGAAATTATTAAAAAATGTAAATGTATCGTGTCATAAAAAATAAATAACTAATTTTGCATTAAAATTAATGCTTATTTATAAAAATTACACAAAAAGTTGTGTATGCCACTATAAATTATGCTATTCAACACAAGATATAACTATATAATTAGAGAAAATATGAGAGAAAATGGATTAACAGTATTAGAAACTATTGTTAAAGGGAAAAAAGAAACTTACCAAACACCATCGTGTACAATTTTTAGCTTGTATCCAGAGTCTATGCTACAGAGTAGTGTATCGGCCGAAACTGACAATAAAGATGTTAGCGAAGACGAACACGACCCTTGGAATACAGGACAAGGTAATTAAACGAGTTTATTAACATTTAGCTTACCTTACAAATAGTTTAAATGCTACTCAAATTCATATTCAAAGTGGTTGCTTTGTATGAGGTTGAGTAAAGTTTAGCTGAAACATTTTAATAGTAATAAAGATATAAAGAATGAAAAATAGAATTCTTTTGCCACTTATTTGCATGGCAATATCAATTTTTGCAGCATCTTGTTCTTCAGAAGCTGTTGATTATCCAGAAGAGAAAGAACAAATGATAACGCTCTCTGTATCGGCTGGTACAGAAGACGATGCTACTACATCGAGAGCCGTATTAGAAGAGAAAGAAGGCAATCAAAGCCCATGGAAGTGGGAAACTAATGACCAATTGATGCTCGTTATAACCAATGCTGGTCAGAAAACTGTTCATACACTCACATTGAAGTCTACAAAGCGTGAAGGTCTCAGTGGAGAGTTTGAAGGTCAGGTTCCAGCAAGCCTCATAACAAATACCAGCACTTACCGCTTTTTCTATGTAGGCAGAACAACCGATGGTAGTGCCGACAGAACAATTAGCGCAAGTGACCTCTCTGCGGGTAACATCAATATCGACCTCACTCAGCAGACAGGCGAACTTAAGGATTTGAAGAGGAACTGTGTTTTAATGGGTACAGGCAAGGTTGTTACTAATTCTGACGGAAAGGCAGTTACCGACGGAATTGTTACATTGAAGAACTTATTTGCTGTGGCTCACTTTGCTATTACTGCAAACGACAATACACCACTTACAAAGGTTGGTCTTCGTGGTAAAGGTGTTTACGCTTCAGCCAATGTAGACTTGAGCACTGGTGCTGTAACAGGTGTTTCAGAGATTGGTACAGAGATTGACCCAGAAACAAACATCTTCTTCCCAGCAGGTAAAACCAATTTCTATGTAACCTTCGTTCCGGGTAGTGTTGCTCCATCTTTCGATGGCTATTATGCTGGTTCATATTCGAGTGTGGTTACTGCTACACCAGAGACACGCAATTACGATGCAGATGAGTCATTTGTTAAATATAAAGGTAATAAAGCAGCGTTCTCTGTAAGTGACAACCAGCAAGTGGCTATTACAAATGGTAATATGCAATATGTAATGCCTATAGCTACCTACACATACAATATGAATGCCAAGAACCTTGAAGCTAACACGCTCGTTAGATGGAAGAATTCTGTTCCACTTAAGCTTAAGGGAACTCACACAGTACACCCAGGCTACTACCGCTTAGCACCAGAGCAGTGGGAAACGGCTATGCCAAAAAATACAAGAACAGGCGGAACTTACACTTACGATACAGAAACTGTAGATGGTAAGGAATATGTTTCTCCAAAGGTCTATCGCTACTTCGACCTTCCATCATGGGGAACTATCAACCATCCTACATTGATCGACAATGAGTTTACTGCTTCTAACGCAACAGTAGTGAAAAATGCAGACTTTGGTAATAAGCTAACAATTGGTGGAGCAGTAACTCGTACTATGACTTATGACGAGTGGAGTTATCTTATGAATAATACAGCGAATGCATTTTTACCAGATAATAATCGCGTATGGTCATGGAAAGTTGGTTTAATCACACATAAAAGAGCTAAGTGGGCAAGATGCTTTATTGACGAAAATGGAAACGGAACACGAGATACAAATCCAGCGGAATTGCGTGGTTATCTCATCTTCCCAGATGCTATGACAATGGATGAAGCAACAGCTATATTTACAATAACTAATCCTGAGATTGGTAAATGGTCATCAGCAAATAGTAACCCTACTACATTTGCAAAAATTAAGAGTAGCGGTGCTGTGTTTATTCCATTATCAGCTTATAGAGCTAAGGGCTCAGCAAAATTGGAACAATGGGGTAACCATGGTAATTATGCTACCTCTCAATATAGTGGGAATAAAATGCTTCATCTTAAAATAACTGATGTTGATGCAGGTTCGTTCCTTATGATTGATGCTAAATCTGCACCTGACCAAGGTTGTATGAATCGTTTGGTACAGAACTATTAATACTATCATCCGATAAAGTTCGGATTGCATAAAACAAAAGTCGGTCGTTATGATTTCTTGTTTGTCTGACAACAGAAAGAAATCGTAACGACCGATTTGCGTTTAGCTCTAATACAAGCTATAGAGCACAATTAGTTTCCTCTTATAATTCTGCTTTTATGCACATATCCGGTTTTTCCATCGTTTGTAGATACTTTCCACCATTCGCCATCTGCTTCTAATACACGCACGGGAGTGTCAGAAGGTATGCGCCCAATTATTCGTGCCGATATGCTGCCTTTTTCGCGCATATTGCAAAAGCCATCAGAGTCGTATATAAAGTGTGTTGCAACCTTATTGTTGCGTCCGTTTGCTTCTTCTGTTTGCTGTACAGAACGAATAGAGGCTACAAGTTCTTTTAGTTTGTTGTTATCATAAAAATTGTGCTTTTTAAGTCGGCTCTCTATATCTGGAAACTGACGAAGAAAATACTCAAGATATTCGAAAGCCTTGCTGCCACGAGGTTCAATAATAGCTGCCCGGTTGTTGTTGTCGTAGTCCATCATAAGCGTAACTAAGTAAACCAAACATTGGTCTTTTAAGTTCACATCGTATTCCAACACATCAAACGTCCACGAAAACGATGTAACAATTCGTTCAAAGTCTTTAAAATCGTCTCTGTTATTGGCACATTGGTCGTATATCTGTTTTATGAGTCGCTTTCTAATGCCTCGTTTCTTGTTGTTATAAAACAATATCGCAGAGATAGATGGAACGTCGAAATAACCAGACAATCGTGCATTTTTCACGGCAATCTCCATGAGGTCTGGATTACCCTCGTAGTCGAATAAGAAGACAGCTTCAGTTGCTTCGCCTAAGTATTCTTTAAAATATGGCAGAGCTGTAGAGTCGTTGTTAAACAACAGTTTGTTGTATGCTGCAATTCTCTTACCAACCCCCGCCTCGTTGTCGTAGAGGTATTTCCTTGCGTCTTCTTTGGTTATTTCTCTATCAATCCATGGTTGGTAGAACAAATTTTCTACATCAGGGTATATATATCTGCCCAATTCGTTAATGGTATAGTCAGTATCTATCGAATTAATTGGTCTGGCAGTATTTTTTGGATTTGCAGGCAAATCTATTCCGAACAAATATAAACATTTGTCGTGGAAACTCTGTTGCGATGGTTCTTTATAGCCATTCTCTTTCAGGAACGTTCTAATAGTTTCGGTTTGCCATTTGTCTTGGTCGAAAGTCTTCTTGTGATTTGTTTTTCTAACAGTAGCTATATTGCAGCAAGTAGAACTATATGCATTGTTGCAAACACAAATGCCACAAAGCATTAGCAGTGAGTAAAATTGATTGTTCATATACAATTACACTTTAATTTCTATTCTAACGCAAAAATAAATATTAAAGTCCGTTCAACAAAAATATTAGCTAAATATTTATGTCGGCACTGCAAAAATAGCATAATGTGAATTCAACAAGCAAGTGCTATAAGCGTAAATGCCTGGTAGAATATGTTTTCACGAAGAATCTTAAGCACTACGGTTGGTTTATCAAATAAAGAATATGATGTTTTTGATTTTTAGAACTGATGTTTGAAAATAATTATCCTAATAAGATAAAAAGTAATATAATATTCTTAACTTTGTAGTGCTAACATAATCTGAATTACTGACCCTCGCCCAAATGCAGTTATGAGGTATTCTCTCTCTTTAACTCGTTGGTTCAGAAGTATGAATCTTACTTAAAGAAACTATACTATCTGATAAATGATGATGAGGTAGAAGGACAAGATGGAAGAGACGCCATGTTGGCAGATGCTGTCCATGCCTTTAGGTGTCTATGGAAACTAGTTTTCCTGTCACTTCTGTCACTCTTCTCTACCAGCTAAAGCGTTAATGCATAGTACTTTGGTGGGAAATGTTAAAATGACAGCAAACAAAATAAAATAGAATTGTAATATAGAATGGTGTAGTTGTAAGTAGAATATAGCACGCTAATCTCACAAATAAAAAAGAAAAAAGTATCTATGCAGAAAGGCTGCACTCATGTGTATTACCTTTGCACACATAACATAAATAATAACTTTAAAGAATAGAATTATGAAAGAACTAAAATGCCCTAAGTGTGGAAATATCTTCAAGGTAGATGAGGCTGACTATGCTTCTATATTGAACCAAGTTAAGACGAAGGAAATTGAAGCTGAGGTGCAGAGAAGAATGACAGAGATGGACGAGCGTAACAAGGCAGAATTGGCGTTGGTTACGACGAAGACCGAGCAGACATTCCAAAATAAGTTGTCGGAAAAAGAGAAGGAATTAGGTCAGAAGGTGGCTGAGATAGAACGACTGAAAGGTGAGAAAGAGAGTGAGCTGTCTCGACAGAAATCGGAGATGAGTGAGGAGATAACGAAACTCAAAGCACGGTTAGAAGGAATAGAATTGCAGAAGACAAGTGAAATGAAAATTGCACTTGCCGAGAAGGAAAAGACTATCAGTGAGTTGAAATCGGAGATTAGCCAGAGTGGGGACAAACTGCAGTTGGCTGTGATGGATGAGCGTAACAAGGCGCAGCAGGCAGCACAAGAGAAAGAAAACAAGATTGTGATGCTGCAGAACGAGATAGAGCAGGAGAGGAGTAAGGCTCAGCTACATGAAGCAGACTTGCAGAGGCAACATGAGAGAGAATTGCGTATGAAGCAAGAGCAGATAGACTACTACAAAGAACTGAAGTCGAAGATGTCTACAAAGATGGTTGGTGAGACGTTAGAGCAGCATTGTAGTATTGAGTTCGAGCGTTATCTGCGTCCACTGATGCCTAATGCTTATTTTGAAAAAGACAATGATGCGAGTGATGGTACGAAGGGCGACTTCATCTTCCGAGATAGTGAAGATGGTACAGAATACCTATCTATTATGTTTGAAATGAAGAACGAGATGGATACTACTGCCACCAAACATAAAAACGAAGACTTCTTGAAGAAGTTAGATGAGGATAGAAAGAAGAAAGGGTGTGAGTATGCCGTGTTGGTAAGTTTGTTGGAGGCAGACAGTGAGCTATATAATAGTGGTATTGTGAATAAGAGTCATGTCTACCCGAAGATGTATGTTATTCGCCCACAATTCTTTGTAACTTTCATCACACTGTTGGTGCAGGCATCAAAGAACTCATTAGAATACAAGAAGCAACTCATCTTAGCACAGAGTAAAGAGGTAGATGTAACGAACTTTGAAACAAAGATGGAAGACTTTAAGCAAAAGTTCAGTAGACATTATGAGCTCTATACAAGAAAGTTTGATGATGCAATTAAGGATATAGACGCTACTATATCTAAACTGCAAAAGGTGCGTGCGGAGTTGGTTAGCAGTGAAAATAACCTGCGCCTTGCTACTCAGGATACAGAAGATCTGACCATTCGTAAACTCACCTATAATAACCCAACGATGAAGGCGAAGTTTGATGAGGCTCGGAATGCACAAGCGGCAGTAGAAATCACAGACGAAGAGGAATAGGCGTTGTGTCGTTACTGTAGAATCCTTATCTATTAAATACTTGAGAAGATGAAAACATTATCCGTAAGACAGCCATGGGCTTCACTATTAGTGAGCGGGCTGAAAGACATAGAGAATAGAACGTGGGCTCCTAACTATAAGGGCCGAATCTTGATACATGCCTCATCAACGAAGGTTCCAAAGAATTTCGCTGATAGAATTATCTTTGACGTAAACAATGAAATAGAGAACGAACGACGTTAAATAATTGATGGCCCCAAACAATTAAAGCGTATAGAACATAGTAGAACGCAAGTACAACAAAACGGTAATTTCATAATGAAATATAAACAACATATAGGACTGACTCCCAATGTTTCATATGGAGATTTCGTCCTTGGTTCAAATATCAATATGTATTTAAGCCAAGAGCATACAAAGAAAATGTATGATGAAGCTACATTTTCAAACATTTCTTATTTTTTCAAGAGAGAAGAAATTAATGTGTGGTGTGATACGGATGGT
>QWBZ01003311.1_pt1 | contig 10164 bp, 7 predicted proteins | sample 1972441 | NCBI WGS metagenome assembly QWBZ01 (sample SAMN09866721, study PRJNA288562) | Human oral metagenome isolate term6_saliva, whole genome shotgun sequencing... | isolation source: mouth | host: Homo sapiens | place: USA: California
AGAAATAACCGTTGTAAGCATATCATCTGCAATCCCGTTTGCCACTTTTCCAATTATATTATAAGTCGCAGGTGCAATCAAAACAACATCCGCCCAATCTGCAAGTGAAATATGCTCCACCTCATAATGCGGATTACTGTCCCACATATCCACATAAATCCTATTTCTTGATAAAGTTTCAAGAGTCAAAGGTCCAATGATTTTCGTAGCATTCTCAGTCATCACAACTTTCACATTATATCCCTTCTTTTTCAAAAGCGACACAATCCCAGCTGACTTATATGCTGCAATTCCACCTGTAACTCCTACTAAAATATTTTTCATATTTTTCATATTTTTCCTCATTTTTCCAAAATTTTTCAGATTCTGTTCAAATTCAATCTCAAATTACATAAAGTCATAATCTGTCGTTCCATCCCGATTATCCTTAATTTCTACTCCAAGTACCTTCAATTCATCCCGAATTTCATCAGATAATTTGAAATTTTTCTCACTTCTTGCCTCACTTCGTAATTTTATCAGCAATTCAATTAATTTTTTAGTCAATTCCATATTTTCTCCATCTTCTTCCTTTGCAGAATTTTCCATTTCAATTTCTATTCCAAAAACATTTCCTATTTTTCTTTTTAAAGATTCATAAGATTTTTCTATTTCAGAATAAATTTTAGAAAGTTCATCTTTATTTACAGAAATAAATTTATTCGTTTCCCTAATCTGATCAAAAATAGTCGCCAATGCCTGCGGCGTATTCATATCCTCATCCATCGCCTCTTCAAATTTTTTATCAAACTCATCAATTTTTTGAGAAAAATCCAAATTCTTAATATCTGCTGTTTTTTCATTCTTATATTTTTCAACAATGCCTTCAAATTTATTCATTGATTTCACAATATTTTGCAATGCCTTTTTTGTATCTTCCATATTCTCGAATGAAAAGTTAATCGGCTTTCTATAATGCGTGCTTAAAATAAAAAGCCTTACTACATTCCCGGAAAATTTTTCAAGTATTTCACGAAGCAAAAAGAAATTTCCTAGTGATTTTGACATCTTGTCGCCATTTATCTGAATAAATCCGTTATGAAGCCAGTAATTTGCAAAATTTCCATGATAAGCGCACTTGCTTTGGGCAATCTCATTTTCATGATGTGGAAAAACCAAATCCTGTCCACCACCATGAATATCAAACGTGTCCCCAAGATATTTCTTTGCCATCGCACTACATTCTATATGCCACCCAGGACGTCCTTCACCCCAAGGCGACACCCAAAATGGCTCTCCATCTTTTTTCTTTTTCCAAAGTGCAAAATCCATCGGATTTTTCTTTATTTCTGATACATCAATCCTAGCCCCAAGTTCCAACTCCTCAATTTTCTGATTCGACAATTTCCCATAATCCTTATACTTTTTCACCTCAAAATAAACATCCCCATCTTTCTCATAAGCAAACCCATTGTCAATCAATTTTTGAATAATCTCAATAATTTCCTCCATATTCTCAGTAACTTTAGGTCTTTTCACACTTTCAAGAATATTCAGACTGTTAATATCTTCAAAAAAACACTTTATATATTTTTCTGAAACTTCACTTGCAGAAATTCCTTCTTCAATTGATTTGTTTATAATCTTATCATCCACATCCGTAAAATTCTGCACATAATCAACTTCCATCCCTTTATATTTAAAATATCGTGCCAACGTATCAAAAACCACAATTGGACGTGCATTTCCCAAATGTATGTAATTATAGACAGTAGGTCCGCAAACATACATTTTTACCTTATTTTCTTCTATTGTCTTAAATTCTTCAATTTTATTTGTCATTGTATTGTAAAGTTTCATTTTTTATTCTCCCTGCTTTTGAAAACTTTTAATTTATTTTAGCTCATTTAATTTTAGTTATTCCGATTTTTCTTTTATTAAATCACTAGGATAAAAAATAATAGCTGGATCAAATGTCATTATCAAATTTTTCCTTTTATATTTCTTACCTTTTCGCTCAAAAAAATATGCTCTTCTTATACCTTTTACATTTTTTAATATTAATTGAATATTATCTTTTTTCTCACCATAACTGACAATTAACGATATTTTTTTATTTTCCTTATAAAAATATCGATTTTTATAATAATTAATATACTCATCTTCTAAATAGCATTCTCTAAGAGCATCATCATTTACTTCCTTAAATTCCCCATACCGTTCCCCATTCTCATCCAAATGCCCAATAAAAGGCTGTCCATTTAATTCCCATTCAATTTTCTTTACTTTTTTATTAGGAACACATTCATATTTTTCATTTTTTTCAATAATTTGTATTATTTTTTCTTTTGGATAATTTTCTGAAAAAAGCAATGTTCCAAATAATAAAAATATCATAGTTATTTTCCCCATAATTAAACCTCGATTTTTAATAATTTGTATTATTTTCAAATCATTTCTTCTAAAATTTTAATGTTTCCTATTAAAAACTTTTTTAATGTTGGAAGTTCATCAAAATAATTTATAATTTCTATTTTTTCATCATTATTTCTTGAGTTTTTAATGCTATTTAATATCTGATTTATATAACTTTTTCTATAATCACATAATTTATTTTCATTTAAATTTAAAATTTCAATTGTCTTTATTGCCTTCTCGTATTCAAGTCCAGTTTCTTTTTTGGGAATAATTTTACCTGTTCTTATGCTATATGAAAAATATTCTTCTGGATTTTCTTCAACTGGATTTATAAATAATTTATTATCCCAATCTGATTGTTTTTTATGCCCACATGTTTTGTTTTCTGAACAGGACGTTAAAAAATTTCTGTAATCAAAAGTGAGATTGGCAAATTTACTTTTTGGTTTTATATGTTCTATATGGCTTTTTTTATCTTCTTTTAAATCATTATCTTCAAAAGACAGTATCATTTCACAATAAGGACAGTAACTTTTATCTCCTATTTTTTGTTCATTTTTTAACATATAAGATTTTAACTCTGGTTTTATATGAAGATTCTCTGGTTTATTAAGAACATCCCAGTGTTTAGGATTTTTCTTTCTTTTGAACTCTGAAAAAAATTCTGGTTCATCCTTTTTATTTACTTTCAACATTTTTCAAACCTCGTTTTTTTCTAATTTGAATATCCATATCCATTAAAAGCAAATCCTCATCCTTATTACCTAATATTTCTCGTAATTTTTTATATTTAGTTTTAAATTCTTCACTCTCATATTCATTTTTATCCACTAACTCCCCAGCCTCTTCCAACAACTTAAACACTTTAGGATTTCTAGTAGTTTCCAAGCCCATAATATCCTTCAACACTCTATCCGTCGGCTGTCCATAAGAATCATACAACTCATCCCCAGTCCTAACCACAATTTTCCCTTCATCATCCTTATCCAGCAACATAATATTTTCTTTTCTCACACTCCCCAAAATATGTGGCGAATGTGTTGCAATAATTATCTGATTGTTTTTTCCGATTTTCCTATAAACATCAACAATTCTTTGCTGCCATTTTGGATGCAACGAAAGTTCTGGCTCATCAATCAAAATAATAGAATTTTCAGGATTTAACATTTTTATAGCCAAAGTCCGTAAAAATAACTGTTTTTCTCCAGAAGATAATTCATTTATATCAAATTCATCTCCTGAAGAATTTGTGAAAAGTGTAATATTTCTACCATCTTGTGAAATATCTTCAACTTTTACATCTATACTTAAATTTTCAAATATTTCATTTATTTCATTAAAAACTTTTTTTTGTACGTCTCCAACTTTTTCATTTTTATTTTTAAGCATTGCTGAAATCATTTTTGTAGCTATGTAAGACGGAATATCTTTTATTAAATTTGTATTCACAATATTAATAAATTTATATTCCTGAACTAAAGTAGTCGAAGCTACATTCATTTTTTGAAAATTTATTTCTGTTGGAACATAAATTACTTTAGGTAAAATATCTAATTTATTTTTTATTTCAATATGTTTTTCACGTAATGGATCATTAGCTTCACAATAACTAAAAGATTCTAATCTGTAAAAAAAATCTCGAACATTACTTATACAATTTTTTTCTTTTTCTTCATAAAATATTTCTGCTTCAATATTATTCTGTTTATAATTAATATGATCTTGAAAATATCTTAAAATACTTTCTAATATTCTTGTTTTCCCACTTCCATTTGAACCTGCTAAAACTACTAAATCTAACGGCTCATCATTTTTTTCAAAATTTATAGATATATCTCTCAATCCTTTAAATTCTTTTATATGAAGATTTTTGATTTTCATAAATTTTCATTCTCCTTTAAATCAAATTTCCTACTTCAAAGTAACCACCGTACACCCAATTCCACCTTCATTCTGATTGGCATCTTTAAATTCTGTTACATATTTTGAAGTTCTTAGGTATTCGTGGATTTTTTTTCTTAGAACCATTGTTCCTTTTCCATGAATTATGTAGATTTCGTGGTAGCCTGTCAGCATTGCTCTGTCCATGTATGTTTCAAGTTCTGCGATTGCTTCATCGGCGTTCATTCCACGTAAGTCGATTTCTCCTCGTACTTGGGAAGTTCGTTTTAGTGAGGCGAAGTTTTTAAATTTGTTTATTTTTTTCTTTTGGATTTTTACAATGTCATCAGTTGATACAACCAGCTTTAATATTCCAGTTTGCACTTGAATGCGGTTATCTGGCATTATTTTCAAGATTTTTCCATTTTGATATTTTTCAGGTAATTGTCGGCTTCTTCGTAGGCACGTTTTATAATTTCATTTTTTTCATTTTCGAGTTTTACCATTTTTTGCTCGTAAATGTTTTTCTGTTTATCAAGTTCAGCTCTTGTTGCCTCCAATTGCGCATGCATCATTTCCAATTTATCATTTTTTTCCTTTATGGATTTTAACATTTCCTCAACTCGCTGATTATCTTCACTTATATAACTTTTTGCATTTTCAATAATTTCTTCGCTAATCCCATATTTTCTTGCAATTATAAGGGCGTTGCTTTCTCCAGGTATTCCTTCCAGCAATCTGTATGTTGGTGACAATGTTTCCACATTAAATTCCATTGAGGCGCTTTTAATTCCCGTTGTGTTAAAGGCATAAGCTTTTACTTCGCTGTAATGGGTTGTAATTATTGAAGTTACGTGCTTCTTGTTCAAATAATCAATGATTGCCATTGCAAAAGCTGCTCCTTCCATCGGGTCAGTTCCACTTCCTAATTCATCCATTAATACAAGTGATTTACTGCTTGCGTGTTCAATTATATCTTTTATTTTGCTAACATGCCCTGAAAATGAAGATAAATTTTGCTCCAGACTTTGTTCATCCCCAATATCTGCTAATACATTGTGAAAATATCCAACTTCAGTTTTTTCATTTGCGGGAATTGGAATACCAGATAGTGCCATAATTGTAAGAAGTCCAGCCACTTTCAATGTTACCGTTTTTCCACCAGTATTAGGCCCTGTTATAAGCATTATATTTTCAGGGTTTCCAAGCTCAAAATTAATTGGTACAACTGTATTTTCATCAATTAACGGATGTCTTGCCTCAACCAGTTTCAAATATTCCTTGTTAATAATTTTTGGGACGATACATTTTTTATTAACTGAATAAGTCGTTTTGGCATCAATAAAGTCCAGTCTTTCCAGAATTTTCTTGATTTCCAGAATTTCTTCCTTTTTAGTTTTTACAATTTCTGTAATTCTAAGCAATATTTTCCTGATTTCCTCACGTTCACGAGCTTCATATTCACGTAATTTATTATTCAACGAAACAACGTTTAAAGGTTCAATGTAAACTGTGCTTCCAGTTGCAGACCTATCATGCTCTATCCCTTTTACAAGCCCTTTAAAATCAGTTTTTACAGCAATTACGTATCTGTCGTTTCTTTGGGTTACAATTCTTTCCTGAATTGCATTTTGTGTATTTTTATTGGAAATCAGCTCATCAAATTTTTCCTTGATATTTGCATTGATATTCTGTTTCTGTCTTCTAACATCTCGAAGTCCAATCGAAGCATCATCTTTTAAAATACCTTCATCATTAATTGCTTCTGAAATAAAATTTTCAATTTCCCTAACTTCCTCAACATCACTAAATAAATTCCAAATTGTCTTATATTTATCCCTCACATTTTTAGCCCGGCTTTTAGAAATCCTAAAAATTGTCAAATTCTTCTTCAAAGTCGCTAAATCCTCAACACTCAGATAAGATCCAATAATATCAATAGAATTCATCATTTTAGTAATATCCGCAAGTCCCGCAAGTTCCAGTCCGTCATCATACTTATAAAAGTCAATCATCTCCCTCATCAGCATAAGTTCCCTGTCTAAAATCGACTTTTCCTTTATAATGTCAATATCCAAAAACTTTTCTTTAGTCTTTTCCAATCTTGACAAATCAATAAGTTCGTTAATTATTTTATAAAATTCCAATACATCATAATTTTTTTTCATTTTTCCTCTTTTCCAATATCATTAAATTATTTATCTAAAAAGCTATTTTTAACTAAATGATAGTTTTTTCAATTATATTTGTAATTTTTTTAACGCAGGAGCATTAGAGGCCATATTCTTACTTGACCTTTTTTACTAAAATTATAGCATATTTTTCAATAATTTAAAATCGCTATTTAATATAAAGCGTTTTTGTGATATAATTTAGAAAATAAAATATTTAAAAAATAAGTTGTTTTAAAATTAATAACTATACAAAAGTACTACAAAAGAAAGAGAGTGTGAAATAAATGGATTTAAAGAATTTACCAATAACTCCTTTACCGTCAGTAAAACTGGATAAGCATCAGTTTTGTTCAGACCTTACTGATGTAGAAATTTTAAGAGTGATAAGAAGTTTCTCGATTTTTTCGGCTCTTGCCAATATTGCTGAAGATGTGTATCAAACTCATGAACAGCGATATGCAAAGATTTCCAATAAGCTGCAAATTGGGTCGCTTGAGAAATCATTAAAAAATCTGAAAAGTAAGGGAATTAGTCAAGATAAAATATTAAAGGCTATGGAAAAGGTTTCGATTGTTCCTGTATTGACAGCGCATCCGACTCAAGTACAAAGAAAAAGTATCTTGGATTTGACAAAAAAATTAACGGATATTCTGGATAAATATGAAAATGTAAAATTACATCAAATTGATGAAAATGAATGGCTAAATGACTTGAGCCGTGGTATTCAAATCTGGTGGCAAACTGCAATGCTGCGGGCTACAAAACTACGTGTTACAGATGAAATAAGCAATGCTTTAAGTTATTATAACATTACATTTTTCAATGAAGTTCCACGATTGATGAATAAATTTCAGGAAATTTCAAAAAAATTAGGAAATTCTGAAATGAAATCCCAAGCATTGATTCCGCTTACAATGGGAATGTGGATTGGTGGAGACAGGGATGGAAATCCTTATGTTACAGTAAATACACTTGAAACATCGGCACAAGAGCAGGCTATCAAATTATTCCAGCACTATTTAGATGTAGTCCGTGAAATTTATAGGGATTTGTCAATGTCAATTGCCATGACAAATGTTACTGAAGAATTGCAAAAGTTAGCCGATGCTTCTGGAGAAGTTTCGCCTCACCGTACACGTGAGCCATACCGTCGTGCTTTAACAGCAATAACAGACAGATTGCTTGCCACAGCTTACAATTTGTGCGATTATAACTGTGATTTATTGCCTCCAAGAAGAAAAAATGGAATTGACATACCTTATAAATCAGCAAGCGAATTTACGAAAGACCTGGTAATTGTGGCAGAATCGCTTAAAAAGAATAATAGTGAGTTTTTGACACAAGGAAAATTAAATAATTTGATCAGCGCTACGAAAATATTTGGATTCCATCTTGCAACAATTGATTTAAGACAGGATTCAAGTGTTCATGAAGTGTGTGTTGCAGAACTTTTAAAAAGTGCAAATATTTTAGGAGATTATTTAAGTCTGTCAGAAGATGCAAGATGTGAAATTTTATTAAGGGAATTAGAGTATGATCCTAGAATTTTAAGTGATCCGACAATTCCGCAAAGTGAAACATTAGCTTCAGAACTTGCAATTTACAGAAAAGCAAAATCATTAAGAGATCGTTTTGGAGATAAGATCATTGAAAAAAATCTGATTTCCCATGCAACAAGTGTTTCGGATATGCTTGAAATAGCTATTTTATTAAAGGAAGCTAATCTTGCAAAAGGAAACGAAGGAAATGAATTTTGTGATTTGCAAATTGTGCCACTTTTTGAAACAGTTGAAGATTTAGTTGCAGCTCCTGATATTTTGAGAAAATGGTTTAATTTGCCATTAGTGAAAAAATGGATGGATAAAAAGGGAAGAAAGCAGGAAGTTATGCTAGGATATTCAGACAGTAACAAAGATGGAGGATATCTAAGTTCAAGCTGGTCATTGTATAAGGCGCAAAAGGAATTGACTGCAATTGGACGTGAATTTGATGTGGAAATTTCATTCTTCCATGGACGTGGCGGAACAGTCGGACGTGGTGGAGGTCCAAGCTACGAAGCCATTTTAGCGCAGCCTGAAGGAAGTACAGATGGAACAATCAGACTTACAGAACAAGGGGAAGTAATTGGTGCAAAATATGGAAATCCAGATTTAGGGTTGAAAAACTTGGAAGCGTTAGTTTCAGCGGCCCTTGAATCAAGTGCATTGACAGTAGAAGATGCAAATTGGGAAGAATATGAAAAAATAATAGAAAATGTTTCAGAGTTGAGTTACCATGCTTATCGTGACTTAGTTTACAATACAGATGGATTTTCAGATTTCTTTTTTGAAGTTACTCCAATAAACTTCATTGCTGGGTTAAACATCGGTTCAAGACCATCTTCACGTAAGAAAACACAGTCGCTAGAAAGTTTAAGAGCAATTCCGTGGGTATTTTCTTGGTCGCAAGCTAGAATAATGCTTCCAGGATGGTACGGTGTCGGAACAGCATTTACAAAATGGATTAACAATAATGACAAAAACTTGGAAATTTTACAGAAAATGTATAAGGAATGGCCATTTTTCCGTTCTACAATTTCAAATGTAGATATGGTTTTGTCAAAATCTGATTTATCAATTTTTTCTGAATACGTAAAATTAGCAAGTGATCAGGAAACTGCACAAAAAATCTTTAAGGAAATTGCAAAAGAATGGATTTTGACAATTGACGTTCTGAAAAAAATTACAGGAAATGACGTTTTACTTGCAGATAACCCAGAATTAGTAAGCAGTCTGCGAAACCGTCTGCCATATTTTGATTCAATGAATTATTTGCAAATTGAATTAATAAAACGTTCAAGAGCTGGAGATGATTCAGATGAACTTAAAAAAGCCATTCACATTTCAATAAATGGACTGGCAACAGGACTTCGTAACAGTGGATAATTTTATAAAAATTAAGAAATAAAGATATTTAAAAATAAGGAAACTATTTCTGAGATAAAAATTAGAATAGTTTCTTTTTTTGCAAAAAATAAATATTAATATTAAATTCTGTTTAAAAAATAAAAATTATACTTTGTATTACGCTGGCAAAAGCTCTTAATAATTTTCAAAAAAACTTATAACTATTCCGCTAGAAATAGCATAAAATTAAAAAGTGAAAAAAAAAACTTGAGTTTTTTTAGAAAATAGAGTATTATTATAGTATAAATGGAATTATAAAATACATGCTTTATTTTAGGAGGAAAAATGGCAATAGTTAAGGATTTAGAGAGTTTGAAGGATCTTATTCAAAGGGTTAGAAAGGCTCAGGAGGAATTTGCAACATTTGATCAGGAAAGAGTCGATAAGATTTTTAGAAAAGTAGCTCAAAAAATGAATGATGAAAGAATTACACTGGCAAATTTGGCAGTGGCAGAAACTGGAATGGGAATTGTGGAAGATAAAGTTATAAAAAATCACTTTGCTTCTGAATATATTTACAATAAATACAAAGATGAAAAAACTTGTGGAGTTTTGGAAGACGACAGATCTTATGGAGTTAAAAAAATTGCAACTCCAATAGGAATCATCGCAGGAATTGTTCCTACAACAAACCCAACTTCTACAGCAATGTTTAAAACATTAATTTCATTGAAAACAAGAAATGCAATAATATTTTCACCGCACCCAAGAGCAAAGCAGGCAACAATTGAAACAGCTAGAATTGCCTTGGAAACAGCAGTAAAATA
>QWBZ01000776.1_pt1 | contig 10156 bp, 6 predicted proteins | sample 1972441 | NCBI WGS metagenome assembly QWBZ01 (sample SAMN09866721, study PRJNA288562) | Human oral metagenome isolate term6_saliva, whole genome shotgun sequencing... | isolation source: mouth | host: Homo sapiens | place: USA: California
ACGGGAGCGGCGGAATCCTACTATGACGCCCAGCCGGGCGGCATCGAGCGTTTCTTGGCTGCGGTGAAGGCGACGAGCGCCCTGACGGGCTTGGAGTATGCGGGTGTTCTGCCCCTGTACGGAGTGTCCTACGCGAATCGTACGGATGAGGCGGCGCGCGCCGACATGGTGGAGCGTTCGCGCGAGCACGCGAAGCACCTGGCGGAGTTCGTCTCCGCCCTCTAAGTTGCTTCTCCCCTGCTGCCAGGCAAGACGCGAAACCGGCACCGACCTCGTGCGTTGTACGAGGCCGGGGCCGGTTCATTTACTGACTTCAGGTAGTCAGCTACTCGGTTCCGCAATCACCTATAGATATTCGACACCACCCTGACTAACCAAATCCCACACCAGATCATTGATGATAGGTAGTATTTCATCGATCATCGACAGCGGATCAAGCTCAATTGTAATCGGCTGAAACCTCACAATGGGTTCCATGTCATCGGCGTCACGCAGTCTGTCAGCCCAGTCGTCCATCTCCCTTATGACTATCGGTTTCCCCGCGATTCCAACAAGACCCACCCTAATTCGAAATCCGCCATGTGCTTGCCGTTCCTCTGCATGACTGCGAAGTAAAGTGACACAATCGATGACTGCGGTCTGGACATCAACGGCCCGACAGTGGTTCGTCAGACCCACGGGGTATTGGTCGTTCCACTTCTCGTCAGTGATCAAGAGTCCCAGTTGGTACGCGCCTAACACTGCTGCATCATCGCAAAGGAACTTCCGAAACTTATGATGTGCGCTCTTGTGAGCGCGTAATATCCATTGACGTAGCCCCTTCTTAATTTCTCCCCCTTGCCACCAATTATTTTGCGCCCTCGCACCCACTTGTGCAGGCAATAAGGGTTCGTCTCTGTATTGATATACCTGTTCCATTGCGCTGGCCCCTCGTCCAGGGACCGGCTCCAGGGGGACGGCTGCAACAGCAAGGAACACTCCGTCCTCAGGGCGCAGCGCCTCACAAGCACGCTCAAAGCGGTCCTGGAGAAGGCGTTCCCTATCGTCTGTGTACTGGAAGCGCTCCCTAAATCCACGTTCGATCTCGCGGTCACTCATGTACACGGTATGAGGGCCGTTGCGCCGTGGAGCGACGAACGCATTATCGCCCTTACGTGCGAAGTGCGGCGCGTCCGCAGAGTCCGGTACACGCATCATGACGACGCTCCCATCACCTTCGTCGCCGCACGGAATGTTATAGAACTCTATGCCGACAACTGGCGGCCCAATCTTCGCATACGCGGTCCTGAGGATTCTCTGTTGCTCGGCGGCAGACCACCCTATCGGAGTAATCTCGCAGGCGGCATTTGTGCCCCCACTCTCTTTGACTCCAAATACGATCCATCCACCACCGCTATTTGCCATGGCAGCGATATCTTTTGCTGCCTCTTCATCCCAGTTTGGTTTTCGTGAATCGTAGACAGCCTGCTTCCAGTCCAGATCGGCGGTTTCTTCGACTCCATGGTCAACTGCTTCTTGGATCAGATCGATGGTTGCATTCCCGGCTTCGAGTCCCAAGGCTCGATGGATAGGTGTAAACACGAGGCTCCTTGTCATGAGGTGGCTAACGGAAAACTCTCAGTAAAATCGAATGAACTAGTCCCGCGCTTCGTGAATCGATGAGGCGCGGAACCAAGCATTACACGCGACCGAGCCCGGTGAAGCGTTCGACCCAGGCCCGAAGAGCCTCGAGGACACGGACGCGCACGGCTTCGCGCCCTGCTCCCGCTCCGAAGCGACGCATCGGCGGAAGGATGGAGGACAGGCCGGTTCCTTCGTCGCTCACGTAGCCTTCGCACAAAGACTCGTAGGCGAACTCGCGCGCACCCTCCCTCAGACGCTCGGCCTCGATGATGGCTGCCAGCTCGCTCTCGCGTCTGGCGGCAATGAAGGCTTCAAACTCAGTGGGCACATCCCCATCCAGCGAGACGCGACGATAGAACTCTTCGATGAGATCGCGCTTACCTCGCAGGGTCGGCGAGGAGGCGAGCGCACGCACGATATCAACCGGTATTTCCCGGTCCTCCCCGTCGCCCTTCTCTCCTCTATGGTGCTCGACGAGCATGAGAACGTAGTCGACGTTGATGTCCACCTGCTTGACTAGCTCCATCTCGAACACCAGGTCGTCGGCGATAGGTTCCTTCTCGGCCTTCACTCGCTCGCGCGCCTCGTGGTAGAGGTCGAGGTAGACACTGCGGTAGTCTTCGAGGTCGCGCGAGGGGACAGGGTCGTCAGTTTCAAAATCGTCGAAGGAGGTGAGGATGTTGCGCAGTCGCAGTATCTGTCCCATGAGCACGATGAAACGTTTCTGTTCCTTCTCCGACGCAATCGAGCCGATCGGGAGTGGGAAGTCAAGGCGCAGCTGGTCGATGGTTTCCAGGTAGTTGGACAGGTACTCGCCGTAAGGGCGCAGGAGAACCTGGCCGCGCGCCTCTTTGTTGCCGAAGAGGGCAATCGCGTCGTTCGTTGCCTCTTCAAGGTTTCGGAAGCAGACGACGTTTCCGTAGGTCTTCACCGAGTTGAGGATTCGGTTCGTGCGCGAGAAAGCCTGAATGAGGCCGTGAGCGCGCAGGTTCTTATCGACCCACAGGGTGTTGAGGGACTTCGAGTCGAATCCGGTGAGGAACATGTCGACGACGATCACAAGATCGATACGCTTGTCGGTGAGGGCCTTGGAGAGGCTTTCGTAGTAGCCTTCAAATCCGGAGGCGTCGGTGCCGAAGTTGGTCCCAAAGCGTTGGTTGTAGTCGGCGATTGCGTCGTCGAGAAACGCACGGTCGTCCTGGGAGAGAGCCGAGGGGTCCATGGTTTCTTCGGAGAGCAGGCCAGTGCCCGGAGCGTCGGCGTTGGGCGCATAGGAGTAGATGATTCCGACGCTGAGCCTGCGCGCCTCCGGCAGGTCGGCCTGTTGGCGTTTGAATTCCTGGTAGTAGGCGCGGGCTGCCTTGATGGAGGAGGTGGCGAACAGGGAGTTGAAGCCACTCACACGACGTTTCTTGTACTGGAAAGAGGCGTGCCGTTTCGTCTTCTGATCGAAGTGCTCAAGAATGTAGGAGACCACGGCCGAGATGCGCTTCGGGTTCATGTAGGCGCTGTCGGTATCAATGCCTTCAACGTCGTGGTTGTCGATGCCGTCTCGCACGCGGAATGAATTCAGGTAGTCGACACGGAACGGCAAGACGGTCTTGTCCCGGATAGCGTCGACGATCGTGTAGGAGTGCAGCTGGTCTCCGAAGGCCTGCTGGGTGGTGCGCAGGTTTGCTTTGCCGGAGCTGGAGGCATTTTCCGCGAAAATGGGCGTTCCAGTAAAGCCGAAGAGGTGGTAGTTGCGGAAGGCACGCGTGATGTCAGTGTGCATATCGCCAAACTGGCTGCGGTGACATTCATCGAAGACGAGGACGACGTGCCCGGAGTAGATGGCGTGCCCGTGGTGACTCTTAACGAAGGTAGCAAGCTTTTGGATGGTGGTGACGATGATTGGGACAGATTGGTCATCGATCTGCTGAGCGAGCTGCCGTGTGGATTGGTTGGCGGAGACGGTCCCCTCGGCATACGCGTTGTACTCGCGGATAGTCTGATGGTCAAGATCCTTGCGGTCGACAACGAAGAGGACTTTGTCAACCCCTTCCATGCCGGCGGCGAGCTTAGCGGTCTTGAAGGAGGTAAGGGTTTTACCGGAGCCGGTCGTGTGCCAGATGTATCCGCCGGCGGCGATGCTGCCGGTCTGCTTGTTCATGCTGGAGGTTTTGATGCGCTGGAGGATTGCTTCGGTCGCGGCGATCTGGTAGGGGCGCATGACGAGGAGCTGACCGGAGGTGTTGAGTACACAGTATCGGGTGAGGATCGCGAGGATCGTGCGCTTGGCCAGGAATGTGGCGGCAAAGTCGGCGAGGTCCGGGATCTGGTTATTGGCAGCGTCGGTCCACCAGCTGGTGAATTCGTAGGAATGGGTATTGGCGGCGGCAACTTCACGGCGACCTCCCACGTTTTCTCGGATGTGCGCGAGACGCACGGTATTGGAGTAGTACTTGGTGTGCGCGCCGTTGGAGATGACGAAGATCTGCACGTATCCGAAGAGACCATCTCCAGCATGAAAGGAGTCGCGCTGGTAGCGGTCGATCTGGTTGAAAGCTTGCCGCAGGTCTTCGCCGCGACGCTTGAGTTCAATGTGGACGAGAGGCAAGCCGTTGACCAGGACGGTGACGTCATAGCGGTTCGAGCGTAGACCGGTATCGACCGCGTACTGGTGGATCACCTGCACCTTGTTGCGGTGAATGTTGGTCTTGTCGATCAGGCTGATGTTCTTGGGAGTGCCGTCATCGCGGGTGAGAACCTGCACGTGGTCTTCCTGGATGCGGCGGGCTTTGGCAACGACGGGGTTCCCGTCGGCGGAGGGGGCCTCGACGATCGAGTGACGGTAGAAGCGCTTCCATTCCTCGTCACTGAATCGGTAGTCGTTGAGTGCTTCGAGCTGGACGCGCAGGTTCGCTTCGAGACCATCGCGGTCGTGGATGTCCGCGTATTCGTAGGCTTGAGCGCACAGCTGTTTGATAAGGTCGTCCTCGAGGGCGGCTTCGCTCTGGTAGTTCTGTTCTTCACCGTGGGTCGAATGGTAGAGACCGACGACCGTGAATTCATCGGAGACGATAACAGGCTCGATACGGGGACGAGGTGCGGCGGTGGACACTCGCGGTCCTTTCTCTACGGGTCTCTTTCACGAGGCCGGGGCTGACAAGCGGGAGGTTTCCCTCCCGTCCGATGACGTTGATCCGATGCTAACGCCACCCACCGTCATCTGCGTCCAGGCTCCACCGGCGGAGTCAGCGGAGAGACAAACCTGAAGTCTGTTCAACCTGCCTGATGAAACCATCGACGCCGAGGCTATAGTTCAGATACGAGCTCTTGATGGCTTCTGCGCTCTCCGCTTTCACCAGGACGACGTTATCGAACTCTGGTTCAGCAATGGTGATGTCATTTCCAACATCTGTCCGAAGCGTTTCCTTCTCGAGGCGTTGATACTCGTCATTTGCAGCTTCAAATTCTGGGAATCCAACAATGTCAAAAAACTGGATTTCACGGCTGAGGCAGAGGAGAAAATACTCGTCTTCTTCATCTGAATCTGCCTGTACGAGGATGCCGCTGCGGGCTGCACGAAGATCTTCGAGTAGATGGGTTGACTCACAGATCGCGCTAACTTCACGTCTCACGACAGCCAGGTCATCTGGCACATCAGGTACGCCAGTCCGTCCCTCTTCACGCGCAAACAGATGGGAACTGAGCATGAGGAATCGGTCTCGCTTGTGCGCTTCTCCTTCTAGCGAAGCACGCACGTCCGGACTCTTGTATTCCAGTCCGTACACTTCTCCAACTGCTTCTACACCTGTTGCCCAAAGATGTTGGAGGCGCGTACGAATCTGTACCTCAATGCGGTACGTAATTCCGCCAACGGGTACCTTGTAGATCGCATGGTAGCTTCGGTAACCACTCCGTTGCGGCACAGCTATGTAGTCTTTTGACTTCCAATGTTCAAGAAGATCATCAAGGATTTTAGCGGCCTCATATACCTCTCGAACGCTTCCCACGATGAGGCGGCACCCGCCGATATCGTTGAGTGCACCCAGCTCAAAGTTACTATTTCTCCGCTGTAGTTTACGGAGGATCGACGTCATACGTTTCAGCCGGTACGAAACCACAGCACCTTCAAAGTGTTTGGCACACTGTGTAAGCGCTTCAAAACAACGTGCAGTCGGCTCCAGGTGTTGCACGCGCCAAGTCTGAGCGGTGGCCAGTGATGCAGCGTCAAGTTTGTCGCTAGCGCTCAGGAGCACACCAGCTTTGGTAGCTGCCTTGCGACTAACATGGTTCTGCTGTTTTTCAGCCATATTCGGAGTATAGTGACCCAGAAGCGATCAAGGGGAGGGAGCGAACATGGCACAGACAATCATCGACGTCGCGACCTATATCCTGGAGCGTACCGGCACAGTGACGACAATGAAGCTCCAGAAGCTTGCCTTCTATTCTCAAGCTCAGCACCTCGCTCAGTACGGGTCCTCCCTCTTCCCTGAGGACTTCGAGGCGTGGCGCGGTGGCCCCGTTGTCCCTGAGCTCTACGCACTGCATCGCGGCATGTTCCTGATTCGTCCGGGCGAACTGGTGTCCGGCGACTCGTCTGCTCTCACCGATGTTGAACGCGCTCTCATCGATGGCGTGTGTTCTGCACTGGGCGACATGACAGGTGCCGAGCTGAGTGAACGGACGCACCTTGAATCGCCCTGGCTGAATGCACGCAAGGGACTGGCGCCATCCGATCCCTCGAATGCAGTTATCACGCAGGAAGCAATGCACAGCTACTACCTGGAACACCCCGTTTTCGCATGATTGTCTAACGGCACCCCATTGCTCTGGTGCCACTGTGGACACTAAAATGACCACCAGGGCAAGGGCTGAAACGGGTACGAAGCAGATCACCTGCAGACGACGACCGCGAAACCTGACAAAACAGGGCCTCGTAATAGTCCACTCGTGGACGGCAAGCTGAAGTCACGCCCTGGCGTTCCCCTCGCGCACGCGAGGGGAACACGTCTCTAAGACGCGTTGCTTCTGGAGACAGCTTTCTCAGGGAAAGACAGCAGGCGGTCCCTGTAGTGCTCGTACTGAGCACGACGGGCCGCAATCTCGGCGGGGAGGCCCGACGAAAAGTCAGTGACAAACAGCTTTAGCTTTTCAAGCAAAAGAACACTACGCTCAAGTGCCCGCTCAGTTGGCAAAGGCACCGGAATTGACAGCAGGCCCGACTGATTCAGCTTTGGCTGGGTGCTCCCGACTAAATAAGGCTCCAAATCCAACGAGTTCAGATATTCCTCGAGGAACTTCTGATAAAGGGAAGACTCCACCTTCAAAACATGCGCATGATTGTTTACCCACACACGCCCAGATGAGGAAAAAGCGATCGGCTTTGTACGCGCCTTCAGATTTGCCCCATCCTCCGACACCAGGAGCAAATCTTCGTCAAAAATATAGCTATCAACATAGTCAACAATGCCGGAGGCTCCATAGTATGGATATTCACCAGAGACTCGATCCCCCTTCTTGAGAGGAATACGTCGCGAATCAAGCAAAGTCACCACTGATCCGAGTTCAACCATGTCAACAGGCCCACAGGCGGATAAGGAATCATAGGAGAGCAAGCGGTTGCGGTAGTGCTCGTACTGGGTCCGCCTTGCTTCCAGCTCCGCTTCCAGCTCCGCTTCCAGCTCCGCTTCCAGCGTCGTGAACTGATCTAATATTCTCACGATTTCACGCTGCACTTCTAGCGGAGGAACCGGAATATCAATTTTGGACAAATTCACAGCAGAGAGCTCAATAACTTTTGTTCCCTGGGCATACTTGCGTTTTTTAAGAGCAAAGTCCTCAGTGCGGAGATAATAACTAAGAAAGACGGTATCAACTGCCAGAGAACGCACCACAGTTGCATGGCCTCCCGTAACACCCTCTACATCACCGAGCCACACAACCCCCTTACCTACATCTTCGAGATTCTCACTTGTGTTGGCCACCACCAGATCACCTGGATACACGCGAGTCAATTTATCTGTGTCTTCAGGAGCCAGATAGGCAGCGGCACACTTCGTGTGAATACCATACTTCGTGAAGATATGACCATAGTGAATAGCAGGAATGCCCTTATCAATAAATAGCTTCTTCGGCATTCCACCGCCACGTTGCAAATCAGCGATTTCTCCCAGTGGCCGATACTCCACCCCATCCGGGCACAGCTCCGCGATCAGGTCAGCAAGGCGGCTCATCGGTCGGCCTCCAGTTCCGCGACAATCGCGTCGATGGAGGCGCGCAGCTCTCGCTGCCGCTCGACGATGTCGGCGATCCGAGTATTCAGCTCGACAATGTCTACCTGCTCGCGCGTATCCTCGGGCTCAACGTAGGAGGACACCGACAGGTTCCAGTCGTTGTCCTTGATGTCGTCGATCGATACCAGCGCTGCCACGTGTTCCACCGACTGACGCTCGGACACTAGGGAAAGGATCCGCTGTTGGTTCTCCGCCGTCAGGCGGTTCTTGTTTCCCGCACGTACACATTCGGCGGAGGCATCCACGAAGAGGACGCTATGGTCGGCGCGCGCCTTCTTCAGCACGATGATACAGGTCGCAATCGTCGTCCCGAAGAACAGGTCGGGCGGCAGCTGAATCACCGCGTGCACGAAGTTGTTTTCAACCAGGTAGCGGCGAATCTTCCCCTCGGCGGCGCCGCGATATAGGACGCCCGGAAACTCGACGATCGCGGCCGTCCCGTCCTCGGCCAGCCAGTGCAGCATATGCATGGTGAAAGCCAGGTCGGCCTTCGACTTAGGGGCCAACACGCCCGCTGGGGCGAAGCGCGGATCATTAATGAGAGCGATGTCGTCCTTGCCCACCCACTTCGTCGAATACGGCGGGTTCGACACAATCGCATCGAAAGGCTGATCGTTCCAGTGAGCAGGTTCCGTCAGGGTGTCCCCCAGCGCGATGTCGAAGTTCGAAAAGTTGACGTCGTGCAGGAACATGTTGATGCGGCACAGGTTGTACGTCGTCAGATTGATCTCCTGGCCGAAATACTGGCGGGTACTCGACGGCCCCAGCAGCTTCGCAAATTTGAGGAGCAGCGACCCCGAACCAGCGCACGGGTCGTACACACGAGCCACGTCAGAGCGCCCGTCCAGGGCAAGGGTCGCGAGAACCTCGGCTACTTCCTGGGGCGTATAGAACTCGCCGCCCGATTTACCCGCGCTTGAAGCGTACATGGTCATCAGGTACTCATACGCGTCGCCGAAGGCATCAATCTGCGCAGCACCGTGTTCCAGTGGCAGGTCACCGACGGCGTCCATGATCTTCACGAGTTTCGCGTTGCGGTGAGCGACCGTATTACCGAGTTTTGTGGAGTTCACGTCCACGTCGTCAAAAAGGCCGCGCAGGTCAGACTCGGAGCCGCTGCCTCGCGCAGAGTTTTCGATGAAGCGGAAGGCATAGGCGAGGGTTTCGTTCAGATTCTCGTCAGCGGCCGCCCGCGCGCGTACGTTCCCGAACAGGTCGGAGGGGCGAATAAAGAATCCCTTTTCCCGCACAATGTTCTCACGATCACTCTCCGCTTCCTCGTCGCTGAGGGTCGCGTAATCGAAGGCTGCGGCCTCCTCAGCGGTTCCGCCTTCAGAGAGGATCCCCTCTCGCTGGGAGGCGTTCATATAGTCCGTCAGATTCTCTGAGATGAAGCGGTAGAACAGAAAGCCCAGCACATAGCTTTTGAAGTCCCACCCGTCCACGCTTCCGCGCAGGTCGTTGGCGATTCGCCAGATCGTCTTGTGCAGCTCCGCTCGCTCGATCATTGCCGCCACTATGCCCTCGATTTCCTTGCCAGGGTCAACACGCCCTCATATATTCCACTCATGATGCGCGTCACCACAGCGAACAGATGAGGCGAAGCGCACGCCTAGCTTACGCTACAACGCCTTGCGCGCCCCCCTCAGAGCCTCGACGATCACGCACGCCCACCCTGACCTCGTTCATTGACGAGGCCGGGGCCGGGTCTGTGGGCCAGCTTCCTTGGCCAAACCGCCCCACAGAACACTAGACAGTTCATGACAGAGCACCATTTTTCCGACAGCCACATCCCCTAACCAGAGTTAAGAAACACACGCAGCATCTCGCACAAGCATGGCGATGAGCCGTTTCCACACTTTCACTTGTCCAAACTTTGGAACACTTGTCGACTACTTAACTATATTGTCGGTTAGTTTACTGACTAAGCGACGTACGGTTGAATGATCGCGCCCATGCGCCAGGCTCCCTCGGAAGAGTCTCATCAACACCATCGAGGACACAGTTATATCAACGCGACATCCCCTAACCATCCCCGTTGAGTGGATTCTCCGCGACGATGACGGTTCCTACTGGTGCCGAGGCCTCGGCTCCCCATGGTGGGTCAACACCCCCAAGGGGAAACCCAAGTCCGAGAACCAATCCCGAAGGACACGACGACCTCGACACAGGCGATCATCGCGCAGTGCTCGTCTTCGTCGCCGTCACAGCGCTGGTCCGCCCCCGCTCCGGCAGGCCAGTAGCGGAGCCTT
>QWBZ01000951.1_pt1 | contig 10116 bp, 6 predicted proteins | sample 1972441 | NCBI WGS metagenome assembly QWBZ01 (sample SAMN09866721, study PRJNA288562) | Human oral metagenome isolate term6_saliva, whole genome shotgun sequencing... | isolation source: mouth | host: Homo sapiens | place: USA: California
AGAACATGGTTGGGAAAGTCGCCAGCAGCCAGGATAACGGCCGAGAAGGGGCTGTGGGAAGGGACCTCCCCTAACCCCTCCGAATATGGGGGAAAGCTGTGGGAAGGGACCTCCCCTAACCCCTCCGAAGGAGGGGAAAGCCTAACGGAGTGTTCGCTGGGAGCGTGTGGATGTTCGCTGGGGACGTGTGGATGTTCGCTGGGGACGTAGGGGTACTCGCTTGGTATGTGTGGGTTGCGCCCTTCCTTATTGTTGTCTTTGTTGTTGATATTCATCTGTTTTAGTTTTATCTACTATTATCCTTCTCTTTCAAGGTACTTTATTAGCTTTTTATTGATTGTTCTTAATCATCGCTTTAAGTACTTGTATGCGTTTTATGGATTGTTCTTACTCATCGCTTTAAGCACTTGTATGCGTTTTATGGATTGTTCTTACTCATCGCTTTAAGCACATGTATGCGTTTTATGGATTGTTCTTAATCATCGCTTTAAGCACATGTATGCTTTTTATTGATTGTTCTTAATCATCGCTTTAATCCTCTCTAATACCACTATGGAGTGTTATAAATAGATGTAATAACGTATAACACTCTTTATTAAATCTATATCTTTTGCTCCAATCAATGGTTATTATGTGGGGAGTCACAGGTGAGGTTTTGTCCCGTTAGGCTTCCCCTCCTTCGGAGGGGTTAGGGGAGGTCCCCATTAGCAGACCCTCTCGAGCGGTTGAGGGAGGCCGCCTCTCTCTTCCACTTAAAGTACCCTGCCACAGCGATAACGGCATAGAGTGCGTAGAGGGCAGCGGTGAAAGGGATACCTTTATATAGGTAGAGAGCAGCCAATTCGATGTCGACAATAATCCAGATCCACCATTGTTCGATGTATTTCTTTGCCAATGCCCATAGTCCGATGAAGCTGAGTGCATTGCCGAAGCTATCTAACACGGGGACTGTAGAGTTCGTGAAACGAACGAGGAGGAGGTAGAGTACGCCCCAGAGGAGGAAGAAGACAAGCAGTGAGGGGAGTATCAACCGCCGAGGAAAGTGTGTGATAGGTATCTCCTTCGCACCCTTCTTCCGTCCAAACTTCCAATACAAGAACCCATAGATGGCTGCCAATGTATAGTAGATCTGCATCCCAAAGTCGGCATACAGTCCTGCTTCGTAATAGACAAACATATAGATGACAGGCATGATAATACCCGTCAGCCAAAGCCATATACTCGCTTTGTATTCTTGATAGATGTAAATTAATAAAAGAGTGTGATATAAACAGAATTTAAGAGATTTAATTACTAAAAATCAATGATTTCAGTATTATACAATATAATTCTTATCACAAATTTTAAGTTAATTGAGATGTGTATAAAGAGTAGCCCCCGTAGGGAGGGGAGTAATCACCGAGATACCCCTACTACTTAGCGATAGGCATCTACTAATTACTGAAATACGTTCAAGGCCCTATTGTAGGATGATAAGTACTTAAATCAGACTTTGCTTGCGACTACTTCGCTTATAGAAAGTGGTGTTAAGCAGTCTGTGAGTCCTATCTCTTTGTTGTCGATAAGGGCCATCACTATTTTAATAGGATGTTTTTAGTTACCAATCCCTGCGTAAACAGTACATTACACGCCCCTCCCCTGCAGGGAAGAGAACGGGGGAGGAGCCAGTTGAGTAGGTCGGTGTCCTGATGTCTTAGAACTTCAGAGTAACACTCCCCATCATGTTAAAGCCCGCCATCGGTATGAATCCAATCTGCGTATAACGGTTCTCATTAGGATGACCGTCGTGGTCGAGGATGGAACTGTACACCCATCCACTGGCTGCATAATGGCGATTAAAGATGTTGTTGAGGTTCAGACCGAAGACAGCCTCCCTCATTCCAGCAATCAGTCGACTTGGGTGAAGGGTATAGCTGAGGTTGACATTCGTCTGTGAATAGCATGGCAACGAACGTGTCCTATTCTCAGTATTGTCTAAATACTGGCGACTCACGAAGTTAGTATGCCATATTGCCTCAAGCCCTTTATAGTGGAGAGTGAGCATACCATTGAGGATAGCGGAAGGAGAGAAGGCCAAAGTAGAGTGGTTATAATGTATCTTACGGAACGAAGACTCCCAGTCGACGCTTGCCATCTCGTCAAAGTCCTTGATGATATTACGGCTCAAAGCAGCGTTACCCTCAACCGTCAACCATGATAGAGGGGTCCATCCTGCCTCCAGCTCAGCTCCCATACGATAGCTGTCCTTGATGTTCGTCGTCAGATTCTCGCCTATATCACTCTGCGCACCCGTCTGTACAAACTGGTTGTTATAGTCCATGTAATAGAGATTAACGCCTGCTCTCCAGTTATGCCCATTGTATTGATACCCCATCTCGATATCCATCATGCGTTCTGGCGATGGTGCAGGATAACTACCATTATTGGTGAAGTTGTTGCGTTCAGGCTCTCGGTTAGCGTATGCAATAGATGCGTAAGCCTTATGGCCAGCACGGTAGTAGCTTACACCTGCCTTCGGATTGACAAAGTCATAACGCTCACTAATGTCTAAGAGCTGGTTCTTGTAACCATTAGCCACCTTATAGAAACGGTCGTTTTGACCATCGGTCATATACTCCACATGGCGTATCTGCAGGTCCATAAACACGTTCCAATAGTCTGCAAAGTTATATTTTGCCTTGAAGAAGCCGCTGTAGTCATACTTATGAGCCTTGGAGTCATAGTACTTATAGTCCTTGCCACCTGCACGATACAGCGCATCTGCCTCCTCATTCTTTATATAAGTAAGGTAGCCAAAGTGGCTGCCACGGAACTGCTGAAGGTTCAGTCCGCCCGTTACATCCCAACTTTCGTCCTTGTAATTACTTGTGTAGACAATGCCGTAGGTGTGCTGTGACAATCCTTTCAGGCGTACGAAGTCACTCTTCTTGACGAAGTTACCATTGCTATCGGTGAACGTCAAGCCGAATTTAGCAAACTTTGTCTTAGGCTTAAGTTCGCTGTAATAACCGTAGCCGTAGGTATAGTGCAGTGTTACATTGTGACTCCAGTGCTCAGAAGGATGGAAAGCAAACGACAAGAGGTTATGGTTCTGATAGAAATTATCCGTCGTTTTGTTCCAGAAAGAGCCGTCGCGCATTGTGTAACGTGCCGTCTCGTAGTTACCATTCCCATCCTTAACAAAGGCCCCGTTAGCATCGGTCAGCAGGTATTCATAGAGCTGGTTGAACTTGCCCAGACCTCTCTCATACATATCCTTATAGGTGGTGATGCCCGTCTTAGAGCCGTAGGTGCCATCCATCAGACTAAGGTCATTGCTCCCCGTAACGACTCCGTTCCATGCTTGACCAGTCTTCTCAAAGTTACCAATGTTCTTATAACTGATGCGGAAGTTATCGCCCAACCATGTAAGTCCACCATAGTAAGACCCCGAACGGCCACTCGTACCGTGAACATATCCGTCTGTGGCGGTCTCATGATAGGCCCCATCGAAGACAAGATGATTAAAGAGAAGACCCGTAGAGAACTTTACACCAGTGTTATACGTATGGTAAGAACCGTAAGAACCACTCACCTCAACACTCGGTTTCGTACTCGGTGCACTCGTAGCCAACGACACCGAACCACCGAAAGCACCGTCACCATTGGTAGAAGTACCGATACCACGCTGTATCTGTACGCTACTCATCAGGGAAGCGTAGGAGTTCATATTTGCCCAGAACACCGTCTGGTCCTCTGGAGAGTTGAGTGCCACACCGTCTAAGGTGATGTTGATACGGCTACCCGCAGCACCACGGATGCGCATAGCTGCCGTACCCGTTCCGAGTCCGTTCTCGCCCCAAGCCAGTACGCCCGGCGTCTGTGAGAGAAGGAAAGGTAGCTCGCGTCCACTCTTCGAGAAGGCTTCAAGCTCTGCTTTTTTGATGTTAGATACAGCGTACGGAGCACTCTTCGGCGCACGTACACCTGCCACAACGACCTCGTCGAGATGCTGTTGTTTCAGCGTGTCTGTCACAGTCTGTGCCCTTAACGATGCTACACACGTAAGTGCAGCAGTAAACAGGATAATTCTTTTCATATCCCAGGTTGATGATTGAAGATAATAGATAAAGGGGGAATCTCCCTACGACGGCATTATCCGTATCAGGTCAATGGGTATAATCTCAGCAAGCCCAAACAGGCAAGCACCCCTTAGTTTCCATTCTGAAAACCGATGCAAAAGTAATAATATATTATCAAACTGCCAAGAGTAAACCGTATAAATATCGTGTGAGGGCGTTTTTATCTGCCCTTTTCAGGCCGTTTCTTTCCCCAAGGAGAGGTGTTGGGTGATGGGTGTTAGGTGATGATGATTAGTTAACGTTGGCTGTAAGGTTCTGTGAAATCGGTTGACTTAATGTCTCTGTGCACCTTTGTTAAATCTGTTCATCTGTGTTTTTCTGTGAGAAATAGAACATCTTTTAGAGTCGCTGGAGAGTTCCTCCTCTTATAAAGGATATTTCTTTCTCTCACAGAACTCACAGATTTAACAGACCCTTTTTGCGCACAGTTTCGATTCCACAGAAGGCCTCCGGCATACAGAATTCACAGAACGTTATAGCTAAAGGTGGGTGTTGAATGTTGGGTGTTAGGTGATGATGATTAGCTTAGGTGGGTGTTGAATGTTGGGTGTTAGGTGATGATGATTAGCTTAGGTGGGTGTTGGGTGATGGGTGATGGGTGTTGATGATTAGTTTAGGTGGGTGTTAGGTGATGGGTGTTAGGTGTTGATGATTAGTTAACGTTGGCTGTAAGGTTCTGTGAAATCGGTTGACTTAATGTCTCTGTGGGCCTTTGTGTATTCTGTTCTTCTGTGTAAATCTGTGAGAAAAAGAACGCACCCTCTCTAAAAGATGAGACACATGTGACTCGCTGTGGAGTTTTATCTCTCACAGAGCGCACAGAGTTCACGGAGCATTTTTGCGCACAGTTTCGAGCTCATAAGAGAGTGGCCCCTCCCCCGACCCCTCCCCCGCAGGGAGGGGCGTGATATGTGAGGTTACCCCTACTGGCCTGCTAACACGGTTCTTGGGGAGGTTTTTCTCTCACAGAACTCACAGATTTAACAGAATTTTTTTGCGCACTGTTTCGAACCCACAGAAGGCCTTCGGCATACAGAATTCACAGAGGCCTCACCCCCAGCCCCTCTCCGAATGGAGAGGGGAGTAGTATGTGAGGTTAACCCTTTTGGCCTGCTGATGAAAGGAGATGGGCTGCTAAACATCTGGAGGACATGCAGGGGTATCTCGGTGATCACTCCCCTCTCCATTCGGAGAGGGGCTGGGGGTGAGGCTTCTGGTGGGTGTTGGGTGAAGGGTGTTAGGTGTTAATGATTAGCTATAGAGGTATCGGGGGTGAGTCAACGTTCCTATCAAGACACAAGCAGCGAAGTAGGGGTAACCTCGGTGATCACGCCCCTCCCTTCGGGGGAGGGGAAGGGGGAGGGGCCGCTAACCAATATGGGTAACCTCGGTGATCATGCCCCTCCCTTCGGGGGAGGGGAAGGGGCAGGGGCCGCTAACCAATAGGGGTAACCTCGGTGATTACTCCCCTCTCCAGTCAGAGTGGGGCTGGGGGTGAGGCTTCTGGTGGGTGTGGGTATTGTAAAGAAAATTCCAACCACGAAAGAAGAAAAGCGTTAGTTAGTTTGAAGAGGACGCCCTTCTTGCTCATTGAAGACGCCCTTCTTGACCCTTACTAAGGCCCTTCTTAAAGATAGTTAGGCCTCCTCTGCTTTGCTCTTCATAACTCGCTGATTTCCTTGTGGATATAGATTTGCTTTGTGCGCAGGCTTTTCTTGGTTTTAGATAATTCACCTCTAAATATGTAAAGATATTTCTAAACTTGTCAGACAAGTGTTGCGAACGCCGATAACGTTGTGCGAATAAATCAAAGATTACTTGTAATTATTCGGATAAAAATACTATCTTTGCAACAGACTATTAGTGCTTTTGATTTTTAGTAAATAAAAACTTAATGCTATAATAAAACTATTCACAGAATATAGACAGACATGGCTGCAATGGATGATAAGGTTAAGGAGTGGGCAGAAAAGCTCCTTACATCAACGACAACTACCCCTTGAGACGATAAACGCTTGCTGGTAAATTAGTAGGTTGGGTGGTTGTAAGACTTTGATATGCGGTCCTTTAGGAAGGTATAGTCCGTCAATAGTCTGTATTATCTCACTGATATAGAGGAGTAAGTAGGTTTACCCATACAAATAAGTAAGATGAACAGAGGGATAGTCTACTACGAATAATGACAATAAAGTATTAACGATTAAGAGAAGGAAAATATGAGAACCATTACAGACGAACATTTACAGGCTTATCAAGAAGGAGGATGCCTAAAAAAATTGTTCGATGTCATCAAGGAGGACCCAGCGCTTTCTTTTGAAATCAGAATGAACAACAAGGTTATGATTTACTATCATAAGGATAGAATCCTGACGATAAGTTACTGTAAAGGGAAGCCTTCGATAGACACCTTATCAGAGAAATATTACAAGAACGATACGCCACCTCCTGTCTCTTTCGAGGATGGAGATTTGATACAGACACTAAGAGATAAGAGTCAGTTAAGGCAATACTTTAGAGAAGCTAAGCGGCTGGTCGGTAGTTACAAAGTGGGGGAGGAGTTTGAGGTTCAGCAGAATATCGCTTTGGGAAACCGTAGTTTTAGCAACAGATTCGTTGTTGTAGATATGGAGTGGCAGCTCCCACAGTCGGATATCAAGAAAGAGGAAAGAATAATCAAGACGAGATTTGACCTCGTCGTGGTTGATACGAAGAGAAACGAAAGGGGTGAGAATGATGTTTATCTTGGTGAATTAAAGGTGGGAATGGGAGCGACAGGAGGTAAGTCGGGGATAGTCGCCCATATAGAAAAGACTAACGAAATTATGAAAAGTCCCAAGGCTTGTGCCGTTCTAAGGGCGGATGTGGAACGTATCATCCGTCAGAAGGTAGCGTTAGGACTGTTAGAGGGCGATTATGCAGGGTTGAACTTGTCGGCTACACCACGTATGATGCTAATCCTTGCCTGCCGAGGAAGCGAAGAAAGGCAGGCTTTAAAGAAGCAAGGAGAGAAAGCACGAGATGAGGCAAAAGCGAAGGGAATAGCTGCGCCACTGATAGTTTGGCCTAATGCACAAAACATTTTAGACGTATGATGAAGATAAAAATACATAGAGGACTTGACCAGATAGGAGGCTGTATAACGGAGATATGGACAGAGTCGTCCAGAGTCTTCATTGACTTTGGGCAGAATTTGCCAGGCAATGGAAAGCCAACTACTCCTGAAGAAGATGCTCTTATGGTTGCTGATATTGTCGAGAATAATGAGAAAGAACATCAAGCTGTGTTCTATACGCATGCTCACGAAGACCATGTAGGTTTGTTCCCATATATCCCATTTGACCAGTTTATTAGCGAAGGAGGTAAGGAACTCTTACTTATAAAATATAAGACTCTGCTGGAGGGAAACGAGATAGCAAGAGAAAAGTGTGGTAAGCAGCGGGTGCCCGATAGGTCAGAAGAGGAACGACTTGAGGAGTGCTGTCGCAGAACAAAGACACTCATAGACAAGTTAGAGACGTTCAGAACTTGGAAGCGAACAGGACGTGGGGATTATCCTAAGCCTATAATGGTAGGGAATATTAGGATAACTCCTTTCTTCTGCTGCCATAGTATATATGATGCACACATGTTTCTCATTGAAGCCGAAGGGCAACGTTTCTGGCATACAGGCGATTATCGTGGACATGGCTACATGAGTAAAGGGCAGTTTCTCATGTTGAGAAAATACGCAACAAACATTGATGTGCTGATTACAGAGGGTACGATGCTAAGCCGAGAAGACAAAGCTATTAGTGAGTATAGGGTGTCGATGGAGATGATAGATGTGATGCAAGCCTTCAAGTATGTCTTTGTTCTGGCCTCAGCTACGGATATAGAACGATTAGGAAGTATAAATCATGCGATCAAGAAGACGAAGAAACCTTTGTGTATTATGTCCTTGTTTATGAAAAGAACGATGGAGCTCTTTACTGAGCGAGAGGGCAATCTGGGGAGGGGTCTGTTCTCCTTTTCACCGCTGTTTTATACTGATAGACTGTATAGCAAACTGAGAGATAAAGGCTTTACGATGGTTGTAGGACCGTCACAGGGCGACAAGGTAAAGGCTCTTCTCAACCGACTTCCACAAGAGGAGACAATCCTCATCTACTCTTCTTGGAATGGATACTACATGAGAGAGGAGCAGGTGAGGGCGAACGCAAAGTACAAGGAGCTTCGAGAGATGTTCCATAACGTTGTGGATATACATACTTCTGGACATGTGGATAGAGATGCGATAAAGAAAGTTATCGGTATGATGCATCCAAAGGAGGTTATTTGTATTCACAAGGAAGCTGATGCGAGGTTGTAAGAAGCGGCTTGCGACGATGACGAACTATTATTACCTATTATATTAAACGACTACGACACGACGATGAGAATACTTCAAATCTCTGATACACACAACCGACATCAATTGCTGACCAGTATGCCTACGGCCGATGTCCTTATCCATTGCGGTGACTTCACCGATATGGGTACGGAAGAGGAAGTGCTCGACTTTCTGAATTGGTATATCTCTCTACCTTATTCGCACAAGATATTCATTGTTGGTAACCACGACCTTTGCTTGTGGGAAGCAGATGGGATAGAAGACTTGCCAGATAATGTTCATTTTCTTCAAGACCGTGGGTGTGAGATAGAGGGAGTCAAGTTCTTTGGATTAGGATATAATCATCCAGAGAGCTTGATACCCAAGGGTATAGACGTTCTTGTGACCCATGAACCGCCAATCATGATATTGGACGAAAGCAACAACACACATTGGGGGAATAGTCCTCTTCGTAGTCAGGTGATGAGAACGAAACCTAAATATCATCTGTTTGGACATGTTCATTCTGCTTACGGGATTGAGAAACATGAAGATATAGTGTTTTCAAATGGCTCTTCCCTTGATGATTATTATGAAGTTTGCCATAGTCCTCGTTTGATTACATTGTGATTATGAGCTTTTTATAGTATGCTTAATTCGTTTATCGGTATAAAGTATTATCTTTGTGGACGGGTGTCACAAAGCTTAAAGTTACCAAAGAAGATAATTGTTAAAATATATCTAATTGAAAATAAAGAAGTTACCTTGTTGGTAAAAGTAAATAGGTAACGATTTAGGAACGAGCGAGCTACTTGGTTTCGCTGTTTTCTGCCTAACAAAGAACGTATGTTTACCTTTATCTGCAATTCTTTTCATTATCTGCTTGGTTGATTTCTAAGAGTGAAATTATGAAGAGAAAGAGTAGTATGATAAGCACATGGTAATTTTGACAGAAACCTGCCACAAGGCATTTCATTTGGAGAACAGAGCTAGCACACTGAGTGGCTACACAATGGTGGTGTGTGTAAGTTGCTTAATATCAGCAAGCGTACCTTGCAGCATTATCGGGATACAGGCGTGCTGCCATTCTCCCAAATCGGGCACAAGTGCTATAACAAGCGTGAGGATGTGGGCCGATTATTGGAAACCAAATCAGTGAAATCAAACACAAACAAATCCAAGAACAACAAATAAGACAAGAGAACTATGGAACAGGTAAGAGATTTGAACATGAAGGCTGACGACATGCAGGTGGTGCTGTCCGCTATCAGCAGTGTAAGTAGAAGGATAAAGGAAATAGCGCAGACACACAAGCCACTCTTCGGAGATGAGCATTTCCTGACAGGCAAGGAAGTGTGCGAGCGGCTGTATATCAGACCCCGTACCCTGCAGGACTATAGGGAAAGGAGGATTATCCCCTACACGCAGTTTGCAGGGAAGATACTTTATAAGGTTTCGGATTAGGAAAGGTTGTTGGAGGATAACTATAAGGAGTAGCAAACATGTTATCTTCTGAATATGTTATAAAATCTAAAATAATCAACAATATGATTGATTATTACACTTTTGTGTAGAGTATATATGCTTTATTACATCTACTTTTGCCTAAAATAACTATTTCGTTATGGAAGAAAGATACAGCAGAAA
>QWBZ01000781.1_pt1 | contig 10107 bp, 10 predicted proteins | sample 1972441 | NCBI WGS metagenome assembly QWBZ01 (sample SAMN09866721, study PRJNA288562) | Human oral metagenome isolate term6_saliva, whole genome shotgun sequencing... | isolation source: mouth | host: Homo sapiens | place: USA: California
TGGAACCTCAATGAATGTATCTCTATATAAAGTATCATTGGTTTCCTTCGGATAAGATACAATAGCTTCTACATAACTTTCGTTATTAGTTGCTTTACCTTTACCTTGGAGCTTAAAGTGAACTACATCAGAACCAACTTGGAAGTTAGGATTGTAGACTTTATAAGCTTCTAATAGTAAATCATATACGCCATCTTCTAATGGCAATACAGCTAGATCTGTATTATTATATAGAATATTGCTGATACGTAAAATCATATCAGCATCATCTATATCTTGAATGGTCCAGTTTTGTTTATTCAACAAGACTGAAGTCCGTTCATTAATCAATCTTAAATTCTCGTCTTCAAAGACGTTATCAAGACTACCACGTAAGAGAGTCGTATAAAGATCTCTTAGTATCATGATTGCCTCCTTATTTAAAGTACTTAATATCCCTAGTTACCCATAAGGAATCTGTTTCGCTATAACCTTCTGGAGGTTCACTACTCATAGCTCCTTCCATGAGTGCTGGGATACCCGGTTCAACGAAGTTATCATATACTGGATAATATTTACCATTGAATTCTTTAACTGTAATCTTCATCTTAGATTTATCATTCTCTCTTAGAGCTTTAAGATAAGAATAGTCTTCGAGCATTGCAGGTGTATAGAAATCTTCATCTGGAATATCATACAATAATGCTTCTTGATATTTCTTCGGAACCTTCTCAAATGTTAATTTTAGACCAATAGCCTTAAGATATGCATTTACAATCTCAGCAGATCTAGATTTAGCATCAGCTGATAAAGTAATATCTACATCATTAGGATTCTTAGTCAATAGATCTTTAATAGATCTACGTCCAATAGGAGCTGTACTATAGAGCATTAACATAATTACATTGATATAATCACCAATATGAGTTAATGCACTAATTTCCATTTCCCCTTGTCGGATAGGTGTATTAGTATATACAGGTTTATACAATCCAGCAGATTTGTTACGACTGTTTTCACCTTTATTATTACTAAATGACATACTTGTAGCTGAGAACTTTTCTTCTGCATACTGTTTCAATCTACAGATATATTGTTTAGCTACAAGTACTGGTCTTAATGATTTAACCAAGCGATAATTCTTATTAGAAGAATCAGGCATAGGAGTATGTACATACCCATGTCTTGTCTCTGGGAACTCAGCTAGAACTTTTTGTAAAGTTTCTATTGTAACTGGTTCTTGCATTGGTAAAATAGATAAAGTAATATTCCCATCATCAATAATGGAATTCAAATATTCCATACGTACTGTAGGATTACTATTATCAATAAACTCTTGCATTTCTCTAGCTTGACTAGGACTAAAGAAACTTACAAATTTTATAATCTTCTTAAGAGATCCATTAGTATCTTGCTTATTAAGATTACGTACAACTGCAGCTGATGCGGAATTGATTTCCATTTCAAATAATTGAGATGGATTCAAACGATTGACTACAGTTGCTTGGTTATATTTCATCTCTACCCTTTGACCATCTTCCGTCATATGCATAAGTTCATCAGGTAGGATATTAGAAATGACACCTTTACCACCATATCGGTTAGTTAACTTATCACCGATATGGAGTTCATTCTCTTCTAGGATATATACATCCATTTGTAAGTTAGAATATACATTATTATCTATATTGAACTTAACTCCATCCAAGATTTGTTGACTTGTATGGACAAGCTTTTGTAGATCATATCCTAACTCACATTTATAGTTAGCCTGAAGTTTATGTACTGTATGGATTAACTCATCACAGAACCGCTTATTATCTTGATAATACATATTAAGCTGAGTATTGTATATAGAGTTCTCCATCAAGTCTGGGTTATTGGTATGGATTTCAATACCAACTACTTTACCAGTACTTGTAATCTTCTCATCAGACATATTGATATCTTGTAGCTTATTGAATACTTGAGAGAATAAAGCTTCTTCTTTATTTTCTCGACGTACTGCTGCCAAGATACCTTCTTTGATATCTTCACCGATATCTGGGATAACTTTATAGATATCCTTGTTACCATATAGATTAAGTAAGATATCATTTTCATTGATCATGAATGAAATCTTCTTAACTAATGGAGATTTGAATCTCTTTGCACAAGATTCACTGATTTCGATAGCATCTTCTGTTGTCTTATTCTTTGCAATATACATTAATAAGACATTGATGCCATCCATTCTGTTATTGTACTCATCGAAACCCTTAGATTTAGTTACTACTTCTCCTTTCTCAATAACACTGCCTACGACAAGATTATCAAGAACTGAGTTATTAATCTCATATCCAAAGGATTCTGTGATATACTTATAATCCAACTTATGAAGAATATCTAATGTATTAGATTCTTCATTATGGACGATAAGATAGTACTCATGACCTGGGGTCATAGCATATCTTTCCACTCTAGCTAATACTGTCTTACGTTGATCAGCTTGTTGGAAAGATGTTGAACGTTGTCCAAATTCATTCTCAAAGCCAGTTTGAATGAATGGGACTTCAGATTTACATAGTGCCATAGATTGTTCTGAATGGACACTATACATAATCTTACGACTACCAGAGCTACTAGCTGGGAATGGTTGAATTAACTCTTTCCCTAGCACCTGTTCTGGTATTTGAATTCTTTGTCTAGCACGATTAATCTCGTCGTCTAGAATCAATGTGTTCGCCATTGTGTCTCCTTTCTATAAGTATTATAAAATGAAATACAGAAGAGTAATCAATACTCTTCTGTATCACCTTTATAATATATAACTTAATCTTCCAATGCTCTGAATGAAGCAATAAGATCTTTTGTAATAGATGCATTCGTAACTTGACCACTTGTAGGTACTGGAGCAATTAATTCATCCATTACATCACGAGCCAAGCGTAAGAATTGCATACGGAAGTCTTCTCGTTCAGTAAAGAACTCTTTAAAATCACGAGTTCTAAACTTAGTATCATAGCCATCTAATTCTAAGTAAGCACCTTTAGTGGCAATCTTACCAGAATCTTTAAGCATAATCATTAATGAATAAAGTGGATCGAAACCGTAGTCTTGAGAGAAGATTAATGGTGTAGATTTACCAGCTTTATTTGTACGAGATTTACCTAAAGAGATATCCACTTGGGAACCAGAGAACCCAAAAGTTTCTTCTTTAAGTTTACTATCATCAAATCGAATGATGTTATTTGCTAAATAGGTTACAGCTCTACCACCAGGTAAAGATTCACCTTGTTTAAGATACATCAATTGACCTTTAGTATGCATAAATGCACTAGCTTCAATCTTTTCAGTAATATGATTAATTACTAATAAGATAATATTAGTTGCTTTGATTAATTGCATTACACCTTTAAGGAGAGATGTATTTGCTTTAGCCATTGCTGTAGCCGCCATTTGACCAGATAATTCACCTTTATCTGCAATACGTTCTGGAGCTAATAAAGCGATGGAGTCAATAATCATAACAGTTGGGATAAACTTACTAATTGGATTACCAGATGAATCTCTCATTCCAGTATCATACATAAGTTTATCTTTATTCTTTAATTTAGTTTCATAAATAGTATAGATATCATCATAGATGGATTCTGCAGTGATACCACTATTCTTAATTGAAACATGGTCAAATAGATCTTGACCAATATATCCAGTTAAAGTTTCCAAACGTGGAATGGTAATACCACCTTCCATAGATTGGATAACCATTTCAGCACCTGGGAATTGGTTAATAATGTTAGCCGCTGCTTGTACTGCAAATGTAGATTTACCAGAACCAGAACGACCAATAAGTAAGTTATAAGACCCATCTAGAATGCCACGATGAGTTACTGTAGTAATCTCACCTTTATCGTTATAGCAGTTTAAACGATAACCATTCAATGAATCGAAATTTAAAAATCCTGTTGGGTATGCAACGTCATATAGACCTTGCTCGGGAGAATAGCCAGTTACCTCGGCTACACGTTCAATTAGTAAGCCCATAATAAAATCCTCCTAAAAAATATTATTATAAGTTACTAATAAGTTCCAGGAGGAGTAAAAAAATAAAATACCCCAAGGTAGTTTAACTACCTTGGGATAGTTTATTAGAATATATAAAGACCTTGCTCTTTAAGTTCTTCTGCTATATATAAGACTTTATCATAATCTGCAGATAAAGCTAACATAGAGCATCTTACATCTTTACGAACTTTTTGTAGACGTAGACATTCTTGACTATACTTAGTTAAGACACGTTTAATTACAGTCATAGGACGGTCATTCAACATGAATAGCATAGCATTGGTTTCTAAGTCAAACATCCAGTTCTTGATAGATGTATTAATCTTAGGATCTTCACAGGATTCTAGCATTGAAGTTACAAAGAATTCCTCAAAGTTCTCATAGAAGAGTTCTCCATATAAGTCCATCAAATCTTCTTCACAAGTGTTAGCTGGGTCCATATATCTCATGATTGAAGTATTGACACGACTAATATTAACTGTCTCATTCTTACTAGAATAACGTGCTACAGATAATATAGTTGTTAATTGCTTATTAGTACAATCTACATAATCTAACTTCTTGTAGATACGTTCATTGATAACCTTAGAGATCTTATTTAAAGCTGTAAGAGTTTTGCCAAATCTATCTGGATCGAATGCTGATTCATTAATAACTTCAAATATTTCATATATCTCATTATTGAGTACACGAATTCTATCCTCTGATAGCTGTGGACGATTTTGAACCATAATCATTGCAATATATTGCCATGGTTCAAACTTAATATATAAGCATCTAGAGATTGGTTTAACACCTTCACCTAGATAGTAAATGATATCAGATAGATTGTCTTCAAAATATCTATATGCGATATCATGATCAGTCCAATCTAAAGTATTCAATTCATTCACTATAGTATCAGCAGATTTCTTGATTACTGCAGAGAATGGAATATCCTCTGCATATATCTTAGAGGGTTTTACATATTTATCAAATAGACCCATATTTGCTCCCTTTCTTAATAACGTTCTTTGAAGTCATCAATCTTGGAAGATTTGTTACCTTTCTTACCATCTACATTGATAACCAATACGTCATCTTTAACAGAATCAAAGAAGTTTTCTTTAACCTTTACTGTAGGATTCTTAACAGCAGAATTAGATAAGTTAAACATGTCATCATCTTCTTCTAATTTCATTCCACCAATTTGATCAAAGAAACCATCTTTCTTTTTATCTACATTAGAAGTTCTAGTCTTATATTCATTATAGATCTTTTCAACTTCTTCTGTAGGAAGTTTAATACCAGAAGCCATAATACATACACGTTCTTGACCAGCTGGTACTGTTTGAATATGTGTAAAGAATTCAAATGGTTCACCTAATTCTTCACGGATTTTAGCATTATCAAAACCAATGTTTTGACTACGTTCAGATGCATACATAAATACACCAATACGTTTAGCTGTTGGAGTAAAGTCTAAGCTCTTTGTATCATAGATCATTTCTTCAAATAGTCTATCAAAGTCAGCTTGTTTCTTAATACCATCAAACTCTTTAGTTTCAATAGTCATGAAACCAGGAGTTGTAGCAATCTTATACAAGTCAGTTTCATCGATATTTTGATCAGAATCAACTAAGTCTAAACCAAGCCATGTACGCATACGTTTACAGAATTCGTTGTTAGCTTTACGTTCAGCTTCTTGTTTATTCTTGCTAGTAGATAAGAATTTCTTATTACTAATAGCTTCAACTGTATAATTATCTTGAAGTTCTTGGAAGTACTCTACTGTATTTTGTAGACCACGAGCATCATCTTCAAAACCAGTGAATACCACTAGATGAACGTTGATGTTTAATACTTCACGGATATATTTAGCTAAGATAGTAGAAGATCCACATCCAGTACCACCTTCAGAAGAGGATACAATAACTACCGCATCATCATCTGGATCTGGTAAGGAATCAATCTTAAGCTTTTCAGATTTCAATGAATCAATTGTAATGCTTTTAGCACGACCACGTTCTTTACCACAGCCACCCATACCAGCACCAATGATTACATTAATATCATCATATTCTTCTTTCATATCTTTGCGAGTTGTATTAATAAGAAGTACATCACTTCTATCAAATACACCTTGCTCAATAGCTGTCATTGCCGCTTTATTACCTGCGGCACCAATGCCAATTAATTTTGCTTTCATAATAAATTCTCCTTCTTAATATAAAAAATATATAATATTGGATAGGCTTTAATAGCCTATCCAATTATTATCATAATGTATCAATATGAATTATAATCTACATACCACGAGATTGTTTAAGATATGCATATGATTCAGCCATGATTCCATTTACACCTTTAATCCATTTATCTGCGGCTTTAGCATATCTCTTACCTCCGTAGATCATTGAGTTTAGACTAGTTTGTCCCTCCTGATAGTAATTCTTACTAATCCAGACTGCACCATTGACAATGCCATCATACATTGTATTTCCCATATGATGAGCTGCATTTGGATTAGCATCTATAGCATTAATACCGAAATAGTTACCTCTATCTCTAGCCAGATATGATCTACCGTAATCAGATTCCCATGATGCATGAGCAAATATATAGATAGGATCTAGACCAGATTGTTTGGAGGCTTCAATAAATACATTACCTTGACCTTGGAATGGGGATGTACCGTTTGGATCGAAGTGTCTGATAATGTTATTCATATCTTCTGTAGTCACATAAACGGACTTATTAGATAAGTCAGAGTTTTGATCTACAGAATATCTAGAGTTAGCTTTCTTATTAGCTTCTACATTAGCTGCAGCTTGTCTAAGTAGCTCCTGTCTAGCTAGTTGAAAATATTGTTCTAAAGCCTTAGTTGTATTTGGATCTACTTGATCTTTTTTAGCTGGCTCTTTCTTCTTATCGTTCTTGATAAGATTGTCTACTTTGTCACTATAATCGTCACTATTCTTTACTATAGCTTTCAATACAATATCTAAGCTATTATCAGTTTGATGACCAGTTTCTAGTGCCTTTATTGGTAGTATAGATACCAATACGGCGATGCATAATACGGTAATTTTCTTAACCATTATATTCACCGTCCCTACTTAATATTAAAATACAAAATAAAAGCGATGGAGTTTATCGCCCCATCGCAGTGAAAGATTACTTATCTTCTTTCTTTTGATCTTCTTTCATTTGCTCCTTTAGAGCCTTTTGTTGGTCTTCTTTCACTTCATCAAAACCAAGACCTAAGTCACCAATTTCATGAAGTACACCAATTTTCTTTTCCATAGTTATTCTCCTTTATTAATATAAGAATACACATTATCCTTATGTTTACGTATAGTATAATTTTATACTACCAACATTCACTCTTATAATATATAACCTCTAAACATATTAGTAAAAGTTTAAATACTTTTATTGTTGTTGTGAGTGATGTGATTGTACAATCATGTTTACCTCCTTTAAAATATGGAATAAGAGATTGTATTGTGGACTACTCATCTAGCTATGAGTAGTCCGAATACGATTATGAAAAAAAAATAAATAAGATTAGGAGATGGGATTAATTCCCATCTCCTGTATTACTTTAGAATAATGGCACACTAATTGCATCGTTAAAACGATTGAATTGGTCGTGACTGATTTGATTGTTCCATAACATTGTAAATGCTTCATGACGCATCTTGAATGCATCATCCCATGTCCATTCACTGTCTAATCCTTTGTTATTTTCTTCAAACCATTCTGTCATAGAATTGAAGCAATTTTCGAATAAGTTATCTGTTAACATGATATACCTCTTTCTGTCCTAAGGACTTAATAACTAAACTATATATCATTATATCACCTTAATAATATGCAACTATAAATATCCACTATTACAAAATGACAAAATCTATCCCCTTAGGATTACTATGATCCTAAGGGGGTTTTGTTTATTGGCGTCTAGATACTGTCTTATCTTTAATAGTCTGTGGAGTCATATTATTAATATTAATCAAGTTAGTATTAATATGAGATCCTATCATATATACGTTCATCATATTCTTAGATAATACATCTGTCTTATCTACAGGTATATCTTCTAATGATACTGTACCAAGAGTAGAGATAGTATTATACATAGCTTGCTTAGCTTCTACTGAGTCAGCACGAGCACGGGAGAATTCTGTTAATGTATCTTCCATACCAGATACTACGAGAGATTCCATTTCACGGTCAGATGTAGCACCATTCTTATCATGACCTACAAGACGACCAGTCTTATTATCACGAGATACTATATTAGTAGAGATAGAGTTCTTCTTAGTTAAGAACTGTTTCATTTTCTTTAAATGAAGATATACTACTAATGCTTCTTTAGTCCATACTGGTTCACCATCTTTATTTACATATAAATCTGGCGTAGCTACCTTTTCCATTAATGGTACTCCAAGGATATTAGCAGCTTTCTCAATTTCAATGAAAGTTGGTTCAATCTTAAAGATACGGGTTTGGAATCTATATGGATATTTCTTAGAGATATAATCTAAGAATTGTTTATCATTCATGTCTTTAAATAGATTAGCATAATATTTAGACATACTTTTAGTTGGATCTAATGCATCCATTACTTTATATACAAGCTCTTCAGCTTGCTTACGTTGTTTAGTCATATTAGCCTCCTTTGATTTAATGAATTGTTCAAGATGGCTAAAATTTACAAAAAAAATATGAGAGAGTCATTTAGGCTCTCTCACATCTCCATAGGTATGTGTAAAGATCTAGAGTTTTAATATATATTTCATTATACCCTAAATCTTTTGCAGCTTCTATAGCTGCATTTAGATTTGTATCAACACCATCTACAGGAGTGCTATATTGATTATTATAAATAACCAATATAGCATTTTTCTTATTTGTAGCTATAATATCTTTGAAGCTATTAATATTATATCTGCTTCTAATATTTTTAATCAATACTTGTACATTTGGCGATGCCTTAGTATCAATCATGCGAATGATATCCGCATTAACTGGAACCGGTTCGCAATTCCAGTTATTATTTTCATAATATTCTACATGAGATTCAATATCAGATAATGAACCGATATAATCCCAATATTTATAAAGTTTCATATAATCCTCCTATAAAAATAAAAGTGGCAAATTTTACTTTGCCACTTTATTATTAGACCACCCTTTTACATTTCCAGAGATATGTATAAAGGTCTAGTGTTTTTACCCATATCTCTTTGTAGCCAAGATCCTTAGCTGATTCTATACATAGATCTAGGATTTTGTTTTGTTTATTTCTTAGTCGATTATCATATAATACTAAGATATCTCCTTTTTTAGCTTTAGACATCTTATTTAAAATATAATTTTTGTCAATTGTATTCTTAATGATTATATTTTTATTTTGAGATTCCTCATAAATATAAGGAATTTTATCGCTTAAACCTCCATATCTTACTAATTTAACCATGTCGCCAGCTACTTTAACTGGCTTACCATCCCAGTAACCATTATTATAGTACTCTACTTGAAATTTCGTTTCAAGTAGGCTTCCAATATAATCATGGTACTTATAGACGTTTGTTTCTTCTCCTATCATGGAGCAAGAAAGCGGTCCATATCTTTTTAGCTGATCGATGCCTAATAGTAGATGATATCTAAGCATATATCTAAGCTCTTCATCAGAGAGCTTATTTCTTCTACTATTGATCATATAGTTTGCTTGTGCAATAACAGAATATAATGCTGTCATATTATGTTCAGGTATGCTTAAAGTTTTTATTAATAAATCCGTCTTTTCAGTAAAGTTGCTTTCTACTGTTTGATTTATTATTTTGCGACACTCAAGCAAAACTTTTCGATACATAACTTCACCTCAAAAAAAGAAGCCCTCCGAAGAGGGCTATCGATTATTTATCCAAAGCATAGCAGCCAACTACTTGACCAGCTTCGTTTCGGAATTGCATGCCTGGAACTAGGATATCATTTCTAATGATTCCTTTTTCCTTTAAAGCGGAACGTACCATGCCAGATACGATAAGTTTTACTCCTTCCTTTTCTTCAGGTAATCCGATTACCTCACCG
>QWBZ01001133.1_pt1 | contig 10096 bp, 6 predicted proteins | sample 1972441 | NCBI WGS metagenome assembly QWBZ01 (sample SAMN09866721, study PRJNA288562) | Human oral metagenome isolate term6_saliva, whole genome shotgun sequencing... | isolation source: mouth | host: Homo sapiens | place: USA: California
CGGGCACCCGGATACGCGGGCAGCCTGCAGGATTTTCTGTTCGGGTCGATCACGGGCATCCCGGCGTTGGATGTGCCCGTGGTGCTGGCTGGCGCTTTGTTCGTGCTGCTCATGCTGTTCCTGGCGCACCGACCCATCGTGGCCGTGACCCTGGACCGCGAGAGCGCGCGAGCGGCGGGCGTTCACGTGCTCGCTGCTGATCTGTCTTTGTATGTCGCCGTGGCTCTGGCCGTCGTGATTTCCGTGCAGACGATCGGCAACGTGCTGGTGCTGGCGCTGCTCGTCACCCCCGCGGCGACCGCGCGACTCCTGTGCGACCGGCTCGGGACGATGATGGTTCTGTCGCCGGCCCTGGGGGCGTCGGGCGGCCTGGTTGGCCTATACCTGTCGTGGTCACTGGACGTTCCCACGGGTGCCACGATCGTCCTGGTGCTCACCGCATGCTTCGTGCTCGCCTGGGTCTTCGCGCCGAGGCATGGGATCCTCGCGCGTACCCTGCGCGAGAGGCGGGGGTGAGGTTTTGCTGTTGGTTGCGCGGCGCAGGTGCGTGTGACTCATTGAGCGGGGTGCTGCCGAGGGGCGGTGCCCCGCTTGTTGTTCGCCGTGGTTGAGTGCGTGGTTGGCGTGTGGTTGCGCATCTGCGGGCGTGTGCGTGGGCGTGTTCGCCTGTAGGCGCAGACACCGAATGTTTCACGTGAAACAATTCGAGGATGACGGCCGATTTGAGTCGAGGTATGGGCAGGTGCTGAGCGGGTGCTGGGCGGGTTTGGGTTGGGTTTTAAATAACTGTGCGGGCGGTGCGCGGCGTTGTTTGTGCTGCCCGCCGGGCGAGTGGTGAGGCTGTTAGGCGTGGAGCGATTGTTTCACGTGAAACACATGCTCATGGGGATGGTATCTGTTCTCGTTGTAGCCTCGAGGTTGGGGCGTCGCTTGATTCTATGAATCGAAGATGTCCCTCTATGAGATTCTATGGCGCAAAAATGGGCTTCTATGAGCTATGTAGGGGCCTCTATGACATAGAAACCCCCTTCTATGACATAGAAATGGGGTTCTATGAGATAGAATTAAAGCTGTGATCAACGATCTTGAGGGTCTGCTGGGCGCTTTGGCTGTGCTCGAACTGTGCGGCGGCGATACCACGTCGATCGAGGCGAAGACCTTCTCGGAGTACTCGCCGGAGCATCTGGGTCCGACGCAAGCGGTTCTAACATCGCGCCGTTCGCGGGGTTGTATCCCCTAGCGGCGCACTGGTAGCGGTGGGCAACAAGTAACGCTGAGAAACGCTACGCGAGGGACTAAACTTGACGTAGCAGCAAGGACTACAAAGGCAGGTACAGCGATGAGCTTCATGGAGGTCCTCACAACGACCCTCAAGCAGGATGGGCGCTTCACGGCAGAGGATGGGAGTTTGCTCCGCACGCAGGTCCGAGAGGCTACTGCGAACCTCGATGCGAAATTATTAGCAAGCCTCATGGCACAGCCGGAGCTTCGAGAACATCTCTTCGTTGACATTGATGGGGTTCTTGTTTTCGACAAGCAAAAATTCACGTGGATCGTCGATTCGAAGGACTATCTTCCGGACAGCTATACCGCATATCGAAACAAGGTTGGCCTAGCGGCAGGGGACCGCGACCTTCTGTCAAGCAAGGGTGATGTTTGCCTGGTTTGGCCCTACAAGGATTGCACCCTTGCAGGCGGCCAGGATAAGGATGATCAGAAAAGGGAAGAAATCTTCTACAATGAAGTTTTAGCCCCGGACGAAGTGTCTGCACTATTGCGACCCAAAGCTCTGAAAAATGCCGTTCGCTATAGCGATCAGGGTGCTAGCGAAACAGACAACTATGAATCTACCGACAATATCCTCATTAAGGGCAACAACCTCCTCGCACTTGCTTCTCTGAGAGAAAGGTTTGCTGGCGCAATTAAATGCGTCTTTATCGACCCCCCCTATTATTTCACCGCAACAAAGCCGAGTGACACCTTCTCCTACAACTCCAATTTCAAATTGTCCACATGGCTTGTATTCATGCGAAACAGGCTTCGGATCACGAGAGACCTGATGAGCGATGATGGGGTCCTGTATATGACCATGTCGGATCAGGGCGCTCATTATCTTAAGGTTCTTACGGATGAAGTTTTCGGAATGGAAAACTTCATCGCGGACGTCACGTGGTCGTCACGTAAATCGATGTCGAGCGATGGACTGATGTCTGAAAACACTAACCACGTGCTCGTCTATTCAAGGTCAAAGAAGAGAATTTCAAAGAATGATTTCCGTCTTCTGTTAGATGTAGAAAACTTCAAGTTTGACGATAACGACGGGCTTGGAAAGTATCGCCTTGAACCATTCGACGCGCCGGGAGTGAGGAACAATCTTTCGTACCCAATTGAGAACCCGAATACAGGCGAAGTTTATTTCCCGCCAGCCGGACGCTGTTGGAGAACAGAAGAAAGTACCTACCGAGCACTACTCTCGCAGGGGGCGATTCGTTTCGGCGTTAATGGTACCGCGAGACCTCAATTGAAGGTTTATTACTCGGATGCAATGAGCGACGGGAAAGGAAAAGCTGTCAGCACGCTATGGGCAGACGTCTCTCCCTCAATCATATGGGACGACCTTGACACGAACACGAACGCAACGAAACATCTTCAAAAGATTTTCGGCGAAACACCATTCACTAACCCTAAACCAGAAGATCTCGTCAAGCGCGCTATCGAGCTCTCAACCAAGGAAGGCGACATAGTCCTAGACTATTTCCTCGGTTCCGGGACTACGGCAACAACTGCCCATAAAATGCGCCGCCAGTATATTGCCATCGACCAAATGGATTACATTGAAACTACGGCTGTCGAGAGGCTGAAAGCAGTTATCGCAGGCGAAGACGGTGGAATTTCAAAAGAGGTAAATTGGACAGGCGGAGGCTCGTTTACATACTGCGAACTCGCTGAAAACAATCAACACTACCTGGAGTCACTGCAAAAAGTTCAGACCACGGAAGAAGCACTCGCCCTGCTCAGCGAGATTACAAACGGTGGTGCAGTTCGGCCATCACTAATTCCCGACGTTTTACGCTCCGGCGATGAACAGTTCGCGAAGCTAAATCTGGATGAACAAATCCAAGTTATCGCCGAGATAATCGACAAGAACCGTCTCTATCTGAATGCCGCTGACATCGATGACGAAGCAAATCAGCTAACAGAGTCCGACCGTGCTTTCACAAAGTCGTTTTACGGCATCAAGGAGGTGTGAGCTAAGTGGCGACAACACAGTCCCCCCTCCATCAGCAACTCGACTTACTTCGCAACCTCGACAAAGGCGAAGAACTACCCGCTAGCATCACGGAGAACCTGAGTCAGCACATCGTCCTGCGTCCTTATCAGAAAGACGCGTTCACGAACTTCCTGCTGTTTTGCAACACTCCGAAGCTGCGAAAAAACAAGCAGCCCCATTTGTTGTTCCATATGGCCACGGGTTCCGGCAAGACCGTGATGATAGCAGGCCTGATCTTGCACTACTACAGCCAGGGTTACCGGAACTTCTTGTTCTTCGTTAACCAGACCACGGTGCTCGAGAAGACGCGCGAAAACTTTCTTAACCCTGCTTCAGGGAAGTACCTTTTCGCCCCTTCCATCCAGATCGATGGTAAACAGGTAGCTGTACGAGAGGTCGACAATTTTGCATCACCAGACCCGGATGCGATCAACCTGTGCTTCACGACCACCCAGAAGCTGCACTACGATCTCACCTTCACAAAAGAAAATTCAATCACTGTTGAGGACTTCGAAGACAACAAAACGGTATTGATCTCGGATGAGTCGCACCACGTGAACACCCGGACGAAAAAGACGACAAAGGAAGAAGCTGAAGACGACCGTTCGTGGGAATACAGCGTGATGCGTATCTTCGCTGCAAACCGTGACAACGTGCTGCTCGAGTTCACTGCTACGGCTGATCTGCGTGACAAGAACATTCAGCGGAAGTATCTAGATAAGATCGTTTTCGACTACCCGTTGCGAGAGTTCCGCGAATCTGGATACACCAAAGACTTCCGTAACGTCCAAAGTGGCCACACTTCTTGGATGCGTACGCTCCAAGCGCTTGTCATGAGCGAGTACCGGCGAGAGCTATTCGAAGATCACGGCATCGCAGCCAAGCCCGTGGTTTTGATGAAGTCACAGCGCATCGCCGACTCGAACGCCTTCTACGAAGAGTTCTTCGCCCGCCTCAACGCCTTGACGCCAGGCGAGATCCTTTCGCTGTCTGGCAGCGAGATGATCGATCCAGTCCTCGATTATTTCCGCGGGCAAGACACAACTTTGCAGTCGCTGGTGGAAGCTTTACGCGACGAATTCTCGCGCGAACGCAGCCTCATCATGAACGGCAGCAAGGACAACTCAACCCAGACACAGCTTCAGGTTAACTCTCTGGAAGACCCAGCGAACCCAATCCGAATCGTCTTCACGGTGGACATGCTCAACGAGGGGTGGGATGTCCTTAACCTGTACGACATTGTCCGCCTCTACGAAACCCGTCAGGGCGGCAAGGGCGGAAAGCCTGGCCCGTACACGATCAAGGAAGCACAGCTCATCGGACGCGGTGCACGCTACTATCCGTTCGCCATCACTGATGACCAGAAGCAAGAACCTTTGACGCGCGTCACCAGGAAGTACGATGACGACGTCAAGAATCCACTGCGATACCTGGAAACCCTGTTGTTCCACTCGCATCAGGATTCCTCCTACATCTCCGAGCTACGCCAGGCGCTCAATGAGACAGGTCTGCAGCCCGATGATCAGGTCGAGCTCACGTACACGCTCAAAGCTGACTTCAAGAGGACGAGCTTCTTCCACGAAGCCCTAGTGTTCAGCAACGAACGAGTTGAGACTAAGCGCGGCAGGGACACGAAACTGCCTGGCCGCATCCGATCCGCTATCTACCAGGTGCATGTCGCATCTCCCAAGACAAGCATTATGGACTTCTTCGAAGAAAACTCAAGTGCCCAGAAGAACGTCCCAACTCACATGATCCCAGTCAAGATCAAAGACATCCCCCTCAATATCCGCCTGGGGGTACTGGCGCGCGACACGAAGTTAAGTTTCGCCACTCTCAAGCACTACCTGCCCGGCCTGAAAACAGCCCGAGCCTTCTTAGAAGACGGGGACTACTTGGGCGACACCGAAATCACTTTCCTCAGCGACCATGACCAGCTGAAGGCAGCGGACTACGCCAAGGGCATTGAGCGAGTCCTGAAAGAAGTGCGCGCATACTTCGACAAGACAGAGTTCGACTACCACGGCACGACCGAGTTCAAAGAGAAGCGCCTCTCTGAGGTGTTGCGCGACAAGACCATCCAGGTGGCAAACCCGCATGGGTGCGGTCTGGGCGTGCCACAGAGTATCGTCAGTGACCCTAGCATGCGTCTCGACCTTGCTAGCCAGGACTGGTACGTCTACAACGACAACTACGGGACAGACCAAGAAAAGCTGTGCGTTAAGTACTTCGCCGTCATTGTGCCCCAACTCAAGGAACGCTACGAAGAGGTCTACCTCATTCGCAACGAACGGTTGGCACAACTGGCGATCTATTGCTTCGACACCGGAGAACGCTTCGAGCCTGACTTCCTCCTTCTGCTGCGTGAGAAGCAAGGTGGGAAGCCGGTTCTGCAGCAGATCTACGTTGAGCCCAAAGGTGCGCAGCTTATCGACCATGACAAATGGAAAGAAGACTTCCTGGCCGAACTCGAGGAAAAGGCAGTCCCTGTCAAGACCTATGTCGACAACACGGAGTACAAGATTATCGGCCTGCCATTCTTCAACGCCGATGAGCGCATGACCGAGTTCCGCGCAGCGATGGCCAACTTCCTCCCAGCTGGACAGGCAGGATGAGATGAACGAACAGTCGCAGAACGTTGGAGTCGATGACGCGCATCTCGTAGCTGGGCTTAGCGATGCTGTTGACAGAATGCGCTACACCTACAAGACCCATGAAAAAGCGGCGGACAGGTACGAATTATGGGAAACATGGCGTAGGTGGGCGCTCATCGTTTGCACGGTGCTCGCGACTGGCACGTTTGTTGCAGCTTTGTTCGACGCTTTTGGTTTCACATCTGTCGGGCAGGTAGTGACGGGCGCGTTGGCCGCACTGTCTGCCTTGACATCGATGCTTGGCGACTTTCTTGATTTCGGTAACCAAGCCAGAGAGCACTCGGCTGCAGGCAAGAAGGTGCGTTCACTGTTCATCGTCTACGAGAACCTTCTTGGAGATTACTTAGACGGGGCTATCGCGCTGGATGCCGCACGTGTCCGCCGCGACGAACTAGCTGCCCAAGAGGACCAGATCCTGGATGGTCTTCCACGCACCACGAGGAAGGACTACGAGGCAGCCGACAAGGCGCTAACAATCGATGAGAGGACGTCTTCTCACCAAGATCAACTAACCGAACCAGTACACGACGGAGGGACTATTGCCTGATGTAAGCGAGGTCTTCGAATGCCTTCTAGCGAATCTAAAGGTAGTGGATGCTGACCAGATCAAAGGTCGCCGCGACGAGATCACCAAGTCGCTGAATAAATACTTCCGAGGCACAGACTCCGTCTCGGCTAACAGACTGATGGTTGGCTCTTGGGGCAGGCACACAGCGATCAACGGCGTGTCTGATCTAGACATGATCTACATCCTCCCGGCCTCAATGAAAGAAGACCTCCACAAGGAGGGTGGCACAAGCAAGGCGCTACACCAAACGAAAGACGCGATTGCCGCCCACTATTCCCAAACAGACATCAGAGTGGACCGTCTGGTCGTGGTCGTCCAGTTCCGGAACTATAAGTTCGAAGTACAGCCGTGTTTCGAGCGTTCAGATGGCTCCTTCGAATATCCGGACACTTACAGCGATACCTGGAAGCGCACAGACCCTCGCGCCGAGATCGAAGCCATCAGCAACCTCAACGAAAACACCGGAGGCAAAGCGCGCAACCTCTGCCGCCTAGCAAGGGCGTGGAAACGTAAACACAACGTGGACATGGGTGGTCTTCTGATCGATACCCTGGTTTGGCGATTCCTCACCAGCACATCGAACACTAACGCGCTCACCACCCACTATGACCGCCTGGTCTTAGATTTCTTCCGGTTCTTGGCTGAATTGCCAAAGCAACAGACGTGGAACGCGCTCGGCAGTAACCAGAAGGTCAAGGTCAAAAAGAACTTCCAAGCCAAAGCGCGAAAAACCTTCAACCTGTGCGAGGAGGCCATCGCCGGTGAAGGTACGGCATCCATGCCCGCCAAGTGGCGAAAAGTCTTTGGACGTTTCATTCCCACAACCTTTGCCACCAACAGTATCGAGGAAACAGAGCCCTACAACGACACCGAAGAGTTCATCGAGGACCTTTACCCGATCAACCTCCAGTACCACCTTCGGATCGATTGCACCGTAACCCAAGACGGGTGGCGACCAACACTACTATCCACCCTCCTCTTGCAGAAGAGCTGGTTACAACCGTCCAAGAAACTGCGCTTCCACATCACCTCGACTGATACGCCTCAGCCATACGAGGTCCGTTGGAAAGTCCTCAACCGAGGCGACGAAGCTGAGCGTCGGAACATGATTCGAGGACAAATCGTCGAATCGAATACCGCCAACCCATCCGAGCACACAGAGAACACACAATTTCGTGGAAACCACTATGTAGAGTGCTACCTCATCCGCAACGGCGAAGTTGTCGCCCGCGCAGGGATCGAAGTTCCTATCACCACCACATGAAAAATGCTGTACGAGGTTGATCTCTGAAGGCTCATGCCGACTCTGTTAGTCAAACCCCGGAACACGAATCGAACCCCGGAACGCGAGCCGCACGGGTGGTCACCAACTGGGTCGCTCGTGAGCAAGCCGCAAGGGGCGACTGAGGATCTGCGCTCTCAACAAGCCAGGCTCAACGCTCCTGGGAGTGTGGATGCTTCCAGGTTTTCGCCCGATATAAAGCGAAAACCCGCCTCAATGGGCGGGCAAACCGAGCGATTTCCTTGTATCCATTCTGAGCAATAAGCATCGCAGATGACCAGATCGAAGTTGCGCCAATCGTTGCCCGCGGGCTCCTGCGCGCGGTGAATGACCTCGATCGACTGGTACGTCGCGAAGACGACCTGCAGGCCCTCCATCGCGTTATTCGCGTTCAGGGAGTCCGCGAGGCGCTGGCCGTCCGTCGTCGCCGGAATCGGCAGGTCCACCGCCGACTCCTCGGCCGTGTCGTTACGCGCCGACGAGGACACCTTCGTATCCGAACACACCGCCCACGCCGTGAACGCGCACGCACCTGGTGGTCGCGCGGAACCTTGCGCTCGCGGGTCTTTGGCGCCTGCGTCGACCCCAGTGAATACGTGCGCCAATCAATATCTGAATCGCGCAGATCCGCCAGCGTGATTCGAGAAACCGGGATCTGCTGGCCCTCGATCGCGTCCTGCGCGTTCTTCCCCCACGGCGCGCCCGACGTGTCCACGACGATGCGGCGGCCGAAAGGCTCCTTACCCGACGCCGACAGGAACGAGTCAATGTCCGCCTTCTGAATGCGGCGACCCAGTGCGTAGAACTTGCACTGAATGGCCACCGGGCCCTCGCCGTCGCGGACCGGGACCGCCACCAGGTCGATGCCCGTGTCGCCCGTGCGGCGCTCCGGCCACTCGCTCCACAGGTAGATTTCCTTGAACTGGTGCGCGAAACGCGCGTCGTGGAGCAGGAACTGGCGCGTCAGCTCCTCAAAGAGCGTGCCCTTCTCACGTTCGCTTGTTGCGCGCGCACGATACTCATCCAGCAGGGCATCGAGCGCCGACTTCGAGGATGCGTTTGATGAAGTACTCAATGAGGTGTTCGACGAGGCGGGGGCGGTGTCATCTGACAAACGTTCCCTGGCGTGGTGGGTGTCGGTGGAATCCGCTTTCGTACCGGGCAGTGCCATGAAGTCGTCGTTGCGCGCAGCAGTCATGTGACCAAGGATAGCGGGTAATCTACCGCACACAAGTGAGGTGAGTGTGGCGGGTGGGGTACAAGGGGATTATTTGAGTGCTCGCCGAGGTCGGGAGGCTAGGAGAGAAGAGTGTCAGAGCGCGGTGGTTCTGCCACCGACCCGCCCTCGTGGGACACTGGACAAACAATGGGTCACCACCGAAAGGACGCGACGTGAAGCTGACGCACCTCGCTGTGACGAACTGGCGAAACTTCGCCCACATCGAGTTCGATATGTCCTCCCGGCTCTTCGTCGTCGGTCCCAACTCCTCAGGAAAGACCAACCTTCTCGGCGCACTGCGATTCCTGGGTGATATTGGGCGCCGTGGGCTCGTGGCTGCTTCGGAGGATCTGGGTGGCCCAGACCGATACTTTCGTTCTGGCGCGGATTCTGCCTCTTTCGTCGCGACGTTCGACGATACCCAGAACTCGGCGGAATTCGCTTTGTTTCTTCGGCTGATGTCGGTGGGTTCCGAATCGACGAAACGCGGCAGTGATGCCGATCAAGAGTCAGCGTTTCCGATGACGGATCCACTCACCGGTGAGCCTAACGACAGGTATCTGGACGTTCAGTACACAATCACGGCAGGGGGCAAGAAGCCTGTAGATGGAGGCGAGTCCTTCCCGGTTGAAGATGAGGCAGCGTGGCGAACAAAGGTTCGTCATATCCTCTCGGGCATCCGATACATTCACCCGAACCCCAAGAAGATGCTCGAGCGGGCTGATCGCTACGACCCCGATCACGGGACCGGCTTCTTCCAGCACGCGGGGCGTTTCTCGGACCGACAGTTGGACGCTGCCCTCGACCGAATCCGCCCGATCATGGCCGCTGCGGTGCCGGAGGTTCCAAACCTGTCCTACCTGCGCATGGGCCTCGGCACGGAGGTTGTATTCTACAGCGACACTCCCGACCCCGGAGCGCGTGGCGTTTACTCGCACGAGCAATTCTCCGAGGGGACGCTCCGCCTGCTCGGCATGCTCTTCGACCTGGCGATGCTGCCGCTCACCACGAGCATCGTGCTCATCGAGGAACCCGAGACCTTCCTGCAGGCATCCGTCGTCCGATCTATGTCCTCATTCCTAGCAGAGGTTGCCATGAACCA
>QWBZ01000785.1_pt1 | contig 10081 bp, 1 predicted proteins | sample 1972441 | NCBI WGS metagenome assembly QWBZ01 (sample SAMN09866721, study PRJNA288562) | Human oral metagenome isolate term6_saliva, whole genome shotgun sequencing... | isolation source: mouth | host: Homo sapiens | place: USA: California
TTGATGGTGTCATTTGCCATATAGGCATCATATAGCTTATCTAATGCACTTTCATCGTTAATGCCTTTTTCCATGCTGATAACCGCTTTTACGAAGTCCTTATGGTTATCATTTACCATATCCTCAATTTTATCTCGTATTGTTTTGTAATCCATGTTTTTATCTCCTTTCATGGTAAAAGGGAGCTGTTCGCTCCCTTATCTTGCATATTGCTGTTCTTTTGTATTTTGTTTTTCTTCCGTTTTGCTTTCACTTTGATAAGCTCTGATCTGTCCTAAAATAGACGGTTTATCTTCCGTTCTTTGAGAAGTTTCCTCTTTTGTATAAAGATTATCTTCCACATCATAGGTTGATTCAAAGTAATCACTGTCCCTGAAATCATTGTCATATCTGTCAGCAATTCCGTCATTATCGAGGTCTTTTGTAAGTGGATCATAGAAGTTTCCTTCATCGTCAATTTCAAGTCCAAGTGCCTCCTTTAAATCCTCTGTGTCTATATAAGTTAAATCTTCAAAAGAGGATAACTCAATTTCATTTTTCATATTCTTTAGAGCTTCATTTTCTCCCTTATTTTCGTAATCAAAGCTCTCTGTTTTGATTGGTGTGTCATCAATATACTGAGTCCATGTCTTATCCTCTAAATTCAGTTCATACTGAATACCATGCCTTTCATCCGGTGTATCAGTATAAGCAATTCCTATGTGCTTTAAATCAGGATATAGAGCGTCAAACTCATCATAACTATGATTTTCTTCATACTCTCTGTTGCAGAAGTCAATGATGGCTCGTTTTACATCTTCTACAAGGGGATTATCATTTCTCTTTTCTTCCACTTCTCCCATATCAAGGAGCTTATTCAGTTCTGCCAAGCGAAGCACCTTATTCTTTAGTTCATCAGCTTTTTCAAAAGGCTTTTGTAATTCCTCTTTGGCATTTTCAAGCTGTTCTTTTGTGCTGAAGAGCTTTTCTTCAAGCCTCTTTAATTTCTCAGGCATTTTCTCAAGAGCATTATCCAGTCTTGTTATATTACCGTCTGCACTTGTGCCAAGCTCTCCTGAATGCTTTGCAGCACCGTTTAAGCTGAAGTTATGCTCATTGGTGAAGAAGTTGTAACTTACCTCTAAATCCATGTTTCTATACTTACCTATAACCTTGCTTTCATTGATTTTTACTTTAGAAATAGCTTCAAGCAGCTTTTCTCCGGCTAATTTCTTATCGGTAATCTTTTCTCCCGCAATGGTAATGGAAGTAAACTTTTCCTCACCTTCCGCTTTAGGCTCTACACTTACTATATCTTTCTTAACAGCTTCAATTAGTTTTTCGGTTCTTGCGATTTCTTCCGGATAGTTTTTAGCAACCTTATCTTCTAATCTGTAACGATTGGACTTATAGTTTGCTTCCAGCATTTTAAGTTTTGTAACCTCATTATCCAGATCCATCTTTTCCTTGATTTTTGGATCACCTGTTGCAAGTGCCTTAATCTCTGCATAGTTAAGACTGCTTTCATCCACATCTTCCGCAACACGAACGGGAGTCTTACTTGTCATAATTTGAGAAATGAACTTCTGCTTATTTTCTATGGTCTGCCACAAATATGCATCAAAGGTATTCTCCGTAACATAGCGATAGATATTTACCTCTTTATTTTCATTGCCCTGTCTTACAATTCTACCTGCTCTCTGTTCAAGATCCGCAGGACGCCAAGGTACATCCAAATCATGCAGTGCAATCAGCTTATTTTGCACATTTGTCCCGGCTCCCATCTTCTGAGTAGAGCCGAGCAATATCCTCACATCTCCCTTACGCACCTTTGCAAATAGTTCGTCCTTTTGCTTATCTGAATTAGCTTCATGAATAAAGGCTATTTCTTGTTTCGGGATTCCCATTGCAACGAGCTTTTCTCTGATGTCATCATAGATGTTAAACTCTCCATCGCCTTTCGGTGTGGACATATCGGAAAATAGTAGCTGTGTGGATTTATTCTCCTTGGTCTTATCCCAAATACTAAAGACATTTTTCACGCAAACATTGACTTTGCTGTCGGGATTATCAGGAAGTAGAGGATTGATCAGCCTTTGGTCAAGAGCAAGTTTCTTACCGTCATTGGTGATTTTCAGCATATTATCTTCATCAGGCTCTACCGCTTTGTTTCTCACATCATCTGCCCGTTTTGATAAGCTCTTTAAGATTTCTTTTTGCTCCTCGCTTGGCAAGGTTTTAATCACTTCATAGTGTGCTTCAGGTGTTGGAAGATTAAGCATATCTGCGGTCTGAATGTCAGCGACTTCCTTAAACATACTCATAAGCTCAGGCAGATTGTAAAACTTTGAAAATCTTGTTTTCACTCTGTATCCTGTTCCTTCAGGAGCAAGTTCAAAGGCGGATTGTGTTTCTCCAAAGGTGCTTGCCCAAGCATCAAAATGCTCCAAGTGATTCTTCTTTAGGTTTTCATACTGAAGATAACGCTGCATGGTGTAAAGCTCGGTCATAGAATTTGATACAGGCGTTCCTGTTGCAAAGACTATTCCTTTTCCATTTGTCATCTCGTCCATATAGCGACACTTCATAAACATATCAGAGGACTTAAAGGCTTCCGATTGCCCGATTCCTGCAACATTACGCATTTTTGTATGAAGATACAAATTCTTAAATCCATGTGCTTCGTCCACAAAAAGCTTATCTACACCAAGTTCCTCGAAGGTTATGACATCGTCTTTCTTAAAATCATCGTTTAGTTTTTCAAGCCTTGCTTCCAGTTTTTTCTTGGTCTTTTCAAGCTGCTTAACCGTAAAGTTTTGATTTCTGTCATGCTTATATTCCTCAACATAATTTATGATTTCATCAATCTGATCCTGAATATGCTTCTCTTGATATTCCTTACTCATCGGAATTTTTTCAAACTGCGTATGCCCGATTACTACCGCATCGTACTCTCCTGTGGCAATTCTTCCGATAAATCTCTTTCTGTTCTTCGGCTCAAAGTCTTTTTTATCTGCCACCATAATATTTGCCGATGGATATAACTGCATAAATTCTCTGCCTATTTGACCTGTTAGATGGTTCGGTACAACAAAGAGTGATTTACTGCACATTCCAAGCCTTTTACTTTCCATTGCGGAAGCCACCATTTCAAAGGTCTTTCCGCTACCAACCACATGGGCAAGAAGCGTATTTCCTCCATACAAACTTCTTGCAATAGCATTTCTCTGATGAGGTCTAAGCTCTATTTTAGTATTCATTCCCTCAAAGGATAGGTTACTGCCGTCATATTCACGATTTCTGATGGAGTTAAAACGCTCATTATATAGCTTTACAAGCCTGTTTCTTCTTTCCTGATCATTAAATATCCAGTTCTTAAATTCTTCCTTTATAAGCTCCTGTTTCTGTCCTGCAAGAAGCGTTTCCTTTTTATTTAATACAGAAGTTTTCGAGCCGTCCGGATTTACAATCTGGTCAAATACCTTTGTTTCTTTTAAGTTCAGTGCATCTTCAATCAGCTTATAGGCATTTACCCTTGAGGTGCCGTAGGTCATCTCTGCAAGGTCATTTCCTCTGTCCCTGCTCTTTCCTTCTACATTCCATTCACTTGTCAGATTTGAAAATTTAACCTTAATATCCCATTTGGCATATCCCGGAGTTTTCAGCGTTTCAAAGATGAATTTTTCAATATCTTTTATCGGTATCCATGTTGCACCAAGTCTTACATTGATTTCACTTGCTTCAAGCTCCTTTGGCAAAACTTTTGTAAGCTCTGCCTTTTGGTATTCCAATCGGTTCATCTCATAGCTTATCAGCTCTTTTTCTTTTCCATCTTCCGCATAGCCAAGATGAGGTAGCTCTCTTTCCGTTTGTCTAAGTTTTGATAGATAACTGTCAACAATCGCAATCTTTTCTCTGATATTCCCTGATAGGTACTCATCTTTTGTTACATAGCCATATTTATATGAATTACTGTCATTTGCACAGGCAAAAGGTAAATCCCCATCCTCCAAGTTAAAGGATAACGGTCTGTAAAAGTTTTGTTCTTCTCTGATATTTAAGTAGATTTCTCCTCTAAGTTCTTCTATCAAAGTAGGTCTGTCTTTTCCTGTAAGACTTCCCATATAGTCAAAGTCCACATAACCTTTTTCAGACATAGATAACACAAGAGATTCCAAAGAAGTATCCACATGGTCAATGGTCTTTGTCTTTGTGATTGTCCTCTTGGAGAATATATCCCCCTTTGCCTTAAAGTTTTCTTCTTCATCAAGGATTTCAATGGAGGAAACAAGCGGGAAGTTACTGTCCTCTTTCAAGGCTCTGGTATTGGAAAGGTTATTGACATATCCATGCTTTTTAGAAAAGCGGTCATAGACTTCATTGAGCTTTTCTTGAGCTTTCTTTACCTCATCATCGGAATAGTCCTCTTTCTGCTTGTAGATAACATCTTTAAGGGCAGTATTCAGTTCAAGATAGTCCTTAATCTTCTCCTTATTCTTATCCGTTATCTCTTTCTTTACAAAAAGGGAATTTTCTCTGTAATACACTTCGTCATCAATGATAGTATATGAAAAATTTTTGACATCATCTGTGGCAGGGATAGATGTGATTTCATCATCAAGTAGCTCTATTTCTTCATAGGCTGTTCCTTTGGATATTTCTTCACTTGCCCTTGCAAGCAGCTCCTTTAAATCGGCATTTTCTCTTGGCAGACAAGCAAGGGCGTTTCCAAATCTTCCTGAAACTTCACGCATTGTGCCGAGTACCTGCTCAGGATGATCTACAAAGTATTTGTTATATGTCAGCCCATTTTCATCTTCTGCAAGATGTATCCAGTCCTCGTCCCTTTCTCTTATACTGTCCCTTTTCTTTAGGAAGATAATATCCGAGGTTACTTCCGTTCCGGCAACACCCTTAAAGGTATCGTTTGGAAGTCTGATTGCTCCTAAAAACTCCGCTCTTGCTGCAAGGTATCGTCTGACACTTTCATCCTTTTTATCCATCGTGCCTGAAGATGTAATAAAAGCGATAACACCACCATTTCTAACTTTGTCAATGGATTTTGCAAAAAAGTAGTCATGAATTAAAAAGTTATTTTTGTTATACTCCCTGTCATTGACCTTGTACTCTCCAAAGGGTACATTCCCGATAACCGCATCAAAGAAATTATTGGAAAAAGAAGTTTCTTCCAGTCCTTTAATCTGTATATCACTTTCCGGATATAGAAGTTTTCCAATGCGACCGCTTAAGGAGTCAAGCTCTACACCATAAAATTTACTGCTACTCATTTCATCCGGTAAACTTCCGATAAAGTTTCCGATGCCCATTGACGGTTCTAAGATATTGCCATTCTTAAACCCCATTCCTGAGAGTGTAGAGTAGATACTGTCAATGACTGTCTTAGGCGTATAAAAAGCTGTTAAAGTTGATTCCTTAGCAGCTTCGTATTCTGATGGCGATAGATTTTCTTTTAAGAATGCTCTTGCTTCTTTCCACTGACCTTCTCTTTCTTCATCAAATACTTCGGATAATCCGCCCCAACCGACATATTTTACCAAGACTTCCTGAGCTGTATTGTCAAGCTCTCTTTGTCCACTCTCCACTCGTTTAAGCATGGAGATTGCTTCAAGGTTTTGGTTTAACCTTTCACTTGGCGTTAATTTTTCAGGGAGGATTTCTTCGGTAATCTTAAAATTATGAGCTTCTATTTTTAGTTTTTCTGCCTTTTCATCAATGTCTTGAATCGTATCTTTAGCTTTCTTGTATGTCAGATTTTCAAATATTCTCTCAAGGTCGCTCTCTAAACGATAGGGAATCACATCGGAGCCTGTTATCATACCACTGAGATATTCGGTATTATCCTTAACCGTTACGGTCTTTAGGTTATTTCCCATGTTATCAAAGCGGGTAATGGTACAATCCTTATCCTTATATTTCACTTCATCGCCAATCAAAAATCTCGGTCTTTCAATGCTTATCTTTCTTAATAGCTCCTCATTATCCATAAACGGTACGATTGCAATTTGCCTATTTCCATCTCTTGCCGGATACAGCCATACCTCCGGCTTTCCGTTTACTTTATTTTTTTCAATATCCCTTGCAATATATGTTTCATGGTCAAAATAGACGGTATCACCTTGTTTCACTGCAAATTGTTCTGCAAGGCTTTCCTCTTTTTCATTCAGCTCTACTTCTTCTTTTTGCTGAATGTAGTCAAACAGGGTAGATTGAACAGGACTTTTTTCATCAAGTAAATTATCTTTGTTATCTGTATCCTCTGTACTAATCCCTGATAACCTGCTCCTGTCGTTGATAATACCCTCGGCTTCTTCTAATGAAATTCCCATTTCATCGCTAAGATAAAAGATGTCCTGTTCCTTTTGATTATCTTTTGCGGAAAGCTGTCCGTTAAATACTCGGTCTATTTCTTCCTCACTCATCTGTTTTACAAGCTCGGTATCTTTGATTTCTTGAAAAGTCTTTGGAAAATCTTCCAACACAAGTCTTTGAGCATTAAGTTCTTTCAATTCATTCAGATTGAAATATCCCCATTCAGGTTCAATTCCGACTACAAGCCCAAAGGCTTCTCCGCTTTCCCTGTCATACTCTGTCATATACCAAGTCCAATTACTTTTAAAAGGAATGATATATGCTGCATGAACTTCCTTATCCGCTAAATCAATTTCTTCCTGTGCGTAAAGCTCCGGCACCCGTTTCAGCATTTCATCAGTCATCAAGTTTTCAGGATTATCTTTCGAGTAATAGTGTGGCTCTTTTACTTCTTCCTTCTCCGCTATATTTTCTATGTGCTGTTCCTCAAGGTAAAGGTTTTTAGAAAGCAGCTTGTCAATATGCTTTGCCACACTTGTCCAAGTGAGAAACACATCTTTACAATTATCCTTTTCAAGTTTTATTCCTTTGGCATCGTGCCATTCTCCACTACCTGTCAAGCCTGATACCGCATGGCTTCTTCCTCCTGTTCCATATTCATCTTTTAAGAAGTCGGCTTTTTCCTGTAAAGTGTGATTTTCTTTGAAAAACTTTGTAATTCGCTCTTTTCCTCTATCGATTCCGCTTCCCCTTGAAATAGTAGCAAGGACTTCATCTTCTGTAATAAAGGCTTTTACTTTTGGAAGTTCAGTAAGATTGGTACTGTATTCTTTTCTTGGCAGTGCAAGCTCCTGTAATTTCTGATAAAGGCTGTCCACCTTATGATAGTGAAACCTTAGTACATCTCTATCTTCTCTATATGCTTCTAAAAATCGTCCATACTCTTTGATGACATCCCCAAGGTGTTCAGGATTTTTCAGTGCCTCGGATAATCTTTTTGTTTCATCCGGAAAGCCACCTCCTTTTTCGAGAAATTCAAAAAAGCCTTGTTCTTTTCCTTCCTCACTCAAATCGTGAATAAGATACCATAGGGACTCTGAAATCCGATCTCTTTCATAATCCAAAGCTTCTGAAATCTCCACATTGGTAGCAAACTCTCCGTTTTCCAAAAGTTCAGCAATTCTATTTGCCGCATCACTCCAACTTAAAACCTGCGTATGATCTTCTCTTGCCGATGTTCCGGAAGCAAAATGAATCCCCTTATCCGAATACCAGGAAGATACCTCTCTTTCATCAATATACAGTCCGTTTCCACCGTTAAAGGTATCTTTTAGGTATTCTCCCAATTCTTCATTGCTTTTTCCTTTGGAAAACTCGGCAATGATAGGAAGTCTGCCCCCATCGTGATTTCCCCCGTTAATAAGGACAGTGTCTATATCTTTCTGAGCAAGAGGGATGCTAAGCCTTATCTGTCCATAAGAATTTTCAGGCAAAGAAAAAGAAGCCTTGTCAGCTTCTCTTATCTCTACTTTAGTATTTTCTTTTAGATTTCCACGATTTCCTTGATGGTCATTTCCTTCAAGGCTGAAATCATCGCCCCATACTGAGGACTTTCCTCGCTCTCTATCTTCCAAGCTTCCATCAGTTTCGGCTTCTCTGTTCTCATAAACGCTATCGCCTGTTTCTGAATGTCCATCAAATGATTGGTCAGTTTCTTCTCCTTGTATAAATCCACTAACATCTCGAATCGGCTCTGCTCCTCGCTCTGTGAAAGATAATCCAGCCTCATCACTGCGTAGGTCGGATTGGGATATTCCTTGATGAATTCCGTCTGTTCCTCCAAACTGCTTAGTGTATTCTCCCTGATTTTGCCTGCGATCTCGTCCGTACTCTCCATTTCTGAAAACTCGCTCGCTTTCACTAATTCTTTCCTGATCATCTCGTCGAAGTACATTTTCTTCTACCTCCTCAATTTCTTCTTGTATTTGATTATATCCTGCTTCTTTGTTTCTTAAAACTTCTTTTTGCTTCTCAAGCTCTTTGCTCTTTTGAATGGTTGTATCTATGATACTTCCGCTAATATCCGATACGATATCCCCAAGTGCCATAAGGGATATGCTGTCCAGTCTTTTGAAGTTTTCTATTAACAGCTCCTTATCCATCGGATAATCCACCTTAAACCTTGAAGCTACCGCATAGCTGATGGAGTCCCTGACGAATTTGACAAAGGATATTCTGTCCTCATCGGCGATTCTAAGCTCATTCATCAAGCTGTCTATCTTTTCATCACCATAAATTCTGCTTAAAGAAAAGATATTTTCAAGGTTACTTTCTCTTTCTTCATAGCCTTCATTTGCTATCATTTCCTTTAAGACATCTTGATGGGCTTCTTTATCAAATTTCCAAAGATTTACCTCATTAACATCTCTGTTTCTTGAAACGGTTTGACTTACATCAAAGATGTAGTCAACCTTTTTGTATGTGCCGTAGTCCTCTAAAATCGGAATTCCTTTTTGTCCTCGCATAACAGTTCGGTGAAAGCGTTCACGCCAATAATCGAACTTGGCGCAGGCTGTCGCTTCCGGATTTTTATCATAGATACTTAACTGACTTCTAAAATCATATCGTTGATTGTTTCCGACAACCTTTAGGAGCTTTAAATATTCCGCTTCACTATGCAGAATGTCCTGTTTTACAAGCTCCAAAATATTATGAAAATCATTGATTCGCATTTTTACCTCCTTTTTCTAATATTCATTTTTCCTATTCATTCTTCTGGTGTTCCTCTACCGTATGTTTTATCTGTTCCTCAATCTTTTCTAAAAATTCTTTTTTGGAAGATTTGCCCTGTGCTATTTCAGACAATTCCATTTCCCACTGTGCCGTCATTTCTGCTGATTTGAAGTTATCTGCAACAATTTCAATCAGGCTTTTTCCTTTCGGTGTTGCAATCAGATTCTTCTTATCTCGTTCAATAAATTCTTTGTAAATCAGATTTTCAATAATGCCTGCTCTTGTTGCCGGTGTTCCAAGTCCTTCTCTTTCCACTTCAACACCTTTTTCCAATGCATCATTACCTGCAAGCTCCATAGCTTTTAAGAGTGTGTCCTCCGTAAAGTGTTTCGGAGGTTTAGTGTACTTTTCTTTAATCTCTTTATTTTCAATGATAATAACATCTCCAATGCTTACATCAGGAAGCTTCAAATCCTCATTCTTATTGAACTTGTATTCTTTAAGATATTTTGTAAAGCCCTCGTCCTTAATAACCTTACCAGTACTCGTAAATTGAAAGCCGTCAAATTCAGCTACAATCTTCGTTGTATTTTCCACTAAAGGATAACCTACACCGGCATGGAGCTTATTAGAAATCAGTCGATATACTTTTGCTTCACTTTCAGGAAGTTTTGATATATCTTCACTGAGCGATGATACAGTCGGAATAATCGCATGGTGATCCGTAACTTTTTTAGAGTTGAATACTACCTTGATACGCCCTGTATCAAAGTCATTTTTGCCCAAAATATTATTGACGGTACTTGTAATCATATCTTCAGTAAGGCATCTGCTGTCTGTTCTTGGATAGGTAATCAGCTTCTTTTCATACAAACTTTGAGCATAGTCGAGAGTTTGCTTTGCAGAATATCCAAAATACTTATTGCACTCTCTTTGAAGTGTTGTCAGGTCAAAAGGTAAATCAGGTTTTGTAATTTTTTCTTTCTGAATGACATCAATAATTTCAATCTTATCGCCTACTAAATTTAAGAGCTGTTCA
>QWBZ01001476.1_pt1 | contig 10075 bp, 8 predicted proteins | sample 1972441 | NCBI WGS metagenome assembly QWBZ01 (sample SAMN09866721, study PRJNA288562) | Human oral metagenome isolate term6_saliva, whole genome shotgun sequencing... | isolation source: mouth | host: Homo sapiens | place: USA: California
GGAGAGGGTGGCGACCTGGACGGTCTTGCCGCGCTTGACGCGCCCCGAGGTGGGCTCGAGGTCGCCGCGCAGCAGGTTGAGGATCGTCGTCTTGCCGGCACCGTTGACGCCAACGATGCCGACGCGCTCGGCGGGAGCCAGGCGCCAGGTGACGCCCTCAAGGATGTCCAGGCGCGACCCATCGGGGCGCGTGAAGGACACGGAGACGTCCTCGAGATCGATGACGTCCTTGCCCAGACGAGCGGTCGCCATCTTGACCAGCTCGACGGTGTCGCGCGGGGGCGGCACGTCGGCGATGAGGGCCTCGGCGGCGGCGATGTGGAACTTCGGCTTGGAGGTGCGGGCGGGTGCCCCGCGGCGCAGCCACGCGAGCTCCTTGGTGAGCAGGTTGGCGCGCTTAGCGGCGGCCACGTCAGCCTGGCGCACTCGTTCGGCACGGGCCAGCGTGTACGCGGCGTAGGAGCCGTCGTAGATTTCGACATGCCCGGCGATCTGCGGACGGTCACCACCCGGGTCGACGCCGGGGACGACCTCCCAAATATGCTCGCACACGGCGTCGAGGAACCAGCGGTCGTGGGTGACGGCCAGGAGCGCGCCGGACGCTCCGGGGCGGGCGAAGCGGGCGTTCAGGTGCGCGGCCAGCCAGGCCACGCCCTCGACGTCGAGGTGGTTCGTGGGCTCGTCCAGGCACACGATGTCGGCGGGGGCCGCGAGGACTCGGGCGAGCGCGACGCGGCGGCGCTGCCCGCCCGACAGGGTGCCGACGAGGGCCGCGGGGTTGATGTCGGCGAGGAGCCCCGCGTGAATGTCGCGCACGGCGGGGTCGGAGGCCCACTCGTACTCCTCCATGCCGGGGTGAACGGCCTGGATGACGGTGTCCTCGGGGTTGAGCGTGTCCGCCTGGGTGAGGACGGCGACGCGCACGCCGTCGCGGCGGGTCACCACTCCCCCGTCGGGTTCCTGTGTGCCGGCGACGATGCGCAGGAGCGTGGATTTTCCGGCGCCGTTGGGGCCGAGGATGCCGACGCGGCTGCCATCGTCGAGGCCGACCGTGACCCCTTCGAGGAGCTTGCGCGAGCCCGCGAGGGCGCCGACGTTCTGAGTTCCGAGCAGGTGCGCCATCAGATGGCCTCCGTCGATTCGATGCGGGCGCCGCACGCGGGCCCGTGGGTGGGGATTGCACGCGCGACCGTGGGTGCGTCGCTGAGGGTGGCCGCGAGCGCGCGGGCGTGCTCGGCGTCGCGCGCGAGGGCCGCGACGGTCGGGCCGGACCCGGACAGCGTGACGGCCAGGGCTCCCGCACCCTTCGCGGCGGCGATCGTGTCGGCCAGTTCGGGGCGCAGGCGCAGGGCGGGGGCCTGCAGGTCGTTGACGAGGCAGTGGCTCAGCTCCACGGGTCCTGCGCACAGGGCGGCGACGTCCTCGGGCGTGGGTTCGGCGAGGGCGGGCGCACTGACCGCGTCCACCCGGTCGAACTCGCGGAACACCTCGGGGGTGGACAGGCCTGCGTGGGCCAGGAGCATGACCCAGTGGTGCTGGCCCTCCTCGTCCCCCTCGCGCAGGACGCTCATGTGGTCGCCGCGCCCGGTTCCCAGCGCGATGCCGCCCGCCAGGCAGGCGGGCACGTCGGCGCCCAGCGAGCGGCCGATCGCCTCGAGTTGCTCGACGCCCAGGCCCAGCTCCCACAGTTCATTGCAGGCCACCAGGGCGGCGGCCGCATCCGCCGATCCGCCAGCCATGCCGCCGGCGACGGGGACGCGCTTGTCGACGCGAATGCTCAGGCCCGCGGCGGTGGACGCCCAGGGGCCCGCAGCAGCGAGGCGCTGGAGGACGCGCGCGGCGCGCACAGCCAGGTGGGTGGCCGGGTCAAGGTCCGCCATGGCGCGGGTCGTGGCCTCGTCGACGCTGCCGTCGGGCAGGTACGCGATCGTCTCCACGTGCACGCCGGGCGTCTTCGAGGTGCGCACGGTGACGGTCTCGCGCAGATTCAGGGCCTCGAAGACCGTGACGAGCGGATGGTAGCCGTCGGGCGTGGGCGCGCCGACGCGCAGGGTCAGGTTGACTTTTCCGGGCGCACTGGCGCGCACTTCACGCATGGCGTTCCTTCTTCCTGCCGATTGTCTTCCCAGCGGCCGTCAGCGGGCCGCGGTCGACGCCTCGAGGGTGCCGTTGGCGCGAGCCTCGATGACGGCGCGCCCCAGCTCGACGAACTCGTCGATCGAGAGAGTCTCACCGCGGCGCGTCGGGTCAATGCCGGCGGCCGACAGGAGAGCCTCGGAGGCCTCGGGGCCGCCCGCCCAGTTCTTGAGGGCCGCGCGCAGGGTCTTGCGGCGCTGGCCGAAGGCCACGTCGGTGACCTCGAAGGTGGCACGGCGCAGCTCGTCGTCCCCGCGCGGGGTCTCGAGGCGGGTCAGCCGCACGAGGGCACTATCCACGCCGGGCACCGGCCAGAACACCGAGCGGCCGATCGTCCCGGCACGCTCGACCGAGCCGTACCAGGAGGCCTTCACGGAAGGCACGCCGTACGTGCGCGATCCGGGGCCGGCGGCCAGGCGGTCCGCGACCTCGGCCTGGACCATGACGACGACGACCTGGATGGAGGGGAAGGCCTCAAGCATGTTGAGCAGAACCGGCACGGCCACGTTGTACGGCAGGTTCGCGATGAGCTTCGTGGGGGCAGGCCAGTCCACGCCGAAGTCATCAACGCCGCTGATCTCCGTGGCGTCCATGGTGACGACGTGGAAGCGGTCGGCGGCCTCGCCCATGCGGGCGCGCACAGTCTCGGGCAGGGCGGCGGCCAGGGGCGGGTCGATCTCGACGGCACGCACGCGCGCGCCCACTTCCAGGAGCGCGAGCGTCAGGGAGCCGAGGCCCGGGCCGACCTCGACGACCTCGTCACCTTCTTCGACACCGCCGACTGCGACGATCTTGCGTACCGTGCCCGCGTCGTGCACGAAGTTCTGGCCCAGCACCTTCGTGGGGCGGATACCGAGCGCCTCGGAGATGGCCTTCACTTCGAGAGGGCCGAGGAGGCCCGTCTCAGAGGGGACGGCACCCTCGGGCAGGGTCGGGTCGAGGCGGCGCGAATCGCGCTGGTTGCGGGGAGTGGAGGATCGGCTCACGGTGGCAAGTCTAGTGCACGGGGCCGACGAGGCCGGGGCTAGGTGCCCTGTGAGGCTCAGCCCGCGTATGGCACGATGTCCGCCCGGTGAGGTTCAGCTCCCTGAGATGATCAGCCCCTTGAGAGCATCAGCCCTTGAGAGGCTTAGAGCATCACTGACGCGTGCCCAAATTTCACCTTACCCAACAATGTTGCATGTAATTTAATCTGGTCAGATTTTAGGTATGGCTTAAAACCGCATGATTCCAACGCCTGAAGTTCAGATCATGAAATACTCGACGGGGAATTGCATGCGAAATTGCGGCAGCACGGCACAGGGAGGCCTCATGAACCCGCGCGACGGGCGATGACAATCGCTCTACGCGGATAGGTTCCAGGCATCCGGATAGGTTAGCCACATCCGGATAGGTTAGCCGCATCCCGATAGGTTAGCCGCATCCGGATAGGTTAATAAGCTATCCGGATGCTCATTACCTATCCATATCTTCACAACCTATCCGCATGTGCGCGCCCCGAGGGACAGCCCTTCGCGCATCACATCCCTGACAACAAGGACGGGCATGGCGCGAGCCGCAGCGCGAGGCTCCGGCTAGGCGCTCTGTGAGGCTCGGAGCGTCACTGAGCGGGGGCGGGCGGCAGGACGACACGCACCTCGTACTTGCTGGCCTGCTCACCCAGAACGGCGTTGACCTGCTTCTTCACGACGTCTTCCACACGCCCCTGCGCCTTGTCCAGCAGGCCCCTGGAGACAGCCTCGTCTTTCGCGGCAGCCTCTCGATCAGCCAAAAAGGAGGTAACCTCTCCAACCTCAATCTGGTTAACGGGGGAGAAAGACTGGTCGTAGGTCTCGACCGAGGCAGGGTCAATGGACGCGGAGAGAATTTCGACGGCAGGTACGGTCACCGTCACAACATGACCTGCCTCGTCAACCTCGACCTGAATCTGGCTCACGTCGGCCACTCCAGCCTTGACCTCTCCCGAATACGTGATGAGGTAATGGGAGCCTGTGCCCGGCACTTCCATGCCGAACACCTTGGTTCCCTCCTCAGAGTATTTCCCCACCTGGGTGAAGTTGTACGACTCGGTGGCAAGCTCACCGATGTCGGCGAAAGAGTTTTTCACAAGAGTCGTGTCAACGGTAACAACAGGTTCCGTCCCCTGGTCTTGTGCCGACCCCAGGCCGAATACCGGAGCAGCCTTCATGCCACCGGCGAATCCTGCGCCTGCGATCACCAATGATGCAGCCACTTTAGCAACGGTGGAAAAACCCATGATGACCTCACTGACACAATCACGATGAATATTAGGTAACCTTCATGGGAATTGTAGAGTAAGTGTCAAGGTGCCACAACACCGACGCTACGCGGCTAGGCTGCACACCGCGGATAGATTCGCCCGATCCGGATAGGTTAGCCGCATCCGGATAGCTTAATAACCTATCCACATGTTCGTTACCTATCCGGATGTTCATTACCTACCCACATGCGCATAACCTATCCGCAAACCGACGGCGAGCCAGATTCTCACCTTCCCCAACAATCTCGCACGTAATTTAAACTGTTCAGTTTCTAGCCACGGCTCAAAACCGCATGATTCCAACGATGCGATTTCAAATCTTGAAACAGCTGATAGGGAATTACGTGCGAAATTGCGGTGGGAGTGCACCGACACACCACGACACCGACGCACCGACGCACCACCACACCACCACACCGACGCACCGACGCACCACCACACCGACGCACCACCACACCGACGCACCACCACACCGACGCACCGACGCACCTCCGACACAAAGGGCCGGGCCCGACAACCGTCGTTGTCAGACCCGGCCCCAAACAGCTCTCAGACTTAGTACCAGCCCACCGTGTTCGAGTGCGCCCACGCGGAGCACGGCGTGCCGTAGCGGCCCTTGATGTAGCCGATGCCCCAGTTGATCTGGGTGATCGGGTTGGTGCGCCAGTCAGCGCCGACCGAAGCCATCTTGGAACCGGGCAGGGCCTGCGGAATACCGTAGGCGCCCGACGACGCGTTCTCGGCGTAGGGATTCCACTGCGACTCACGGTTCCACAGGAGGACCAGGCACTGGTACTCGCTGTCGCCCCAGCCCTGAGCTGCGACGAGGGGCTTGGCCAGCGAACGCGGGTCTTCGCCCGAGTAGGTCGTCGGCACAGCACCCGCCGCGGCGGCAGCAGCCGCAGCAGCGGCGGCGGTAGCCGAGTCCGCGTTCTTCGTGTCAGCGGCAATAGCGGCGATCTCTTCCTTCGAGGAGATCGTGCCGAGCTTCGCGCGGTAGCGCACGGAGGTGGTGCCGTCCGCCTCGGTCTTCTCCTCAAGGGTGGCCTTCGGATCAATGCCTGCGGCAACGAGGGCGGCCGGGGTCGCTTCCTTCGTTCCTTCGCTGCGCACCTGGGTGACAGGCTGCGAGGTCGAATGCTCGGTGATCGGCACGGAGGTCAGGACCTCGTCGCCATTCTTTTCCTGCCACACGGTCCACGTCGTCGCACCATTGACGCCGGCAGTGGTCACCTGGTACTCGCCCACGAACAGGTCGGCGCTGGTCGTCGTCGTCTCGCTGAAGGGGATTTCAACGGTTTCGGTGGCTTCGCCGCGGGTCACGCGACTCACGTTGATCGTGAGTTCGCCAGTGGGGCCGTTGGAGACGGTCACGCGGTCGAGGGGGTGCACGGAGACTCCGGCGGCCTCGAGGATGGCGCGCGCGTCCTGGCCGGGACGTGCGGCGACTTCGCGGGTCGAGCCGTCCACCGTGACCGAGACGTTGCGGGCGCGCGAGACGAGCGGGGTCAGCTCATCGCGGGACGAGGAGCGGTCCGCCGCGAGCGAGACAGCCGAGCCGAGCGGCGCAGCGTCGGCGAGGATGCTGTCCGCTGAGGAGGCCGTGGTCCACAGGGTGCGCGTCTGCCCGTCGACGTTGACCGTGTAGGCCTTGGAGGTACGCACGACGATCGTGTCGCCGTCGCGCACGGCCTCACCCGGGCCGGGCTGCACGAGGTCGTTGCTGCCAACGCTCACGCCGGCGGCCTTGAGCGCATCGCCGACAGTGTTGCCCCACGAGGTGACAGGGCGGGATACGCCGTTGACCTCGAGCATGACGGAGGTGTGCGAGGAGGCGACGCCGACGCCGGCGATGCCGAAGACGCCCGCCGAGGTCAAGGCCGCGACTCCGAGAACGACGCGCGGGGAGGGTGCAAAGGAGCGCAGCCGGCCACCGAGGACGTGCAGGGCGCTGGCGGCGGACGCACTCAGGGAGGTGCTCAGATGATGGCTCACAATTCTCCAGTTACTCGCTCTTGGTACTGCTGGTCAGCTTAGCGTGAGCGCCCGCTGGCACGCCAGAGTCCTGGTACGCCAGCGGGCAATGTCACGTCAGACGAGGCCGAGCTTGTAGGCGCAGCCCCACTGGCCCCAACCGGAGCGCTGCTGGAGCATGCGCGCACGCATGGTCTGTTCCTCGGCGGAAGCATCGGAGGGCAGGCCGGATCCGCCCACGGAACGCCACGTCGGCAGCGAGAACTGATACATGCCGTAGTAGCCGTTGCCCGTGTTGATCGAGGGGTTACCGCCGGACTCGCACTGGGCGATGGCGGCCCAGATCGCAGCATCGTCGCCGGAGACGGCGGCGGGAGCAGAGGCGGACGAGGAGGATGAGGAGGAACCTGAAGAATCAGACGAGGAGGACGACTTCGAGGCGGCATCCTCGGCCTTCTTGGCCTTCGTGCCCTTGGAGACGATGCGCTTGGTGGGCTCGGTGCGCGTCGTGGACAGGACGGCGGAGACAGTGACGTTGCCGTCGACGGTCTCCTGGTAGGTCTGGGTCACCTCGGAGCCGGCAACGCCCTCCTGGACGGTCTTCTCGGTGCCTTCTTCGGCCTCGGCGTCCTCACGCTCTTCGGTTTCGTAGGGGATCTCGGTCGTGGAGGACACGTTGCCGCGCACGACGCGCGCGACGCGCAAGGTGGCCTCGCCGCCGTTGTGTTCCAGGGTCACGCGGTCGATCGGACCGGCGCTGATCGACGCGCGCGACGCGCAAGGTGGCCTCGCCGCCGTTGTGTTCCAGGGTCACGCGGTCGATCGGACCGGCGCTGATACCCGCCTTCTCGAGGATCGCGGTCGTGCCCTCGTCGGAGGAGGCGACGACGTCGGTCGTGGTGCCGTCGGCGATCACGTGGATCGTCTCTCCGGCCTCGGCGACGGGCATCTCGGCGCGGGTGTAGGAGCGGTCGGCAGCCATCGACGAGGCGGACGCCGGCAGGGCTGCGAGCACGCCGTGGATGGACGAGGCGGTGGACCATGCGGTGGTCTGGTTGCCGTCGACGGTCACGTTGTATTCGGTGGCGGTACGCACGACGACGGTATCGCCGTTCGCGACGCTCTGATCGGAGGCGGGGGCGACGAGGTCATGGGCGCCGACGGAGACACCGGCTGTGTTCAGGGCGTCGCCTGCGGTCGTGAAGAAGCCGGATACGTCGTGGGTGACGCCGTCAACTTCGACGGTCACGTGACGATAGGAGGTGCCGATGGCGGTAGCAGCGGTGCCGGCCACCAGGAGGGCCGTCGCGGCGGCGACGGAAATAACGGTTGTGCGGGAGGGCTGAACGCTCACGTGTCTCCAGACGTTGAAGGTTCCGCTTCGAGGGTCACATCACCGCGTTTGCCGCGGGCTGCGGCGTGTGCGGGCGGGTCGCTCGAATTGGACTGACACACCCACCGTAACCAATTTGTTATCGTTGTGCGACCATTTTGACGCAATTCACCAGCATGTGGGCACCGTTCGACACGACGCGAAAGCCTCGTCAAACCCGCGTCATCATGGGAGAAAAGGCCCCTTACCAGGCGCCATAGACCGCCTCAGTGTTCGCCCGCAGCTGGTCGCACGCCGCCTCCTCGCTGACGCCCCACTGGTCCGCAATGAAACGCACGGTGTGCGCCATGACGTAGGAGGCGTTGGGGCAACCGCGCCACGGCACGGGCGTCAGGTAGGGGGCGTCGGTCTCGACGAGGACGAGCTCTCGCGGCAGGACCGCGAGCGCGGCGCGCAGGTCGGAGTTCGCGGGGTAGGTGATGGGGCCGGCGAAGGAGGCGTACCAGCCGCGTTCGGCGAGGCGCTGCGCCATGGCGGCGTCCCCCGAGTAGCAGTGGAAGACGATGCGCTGGTCCGAGCTGGCGCACTCGCGGAGGATCTCCATCGTGTCTTCGTGGGCGTCGCGGTCGTGGATTTGAAGGGGTAGGTCGGCACGCTGCGCCATCTCGATGTGTGCGCGGAAGGATTCCTTCTGCGCCTCGCGGCCGGGTTCGGCCGTGCGGAAGTAGTCCAGGCCACTCTCCCCTACCGCGACGACCATCGGGTCGCCGAGGCGCTTCTCGACCTCGACCAGCGCCTCGACGAGGGGCACGTGGTAGTCGCGCACGGTGGGAACCAGCCCGTCGGGCGAGGGCTCGGCGCAGCCCGCGTGCAGGGCCGCGTCGTTGGGGTGGATCGCGATCGCGACGCGCACGCCGTTGTGGGCACGCGCCAGTTCGATCATCGGGTCGAAGTCGGGCAGCTCGCAGGCGCTCGAAATCATGCGGGTGACGCCCACCTCGCGGGCACGGTCCAGCTGCTCCTCGAGGCTGAGCGCCACGCCCTCGCGCTTGGGGATCTCACCGATGTGGGTGGGCAGGTGCGTGTGGTTGTCCACCACGGGCGCCGCCAGGGGTGCGGGCGCGTCGGGCCAGGGACGAGGCTTACGCGGGCTCATGCGGAAGAAGGATCCTTTCGAGGGGGGGCGAGGCGGGCGTCAGCGCGTGAGCACGACGCCGCGGGAGACCTCGTCGGCGGCCTCGTCGCCCAGGAGCTGGCGCACGAGTTCGAGGCCGAGTTCGAGGGCGGTTCCGGCGCCTCGGCTGGTCGTAATGAACTCGTCGGCGACGACCGGGTTCTCGTGAACGATCGCCCCGCCGGAGGCGATGGCCTTGATGAACGCGGGGTTGGCGGTCGCGTGGCGGCCGTCGAGGACGCCCAGCTCGGCCAGGATTGAGGGTGCCGCACAGATCGCTGCGATGGGCTGGGACTCGTCGGAGCGACGCAGCACCTCGGTCTGGATCGCGGGCGTGGCCTTCAGGTTCAGGGTCCCGGGCATACCGCCGGGTAGGAAGAGGACGGTGTAGGTGGACAGGTCCACGTCCTCGAGCATGAGGTCGGCGACGACGCGGATACCGTGCGAGCTGGTCACGTGGCGTGCGTCGGTCACGGAGATCAGGTCCGAGCGCACACCGGCGCGGTACAGGACGTCGGCGACGGCCAGGGCCTCGACCTCTTCGAAGCCGTCGGCCAGCATGATGGCGACGGTGGCGTCGGTGGCAAGCTTCTCGGCGCAGGCGAGCCCACCCCGAAAACGCGCCGCGGCCTCGCCCCGAGGTGGGACGAGGCCGCAGGTCTTACTCGGAGCGCAGGGCTTCGACCGGGTCCTGACGCGAGGCTCGCGAGGCCGGGATAATGCCGGCGATGACGGTCAGGCCGACGGAGACGCCGATCAGGACGAGCGCTGTGACGGGCGACAGCTGAGCGATGTTCTCCACGTTGAAGGAGGAGTGAGCGATAGCGTTGGCGATCGCGCACAGCCCATACGTCACGCCCACGCCCATCACGCCAGCCAACAGGCCTTCGATGACGGTCTCAGCGTTGAAGACGCGCGACACGTCGCCCTTCGAGGCACCAATCGAGCGCAGGATACCGATTTCCTTGCGGCGCTCGAGCACCGAAATGTAGGTGATGATCGCGATCATGATCGAGGAGACCACGAGAGAGATCGACACGAAGGCGATGAGCAGCCAGGAGATGATGTCGACGATCTTGGTCACCGAGCTCATGAGCGCACCCATGACGTCGGAGTAGGTGATGACCTTGTCGGTCGCGCCCGCCGCCTTGTTGTCGGCGTTGTAGGCGTCGAGGGC
>QWBZ01001483.1_pt1 | contig 10050 bp, 10 predicted proteins | sample 1972441 | NCBI WGS metagenome assembly QWBZ01 (sample SAMN09866721, study PRJNA288562) | Human oral metagenome isolate term6_saliva, whole genome shotgun sequencing... | isolation source: mouth | host: Homo sapiens | place: USA: California
TTGATGAGTAATTTCCATAAGTATTTTTCTTAGGATAAAATTCCTGTTTTTTCACTTCATTTTTTACAGCTTCTTTTTTAACATTACTGTTCTTATTATTTACTATATCTTTGTATGTATATACATTTTCTTTTTTAGGTTTTGCGGCTTCAAATGTCATATCTATATCATCAATTTCTGGTATATAGCATTTTATATTTTCTGTATCTGAAATATTATCAGGAAGATTTATCTTAACTTTTTCTATAGCTGAAAATTCAAGTTTTTTTATAACTACGGCACGTCTGTAATCATCTACATCCTTAATTCTTTTAAGTTCCCTTAATTCAAAATCCTTTAAAGGGCTATTTATATCTAATTTAACTATAGGATAACTATTATTATCTAAAGCATAAAGTATGGCTTTTCCACCATAAAATGTTATTTTGAGTGCGTCTTTCATTTTCCCCACTTCCTTTGTCAAATTTGTCAAGTTCTTAATGATGGCATTATATCACAAAAGATAAAATAAGTCAAGAAATATTTTTTAAAAATTTAAAAAGACGGAAAAAATCCGTCTAATAAGAAAATATAACGTATATTTCAACAATGAGTTATATTTAATATTATCATATAATTAATATTATGTCAAGAAAATTTTAGTCAATATCAATAACCGAACTATATCCTACACTTTTATCCATTGTCATTATTCTTACAAGCTCCCTTAATTTTCTATCCTTTGTTTCATAGGATTCATAACTTACATTACTAATTTCTTCTTCATAAGCCATAACTGATTCCCTCTGTGTTTCATCTGCAAATACTGGCGTTAAAAAATAGAACACACGTCCGCCCTTTAAATTTGAACTAAGTTTATAATGCACTCCGCCTACATTTATAGTCCCGCCAAGTGATACACTTACATTTGAGCCTGCTGGTACTGACATTAAAAATAATGACTTATATCTTGGTAGTGAATTTGAATCCTGTGTATTTATAACATTAAGATTTATATGAGTGGAACTTATACTTTCAAATGTTACGGAGTCCCCTATATTCTTTGATATATTTGTTCTTAATGTTATTACAGCATTGTTATATACTGTAGCTTCTTTTGAAAATATTACCCTGTTCACATCATTTCCGTCTGATATTTTAGTATTCTGTAACTTTGTGTTATAAGTGTAAAGACCGTTTGATATGATAATATCCCTGTCAACACTTATATAACCGCTTCCAACCGATACTCCATCCACATATTTCATAATAACTTCATCTGTAAAATCCTGTGAAATTATTTTTCTATAAAGCTTCTTGTCAATTAACGGAATCTTCCTTGCGTCTTCCCAGCTTAAATTTTTGACACTTGTATATTCAACAAGCGGTACAGTTTTTGGAATTTTTATTACAGGTGACGGTTTTGCAAAACCAATCATACCCATTAAAAAAAATATACCAAATAATTTCTTTTTCATTAATATCATCACCTTTCCGATATAAAAAGTCTATAAAAATCAAAATAAACTTTTATTATGTTGATTATCACTAATTCAACTTTCTGTTTCATAAAGTTCTTGCCCTATTTTCTTAATATTTTAAAAACGTCTATAATATGCTGCCTCTTGACATATACATTATATGTACATAGTATTGAATTTTTCACATTTAATACAGCTGTTTCATAAAAAAGACTTCCTTTATCAAATTCCTTGGCAGGACAATTTTTAGAGCATACATCAATTAAAATCCTGTATGGAATTAATGTATTTCTTAAAGGGTCTACTATGACTTTACATTTTTTAAGTTCACTTATGAAATATTCACGGGTAAATATTTCTATATCATTATATGGGATATAACTTATTTTTTCAAGATATTCATTTTTAACATCAATATATCTTCCAAAAAGGTCTGGAATTTCAATAAATTTAATATCAGGATAAACTGGATTTCCAGATACTATGTACTCATCTATATCAAATGTTGCATAAAAATAGTTATTATCTGAATCCTTCAATTTTGCATAACATTTAATATCACATACATAATTATTATTTTTTTCCCTTACGTATGCACCATAAATTTTTGCATATGATGTATTAACATCAGTAAATTTATAATCAATATATGAAGTTGTAACATACATTGTATTAACAGTATTTTCAATAAAATCTTTAAATTCATTACGTCTTCCTGTTATATTTTCCCTTATAAAAAAATCAAGTTCCCTTATTGGATTTAATGGAATATCAAAATCATCAGGGTCAAGTACAAGTTCTTCCCCTTTAAGATTTGTAACATTGCTGTGTTTTAATTTTTCAATATGTTTTTCAGTAATATTATATTTTTTTATGTTTTTAAGAAAATCAAAATAATCAATAAAATTTTCTGTTATATTTCCTGTTTCGTCAGTATTTTTCTTAAGTACAAAAATTCTATATATATCATTCACCTTTGTGACACGTATATACAGTTTGTCTTCAGTAAACATTCTCCTGTAAATTCCAGTAAATGTAACTGTAATGTTAAATATCATTATTTTTCACCTCATTTCCCTGTCAGCTTAAAAGACTTTCAATATTTATATCTGGAACTTCCATAAGTCTTATTAATTTTTTGTTACGTTCTATTATATCATAACTTTGGGAAATATTTAAGGAAATTTTTTCAGAATTTCTTATGTTCATATTTTTAATTTTTTCAGCATTTTGGAATATACTGTCAACATCTCCAAATTCATCTATCAATAAAGATATTGTCTTTTTACCTACTCCAGTTACTCCCTGTACAGAATCGCTTGTATCACCAACATATACAAGATGTGTAAATATATCCTTATAGGAATTTAACATAAACCTGTCATAAAGATATGTCAAATCATCGTGTTCAATTAAAGTGTAACCTTTAGCACTCCACGTAATTATTGACACATTTTCTTCAACCATCTGCATTAAATCCTTATCGACAGTATAAATCCATACATCATATTCCTCTTTCAGTTTCTGTGCAAGAGTATAGATTATATCATCACTTTCATATCCGTTTTTCATTATATGCCGTATAGCATATTTTATAACTGATATTATTTTATGTACTCCAGCTATACCGCCTATATTAAATCTCAAATCCCTTAAAACTTCACTGATATATTCATAAACAGGTTCAAGACTGTTAAACGTATTAACATCTTCTAGTTTTGAAAATGCGGCACGGTAAAACAGCGTACTTGTATCAAGTATAAGTATCTTTTTCTTTTCTTCTTTTATCATTTCAATTTTCCTTTCAAACTTAATATTCAGTTATATTATTCATTACATCCAAATAATTAAATACCATATCTCCAGCACGTTTTGTAATATAACATAAAATTTTTAGCCAAGAATGTAGGGTAAGTGCCTCACGGGTAGCCATACTTGTATCAGCAACATCACTTGGAACGGTATTATCTCGTCTTCCGAATAAATGTGTAGGATGTCCTTTAAATAAAGTTGCCGTGTCAGGTAAATATTTGGAACGTAATTTATCATCTTCCGTTATCAGTGCAAAATATGATAACAGGTTAGGAAATTTTATAATTAAATTATCAAGCATATCAACTATTGTATTCCTGTCAAACATATTACTGAAATATACAGAAATTCTCTGCTGTTCAAAACTCCCTTCACATTCTTTTCTGTAAATATCGTCTTCTTCAGATAATTCATACTCATTATCCCTATCAATTACACTAAGAATGGTATCATAATATCTTGAATAATCAAGTGCATATTTTTTTTCACGTTCCCATATTTCGCTATCAGTTTCAAAATTTTCAGGTAATTCCTGACTTTTCAATCTTTTTGGCGGTATATCCTCAACATATTTATAGTCTTTAAGAAATGGCACAATCTTCATTGTTTTACCAAGTTCTTCAACATTACTTATATTTACAAGTTTTAAATATGCTTCGTCAACTGTGGATAATCTATGCTGCTTTTCAAGAAATTCCTTAAATTCGTCAGGATAACCTTTAATACTTGCGTCCTTATCTATAAAAAAACAGCTGCCATCTTTTAAATCTTCACCCTTATAGAATACAACTTTGTCAGAATCAAATACTTTTCTTAATTTACCAGCCCTTTTTGATACAGCTCCTGTAACAAAGTTCCATCCAACTGGTGCTGGATATTCACGTATGGAATTATTTAAAAATTTAGTTGTATTGTTTGTCCATTTCATCATTTCTTCATTTAAGTTCTTATCATTAAAATTTGTTTCTTCAGTTTTATTAAAACAGTCTAATTCATCATCTATTTCAAAATTATCATTATCATTTTTATTTTCTTCGTCAGCTTCATTTTCATCCTCAGACGTATTTTTATTAACTTCAGGAATAATTTCAACTTTTTTTTCATTAGATACATCATCCAAATCCTCATCAATTTCAAAAGAAGCGTCCTTTTCATCATGGTCGCTTTCTTTTTTACTTATTTCATTATCAACTTCTTTGGTTTCATTATTTTTATTTTCAGGAGTTTTTTCTGTACTCTCTGTAACATCTTCTGTAGTTATGTCTTCTATCTTTTCTTCTACATTATCAGAAATTTCTACAGTATTTGTTTCTTCTGTCTGATTAAGTTCTTCTGTATTTACTATATTATTTATTTTTTCTGTTTCACTGTTTATTTTCTGCTCAATTATTTTTACTTCACTCTTTTCAACGTCTTCTGATACATTATCAAACTTTTTCATTAGTTCTTCCCACATTTTAAGTTTAACATTGTCATCATTTATTCCAAGTGATACTGCCGCAAAAGTTTCACAGGCTTTTTTAAAATTATCCATCTATAATCCTACCCTTCCTATTAAGAACCTTAATATAATCAGTTCTTCTGTCATTATATGTTAAAATTATAACATAAAACAGAGCATAAGTCAACCTTAAAGAGTAATCTGCTTGAAAAAAATATTAAATACTGATATAATTTACTTATCTTAAAAGAAAGGAAAATACGAATATGATTTTAATGAACGCTAACAGACTTATGTTATGGGGATTATATATCGGTTTTATTTTATCAGCTATTTCATTAATATTATTATTTTTCATTTTCAGGACAAAAAATAAAAACATAAAAGAAAAACTGATAAAGACATCTTTTATTACAGCATTTATAATACTTGCTATAGATGGAATATTTTATCTGCATAACTATAAAAACGAACCGATAATGTACCCTAAAAAATTTGAGTGGTATGACATAAAAACATTAATTCTTAATACTGGTACACTTGAAAATGGAGACATAATAATAAAATCACGTGGCAAAGGTCTTGCAAATTCAGCAGGACATATATACATCTATTATAACGGAAAATTTCTTTCATTTAACCGTCAGGGAAAATATAATACTGAAGTTATGGGTTTTGAAGATATGCTAGACAATGCCACGGCAAGAGAAAACGACAACAGACATCCTTTTAAGGACAAATTTGCTGTACTGAGAAGTGATAAGGAAGTAAATATTGAAAATCAGATGGAATTTATAAAAAACAGCGGATATTTGCCATATACTCCCACACCTCTACAGAAAGATACAAAAAAATACAACTGTTCTACATTTGTATATAGAATACTTGAAAACGAGGGAATTGTCAAAAAGAAAAAGTATATATCAACTATGCCATATGATTTTTTGAATATGAAAGAATTTAAGCAGGTAAAATTTGATAAAATATATCCATCAAATAAAGAAGATAATGAAGATTTTATTGAAATTTTTCCACTGATAGACACATTTTACCAATATGACATAAAACCATATTTTATATATAAGGACGACAGAATAAAACTTGAAAACAAATCAATTGATTTTTTAAAAATTCTTATTGATTCAAATTCCATAGAAAATCAGGTAATGCTTGAAAAATATTTAAAATAAAAAAAGAGAAGAGGATTAATTGTCCTCTTCTATTTATTTTAGGCATAAATCAAGAAGTTTAGCCCTCTTAAATTTTTTTGACAGAAATTCATAAAAATATTTTCTTGAAATGTCATATGAAAATATATCAGCAGAATTATATGATATTATTCCACAAAAATCTTCAGGTATTGAATTATAATTAATATTTATCCTGTCAATAAATGCAGTCAAAGTATCATTATTTTTAATATTTTCTGAAAATCTGTTAAAATCTGAAGTAATTTCCTTGGTAAATCTGTTAAAACCAAATAAATGTGAGGCAAAATCTTTTCCTGAAAATTTATTAACTCCATTAACATTCCATACAAATTTTCTGTCCTGCTCAATACCGTTTGCTGATTTTCCGTAATGGAATATAGTACCGTTTCCTAAATCCCTTTTCTGCATATCCTTATACTGGATAATCTGTCTTGAATTTTTTATGGTATTTATATTTTTTATTTCATTTTCAATAACAGTTTTTCCTTCACTGTGAAGCAACATTTTCTTAAATATATCAAAAGTCATTAAAACGTCATCTTCCGATGTATGAAAATCCTTATCTTTAGTATTCACATTATAATATTCGGCGGCTTCAATAAGCTTAGGATTTTTATACAAAGCTCTTGAACCACGTGACGGAAGTTTAATAATATCCCTGTTTAGAACCATAGTATCAATCATAACCGCTTTTTTATTAAAACCGTCCTTCATAAATGAATTGTCAAAGCTTATATTGTTATGTCCGATTATACATTCCTTGGAAAAATATTTTAATAGATTTTCCAAATCATCATCAAAAAGTAATGGATATTTGGCATTTGTATTTTTCCTGTTTCTTTCAATGACATTATCATAAAGCCTGTTTACACGAAGGGCGTCAAAATTCATAAGCTCACCTTCACGCCTTACATACCATCTTGTCATATGACTGAGAGGTGTGAATGTATTATTTGTCGAATCATATAAATGGCTAATCTGTGTAAAACCTAGGACACTTGTATTTTTTAGACCGTTTGTCTCAAGGTCATAAGTAGTAGTTTCAATTATCATATTCACACCTACCTGAATCTTTTAAATGGGAATATTCCGTATTTAACATTTGTCATTATCCTGTCAGCTGCAATATATCCAAAAAATCTTCCGTCAAAAGAACCTTTAGTGTTATCTCCCAGAGGAAGTATATAATCTTTTTTCAGGGTATAACTTTTTCCACTTAAAAGTTCCTTTAAAATTTCTGGATTTTCCCTTAATTCATATATAGGAAGCACTCTTTCATTTCTTCCTTCAACTTTAAGTGTATATGTATAAAAATACTCACTTTCAGGAACGTCAATATCAATAAATTCAGAATTTCCAACAAGTTCCATTATAAGTTTATTATTCCAGTTATATTTATCAAGGATTTTAAAAAGCTCACTAAATTCAATTTCTTCCAATCCTTTATAGTTTATAAGCTGTAAAAACTGTCCATCTGATTCTATTATTTTCTTTTTAACTTTATATACCTTATCAATTTTAATAACATCTGATTTTTTAGGAACGTATATATTATCTTCGGTGATAAGACCATCAATAATATATTGACGTCCATTTATCATATCCTTAAAATTAATAACTTCACCACCTTGTGCCGCAAGACGTTTAGTATATTCAACACGTTTAGTAACTGGTTCAGGAAATCCTATAATTTCACCTTTTTCAGGTTTAAAAAATTTATATTTTATCCTGTTTCCAATAACGGAAGAGCCTGCTGGAATTGTTTTTTCCATACTTCCTGTAGGAATTGTGGTACGTACTCCGATATAGTTTATAAGAAGAAATACTGAACTAAAAGTTAAAAATACTGTCATATGGATTTTATTTCTGCCAATTTTTACTATATAAAGACCACAGAGTATATTTATTATAACTATTGCGACAGCTATTTTTGTACTGACACCAAACATTGAATACATTACCAGAACAGATAACGAATAAAGTCCATATATCCATTTTCCAAATATCCTGTTTCTTGTAAACATTATCATAATAATACCACTTATGGCTAAAAAAGGTATTGTTATCCTGTCATAAGGAAGAAGGTTATTTGTTAAAGGCTTATAAAAGAAAAAAATTATATTTAATATAATTATCCCGATAAGAATATATAAATAATGCACCCTTAGTTTCCTATGAAGAAAAGCAATTGTAAAACCTATCTTTTTACGAAGAAATGTTTCATTAAAAAGGCACATATAGATAAACGGTATTATAAGGCAATATATTAAAATATTAAATGTTACATTCATACCATCACCTCACAGTCAATGTTATAATCCTTTAGAAGAATTTTTTTAACATTGGTGTATTTCTCATTATTATGGGAATAACTGTTTATAATTTTGTCTGTTTCATACCTGCTTTCAATATAAGGTATATTTTTTACGTTATTTAAAATGTATTCAGTTACTTTCTTTTTAGAATGAATCCTGCCTGTAACATATTGTTTAAATATTTCAGGACAGTTTTTAAAATCATCATACTTAACTTTTTCTGATTTTACACCTTTTATAAAAATTTTATTTTTTTCACCGATACTTATTCTCAAATAAGATATATAACCATATATCTGACTAAGTATCTGTCTGTTCCAGCTATACAACTTAGCCTCGATATAATCAGTAGATGTATCAGTTATTTCAAGCATTTCAAAATAAAGTTCATCGTTATTAAAGGGTATGAGAAATATAAAACCTTTATTTTTGCGAAGTTCAAGAAATGAAATTTCTCCAGTCCTTAAAATATGAACATTCTTATTTTTTACAGTATTCTGTAAAATTATTGAGCTGTTAATTACTTTCATTTTCAATATCACCTTCTTCAACATCAAGATTTTCGTGTTCTATTATTCCTGTAACAAGTGACACAAAATTTTCAAAAGTTTCAACTTCTGGGTATCTGTACATTTTCATATCTTTTTTAGTATCTTTTATATATTTGAGAGGTTTTGGATAATAAATATATTCACTTGGTTTATGTTCATTAAGAAAAACAGTTATACTGTTTGTAAAATAGGCAACCCCCTGTATAAATATAATTGTGCCATAATCAGGTTTAAGTGAGTCATCCTGTATAGCTGGAGCTTTGTCCACATATATAAAATCCTGTGTATTTAATTTCATAATAATCACCTTTCTTCAGTCAAAAATATCTTTTTAATCTAAGTATATATAGGTGAATTATTAAATCTATTTACTAATTATATTAAATATACATTAATCGTAACTAAAATTAATAACTATATAAATAGCAACTATATTATACTATATTTCTTGTATCACTTTTTTCAAACTACACTCTAAACTTGAAAACGTTAAACAGATTTATTGATTTTAATAATGTATATGATATAATCATAAATACGGGAGTCTGTAAACAGTCTGAGAGGAAATATTTAATTTCGACCGAACCTGATCTGGGTAATGCCAGCGTAGGTATATAATCTTAAAGACCTAACTTAGACCCCCCTTATATTGTAAGGAGGTTTTTTATTTTGATAAATTGCAGTATTGCATTACAAATTCTTCCTCTTGATAATCATGATGGAAGACTAAAGATAATAGATAAAGTTATCTATTTTCTACAAAATAAGCATTCAAATGTAATTGTTACTCCATTCGAAACAGTAATTGAAGGGGAATTCAACGAACTTATGGATACTCTTAAAGAATGCTTTGTCCTAGCGGGTGAGGACAGTAAAAATATTTTTGCAAATGTGAAAATTAACTATGGAGATGTTTTAACTATAAATGAGAAAATTGACAAATTTAATCAATAAATATGCAGCAACTATTTCTATGTTGTGCTTAATCATAATTTGGCAAGGTGCTGGAAACCTTGGTTTATTGCCTAAATACATTATTCCAACACCCATTGAAATAGTAAAAGCATTTATAAAAAACTATCAACTATTAATTTTTCACAGCAAAATCACCCTACTCGAAGCTATAATAGGATTATTTCTAGGAATAGTCATAGCTTGGCTTCTTGCTTTAATTATGGATAGTATACCAATATTTAATAAGACAATTTATCCACTTTTAGTACTAACTCAAACTATTCCAACTATAGCAATAGCCCCTAT
>QWBZ01002213.1_pt1 | contig 10047 bp, 7 predicted proteins | sample 1972441 | NCBI WGS metagenome assembly QWBZ01 (sample SAMN09866721, study PRJNA288562) | Human oral metagenome isolate term6_saliva, whole genome shotgun sequencing... | isolation source: mouth | host: Homo sapiens | place: USA: California
TTTGCAGCACGGCAGTTGAAGATCATGAAGGTGTTTGTCTTCTTAATCTTTGATGTTGCACCATCGTCTTCAGAGTTGTAGTCGATGTACATTCGTCCTTGCAATGAGCTTGTGAGAGAGAAACTCCATGTGCCAGGGGTATAATCGAGGTCGATATCGCCAGTCATTGCAGGGAAACGAGAGATGTTACGACTGTCCTTAGCATACTGCAAACGCTGTGGGAACTCCTTTACAGTCTCATCGTTAGGGTCCGACCAGTCTGCACGCTCGTGCTTGAACTTACCTTGATTGAAGGTCCAGTTGACGCCAGCATTAAAGTTGCGGAAGAGGTTTGCTTTTGCACCTAACTCCACTCCCTGTACGTAAGCATCGTCGACATTCTCCCACTGATAGGAATAACCGAACTTCTTAACCTCATCGTCTGCAGGAGAGAACTGAATCTTATCTTTCAAGTTGGTACGGAAGATGTTAATGCTGAACTGATACTTCTTTGCATAATAGTCTGCAGAGAGGTTATAGCTAATAGCCCGTTCGCCCTTGAGGTTAGATGATTTCCACACACGTGGTGAACCACTACATAGATGAAGGTCCTCAGAGAATCCGTAAGGAGCACGGAAACCTGTACCTACATTAGCACGAAGAACGAGGGAAGGAGTAACTTCATATTTAATAGCAATACGAGGATTGACAGTTGTCTTACTGAATTTCGTTGTTGGGAAGGCACTATCAGAAACCTTTACACTGGTAGCATACTCCTCACCAGAGCTATGAGAGTCGACACGGATACCCGGTACAACGGTCAACTTTGGTGTTACGTTCCACTCATCCTGTACGAAGAAGCCAAGCTCGTTAGCGTGCTTCTTACCGATAGAAGTGTAAGGAACGCCATAGTAAGGACTTGTCTTCTCGTCCTCAGCAGAGATGACATAGAGTCCAGTCTCACGTAAACGAGTGAAATAACCCTGTACACCACCAAGCAATGTATGGTTGCCAAGGATAGAAGTGAAGGTGAGCGATGGTGTTACCGTATTCTCCTTAGCAATGTATGGACGCATCATAGAAACGTCAGGTTCTGCACCGTCCTGGTCTGGATGTGCTGGATCCTTGTGAGAATCCATATAGTCATGGAGGAAGGTATCGTTAGTTGCCTGTCGTTTATGGTACACGTAAGCTGTCGTAAGGTTCAGTTCTGAATGCTTACCTATAGGTAAGGTGTAAGCAAGGTCAGCTGAAAGGCGGTTGGTGCGGATGTCTTCTGTACCGTCAGTATATGGGTTCAAGTATTGATCATTCGTCATGACACCACCGAAGCGATGCTCATCAATGGCCTTACCACGCAATACGAGCTTATCGTTCTTAGTGAAAGGCTGGTAGAAATAAAGGCTGAAACCAAGGTTATTCATCGTCTCGTCCACACGGTCAGAGATACCATCCTTATGCTTAACCTCCTTACGTGTCAGACCGTTCTGTGTGCGGTCGATAGCATCCATCTGTGTACGCTGTGCGAATACACTCAGTCCAATGTTATTATAACGCATAGATCCAGAACCCTTATAGCTCTTGAAGCCAAAGTTACCAAACTGAATATCACCTGTAACAGATGGCTCGAAGGTTGGTTCCTTTGATATAATGTTGATAGCACCAGCAACAGCACTACTTCCATAGAGGGCTGAACCTGCACCCTTAACTACCTCAAGACGATCGATGTCATTGGTTCCAATCTGCTGCAAACCGTAAACACCGGCAAGACCAGAGTAGATTGGCTCACCATCAATGAGTACTTGTGTGTGTTCGGCACCCAAGCCTTGCATACGAACCTCAGAGAAATTACAGAACTGGCACTGCTGTTCTACACGAATACCAGGTACACCTTCAAGTGCTTCGTATAGGTTCTGCGCATTCTTCTTTGTGATAGCTTGTGATGTCAAAACCTCCGTACGGATAGGCACATCCTTTACGAAGTGACTGGTGCGAGTACCAGTTACAACGACCTGGCTCAACTCCAATGGGTCTTTCTCCAGTTCAAAGTAGACCTCAGTACCTTTATTATTAACCATGTCTACCTCTTTTTCCTGTTGCTGATAACCATCCAGTGTGGCAATGACAACCTGCTTACCCAGTGGAAGATTACTCAGTTTGAAATGTCCTGTAGCATCGCACTGAGTCTTGAGGTTGGTACCTTTCACTCTAATTACAGCATGTGGAAGATGCTTCCCACCTTCTTTAGCTTTTACATCACCGAAGAGCATTGCATCGGTATTTTGTGCCATGGCCACTATAGAACAAAACATGGCCGTTAAGATTAGTAAATACTTTTTCATTAGTAATTATTTGGTTTGTAAATAACATTGCAAAGTTATGTGATTATTATTAATGCGACAATACCTAATAGTAGGTATTTTGACTACTATAAGACTAATGAAACTAATAAGGATGATGAACCTGATAAAAGTCAGAAGGGTAGTTTTTCTTGTCAATTTAGGAATAACTCTTGGTGAATTCAATATTTTCACTTTACTTTGTAGGCAAATAATAATCCGAAGCTATTGAAGACAATCCTCACAATAACAGGTTCAGATAGCACTGGTGGGTCTGGTGTACAAGCTGATATCAGGACGATAGCGGCCTTAGGGGGCTATGCCGTGTCGGCTGTTACGTCTGTCACGGTGCAGAACACCTTAGGTATTCAGGCCTTCTACGACCTCCCTGCGGAGATTGTAAGGGGTCAGATCGAGGCTATTATCAATGATATGCAGCCCGACACAGTAAAGGTTGGAATGATAAGAACTACTGAGACGTTAGCTGTTGTGGTAGATGTACTGTTGAAGTATCGTCCTCATCATATTATCTACGACCCTATTGTCACAGCGAGTAATGGCGACCGACTGTTGTCTGATGATGTGATAACGCAGATACGTTGCCGCCTACTACCTTTGTGTTCGCTTGTCATCCTGCGGGAGGGGGAGACGGAGAAAATCTTTAACAGTCCTTCGTTGAAGGGAAAGAAAGAGACAGATGTTTGCACCTACGTGCTCGACGACCCTTTACAACACGGTCTTGCCAATAGTTTCTCGTCGTCTCTTGCTGTCTATCTAAGCCAAGACGAGCCGATGGAGCAAGCTATAAAGCATGCACGAGAATATGTCCGCACACTTATAACAAGGAAGAGTGACATCAACGGACGCAGTAGTCAGCTGTATTACGAATTCTTGGAAGCGGTGCAATTACACTATCGTACGAATCGTGATGTAGCTTTCTATGCTGATTGTCTGAATGTTTCTCCACGTTATCTATCGCAGGTAGCACATCGGATATCGGGTAAGTCGCCTAAAAATATTATTGATCATACACTTGCAGACGCACTTGCTTGTCAGCTTCGGACGACACAAAAGACGATTCAAGAGATAGCTTACGAGCATGGATTTGCCTCACAAGCACAGTTCTCTAAGTTCTTTAAGAAGCTGATGGGGCAGAGTCCGAGCGAATGGAGACGGACGTAGGAGGGGGGACCTCCCCCAGCCCCTCCGAGGGAGGGGAGAGCCTAACGGGATATAGTAGGGGCAGGTCTATAATTTCACAACCTATTTCTCTTAAGTAGGGGAGCTCCTAACGGGATATAGTAGGGGCAGGTCTATAATTTCCCAACCTATTTCTTTTAAGTAGGGGAGAGCCTAACGGGATATAGTAGGGGATAGATATAGAATTACCTAACCAGTTTCTCTTAAGTAGGGGAGAGTCTAACGGGATATAGTAGGGGCAGGTCTATAATTTCGCAACCTATTTCTCTTAAGTAGGGGAGAGCTTAACGGGATATAGTAGGGGATAGATATCGAACTCCCCAACCTATTTCTCTTAAGTAGGGGAGAGCCTAACGGAATATAGTAGGGGCTGCTCTATGATTACCTCAACCTATTTATCCGAAGGAGGGGAGAGCCTAATGGGATATAGTAGGGGCAGGTCTATAATTACCCTACCTTATTATATTAAGGAGGGAAGGGCTTTATCAAAGTGAGGAGAGCCTAACGAGGCAGAGTTGAGGACAGCATGAAGGCTTTTGAAGCAGGTAAATGCGAGCATTGTCCTTACGATTCTCAGCTCGTTCCAAAGTGAATTTCTATTATTAACTAATACATGTATTTCCTCATGCACATTCATTTATGAGTGTAGCAGGATAGGAGAACTAAAAAATTAAACTATTATGGCGAATAGACAAGAACTAAACCGCAACCTTGCCCAGATGTTGAAGGGCGGTGTAATCATGGACGTAACCACACCAGATCAGGCTCGTATCGCTGAGGCTGCAGGTGCTTGTGCAGTAATGGCCTTAGAGCGTATCCCTGCTGATATACGTGCTGCTGGCGGTGTATCACGTATGAGTGACCCTAAGATGATCAAAGGTATTCAAGAGGCGGTGACTATCCCTGTGATGGCAAAGTGCCGTATTGGTCATATTGCTGAGGCTCAGATACTACAGGCAATAGAGATTGATTACATTGATGAGAGCGAGGTTCTCTCTCCTGCGGATAATATCTATCATATCGACAAGACCCAGTTTGAGGTGCCATTCGTCTGTGGTGCACGTAATCTGAGCGAGGCCCTGCGTCGTATAGCAGAAGGTGCAACGATGATACGTACCAAGGGCGAGCCTGGTACTGGCGATGTTGTACAGGCTGTTAGTCACATGCGTCTGATGCAGAGTCAGATTCGCGAGCTCGTTGGAAAGCGTGAGGACGAACTCTTTGAGGCTGCTAAGCAGTTGCAAGCACCTTACGACCTCGTGAAGTATGTACACGATAATGGTAAGCTTCCTGTGGTTAACTTCGCTGCAGGTGGCGTGGCTACTCCTGCTGATGCGGCTTTGATGATGCAGTTAGGAGCCGAGGGTGTGTTCGTTGGGTCTGGTATCTTTAAGAGTGGCGACCCTGCTAAGCGTGCCGCAGCCATCGTGAAGGCGGTTACAAACTATAATGATCCTAAGGAGTTGGCAGCATTGTCAGAAGACTTAGGTGAGGCTATGGTTGGTATCAACGAGCATGAGATTGAAGTGCTCATGGCCGAGCGTGGACAATGAGAATAGCCGTTCTTGCCCTGCAGGGGGCATTCTTAGAGCATGAGATGATGCTCAGCAAACTGGGTGTCGACTGCTTTGAGATACGCCAATTGGAGGATTGGCAGCAGGAGAAAGATGGGTTGATAATCCCAGGGGGCGAGAGTACCACCCAAGGAAAACTCCTTCGCGACCTTGGTTTGCTTACTCCTATTCGTGAAGCGATTGAGGGAGGGCTGCCTGTCTTTGGTACTTGTGCGGGTTTGATACTCCTTGCTCGTGAGGTAGAGGGGAACAGTCCGTCTGCTCCTGTCCCTCCTCGTTTGGCTACAATGCACATGACTGCTGCCCGTAATGCCTACGGTAGGCAGTTAGGAAGTTTCCATACGGAGGCTTGCTTTAAGGGGATTGAGGGCGACATACCAATGACCTTCATTCGTGCACCTTATATTAAGGAGGCAAGTGAAGAGGTGGAAGTACTCTCAGAGGTCGATGGTCATATAGTTGCCGCTCGTCAAGGAAGCCAACTTGTTACTGCTTTTCATCCCGAGTTAGACGATGACATGCGTGTGCATGAATACTTCTTGGAGATGGTGAAGAGTAGATAATCCTTAGTTCCAAAGTGTTTCTTTGGAATGAAAAAGGGACATAGGTTAGATGTGTATAGGCTATTATGGATGCTCATGAGTGTCTGTAATGGCCTATATCTGTATCTGTAAGTTGCTTTAATGTCCCTCTTCTTATTGTTTGATTTGCGTTTAATAGTGATAGAGTCTATCATATGAAATTTCTTTTTGGGGATGGTGTGATGTGTGAACTTATCCCTACAAGAATACTGATAGAGAGAGAAAGAATACTAACCATACATATAGGAATTGTTGATATTTTTCGTTAATCATTCTCCCTTTCATTCGAGAAGAGGCTGATGATGAAGTAAGAAGAGGCTCTTCTACATTCAAGAACATGCCCTTCTTGGGTGTTGAAGACGCCCTTCTTGAAGCAAGAAAGGCGTCTTCTTTAACGCAGTTTGTAACCTATTGATTTCTTGTTGGTTATAAAGTCGATAGTAGGGAGTGTTATGCACTTGTTGAGAGGATGATTGGCTTGTTGTTGTATAAAGATATTTTATGCTCTTAAATTGACCTTCGAAGGGTGAGCTGCTTATCGAGGTTGTTCATATAGAAAGACTATTAAAGATAATAGGGCACGTACGTTCGGCACAAAAAAGAACAAATGCTAAGGCTATAAGAAACATCCGAAAGCATAATGGGAAGGACGGATGAAACGAGTAAGATATGAAGGAGTAAGGGTTATGAAGATTGTTTTTCGGACTGCATAAAACAGAGGGTTAGCCCCGTGTTTATTGTTAGAAAGCTTGTAGTACGAAACTTATAGGCATAAAAAAAGGACTACCGCTGTAGTCCAACCTTTGTTAACCTTAAATCTAATACTATGAAAAACACGATGCAAAGATATGGAGTTTATTTAAGCTTCAAAAAGCGTAGTAGGCCTGTTGATGCCTCAAGAACTGTTTCTAAGACAATTAAGCGACTACTTTTTCCTGTTGAAAGCTATTGTACCGACGTCGGATGAGCCTATCGCTTTTTAGGTCCACAGCTATCTTGTATGCGCTCATAGAACTGTCCGAGGATATTGAGCATATCGTCGGGCAAGTAGCTGATAGCCTTCTCTATTATCCATTCTGGTACAGGATAATAGGCTTCAGCAACCGAACCAGCGATGCAAGCCTTCGTGTCGGTATCGCCATCACACAGTACTGCAAGGCGGATAGTATCCTCAAAACTATTAGCATCCATGAAGCAGCGCAGCGCCATCGGTACTGTTTCTTGGCAGGTAGCATCGAAGTGTCCCTCTGAGCCAATCTTCTTTATGTTGCGCATAGGAGGCAATTCGTATCCAAAGAATTTCTCAACTTTGCGCTCGACATCCGCCTTAGAGAAACGCATTAGTCGTAGCCAGCAAATGGTTTCAGCAATACATTGTGCACCCTTGATGCCTTCTGGGTGGTTATGACTTACCATTGCACTCTTCTTAGCCTCCTCAACCACATCCTCCCACTCGTCGAATAGCCAGCCAATCGGGCTGACACGCATGGCAGAACCATTACCGAAAGAGTTCATTGGCACAGGGTTGTCTGCGTTAATCCATTGATAGAAACGATTGCCATAGCCGCCCATTGGGTCTGGATAGCGCCGACACCAATCGAGCAGACTCTCCTGATAGTCACGTTCGTTCAGCACCGCATCGGCAATAGCCATGGTGCATATCGTATCATCAGTGTAAGCACAATCGGGGGTGAAAAGCTCAAAGCCTTTCTGTGGGACCGCTCCGAACTCGAAGCGTGAGCCTACAATATCTCCTATAATAGCACCAATCATAAAGTTTCGTCTTTAATCTCTCTATAGTTTGAGAGCGGATTGAAAAACACTATGGGGTATATGTTTCCTGTTAGGTTGTTAGTAGTAAATCCGTATAAAAAAGGATAGTCAGTCCCTTGTCTCCTGTCGGTAAGAGAAGAAAAGCAACCTTTTGTACTCCGACCGGGAATCGAACCCGGATCAAAGGTTTAGGAAACCTACGTTCTATCCATTGAACTATCAGAGCGAGCCTGCCGAGTATTACTTTGCTTCTGTTAGGAAGCTGTGGAATAACTCTCGGTTGCAAAGATAGGAAAAAAAAGTTATATATAAGGTGAAATGATAGTTTTTTTACCTTTCTATGGTTGTCCTACCTTATTAATAAGCCATAAGAAGGGCTGTATCAAGTGTGTTCATACAAGTTGATACAGCCCAATGTGTGATGGAATTATCTATAATCCCTTCTCGATATTATGCTCCGTGGAAGAGATATTCCTGCTGTATGTCTTGCGTCATCAGCGTGAAGAGTCGTTCTTGCAGACGGTCGGCAAGGTCGAGTGCACTGTTAAGAACCTTGTCAGAGAACGCCTGTAACAGGTCTTGTGCATGGAGAGGTTGCGTCTTATAGATGCGCAGATATTCCTCTTCCATCTCACGTTGGCGCTGGTCGGTCTCAGCTTCAAACTTCGCATACGCCTCCTTGATGACAGGAGCATACTTGTTGTAGTTGGTCATACCCAATACCATTATCTTACGGAATTTCCAATAAGCCGAGTCAGCGCTTGACTCTCCATTACCCTTTGTATAGGCTTCAGGATAAGAAGTGATACCCTGATAGAGTGGAAGGAACACACCGAGGTCGGCCATACCCATAGCAACATAGTTGATACAGCCGATAGCCTGTGGTAGCTCTGGACGTACCTGTAAGAGGTGAGTCTGTGTGGTACGGAAGATAGAAACAGGACGATAAGGCTCCTTTGGATTACTATTGAGATATGGATCGTGCTCTGTATTGTCGTAGTGGAAGCGGAACGCCGTGCGAAGCTCGGTCAGTGTGATTTTATGAGCAGGCTTAGCAAAGACAGGGAAGGTGTTTCTTGTTACGTCATTCTTAATCTCTGGAGAGAATAACTGCTGTAGACCCCATACACGTGGGTAGTTATAAGTTGTGTCAAGGACGACATCACGTGCGTAGGCAACGTGGAAGTCGAATGCACCCTGTGCTGGGTTATAGAGTCCATGCTTCTCGGCAAATTCAATCAAGTCGGCTGATGCGAGGTAATTCTCCTTATCATTAGGATCGTAAGTACGGAAGCGACTTTGATTGCCAGTGACGAAATATTGGTCTTTTGGCATACGACAAGCCAACCAACGATGGCCGCAAGCTGTCTCTAAGTACCATATCTCTTTGCTATCCACAAAGCCAATGCCGAAGCCCTCAGCAATACCATATTTCTCGATGAGCATACCCAATCGCTCAACACCTTCACGAGCGGTGCGTACGTAAGGTAGGGTTATGTTGAAGACAGAGTTCTCTGCCACACCATTCTCTACTAATGGGTCGTGTTCCAACACCTCGTCACTACTGAAGATACTCTCCGTAGCACTCATTCCCACACCTGCAGTATTGAAACCAGCACTACCCCAATGGCCGTGAAGATTATACGGAGAGAGGGCAGTATAGCCCAAGGCCTTCTCTGGGAGTTCGCAACGGAAAGGGCTATCCATTGCAACGAACTCACGTGGACCATTGTCTGTATCCTCGAATATCTCGTAGTTCTTAGCTTCCATAGCGTCCCAGTCCTCTGAACGCGCTACTAGCATCGAACCATCAGCAGTCTGTTCTTGACCAATGATGATGGTTGTACACTCTGAAGGGAGGTTGTGTTCAATTTGCATTTTGTCTGTTTTCATAAGCTTAAATGTCTTAGTTCTTGTTGTTAATTACTGATGACAAAAATAGTAAATAATCGTGGAAGTGGTGTAAGAAGTTAGGATAAAAATGATAAATAAGGGCTGTGAAGAGGCAAAATACCCACTTATAGTTATGCTTCCGATGAGATAGGAGGTGATAGTACTAACTGTAATCGTAGACAAAAGGTCGGCAGGACTAAAATAGCACATCTGCGATGGGCGTGCTGACAGAAAAGTTATGGATTAAAGCAAAAGGCTTTCACGACTTGATTCAACCAAAAATAAATTTGCTGTCATATCTGTCATGGGTTGTAGGTGTGCAACTGTTTAATCTACAAAGGATTGTATGAAATGTTAAAAATGACAGCAAATTAAAATTAAAAAAATGTAGTATAATGGGCTTAGAGATTTATGCTTTTGGAGGTAGATGCTATGGGCGTCTTTGTAATGATATATCTCCCTTTGGTGGTGAGGGTACTTTGTGGTGCTCTCTTTTCAAGTGAATCAAGGTTGTTAACTGTATTATTTAATACATTTTAGGACGAATTTCAGATGGAAAATGCTATATTTGTAGCGTGTTATATATAATATGGTCGTTTGTTGAAAGGCATTAATTATGTGATTATGAAGAAAGTTAAGCCCCTATTCTTTTTGTTGACTCTTTGTATGATACTTTTTTCTTGTACAGAAAAGAGTTCTGTCAAGGCG
>QWBZ01000872.1_pt1 | contig 9967 bp, 8 predicted proteins | sample 1972441 | NCBI WGS metagenome assembly QWBZ01 (sample SAMN09866721, study PRJNA288562) | Human oral metagenome isolate term6_saliva, whole genome shotgun sequencing... | isolation source: mouth | host: Homo sapiens | place: USA: California
TTTAGCCACATGGAATGCTGCATAGTAAATCCGACTAAGAATCACCCTATAAGACGTAACTGGAGGCGTCTCATCCCTGCAGGGAATCGGCACACTAAAAAGTTCTTCAGAAAACTCCAGATACCGTTTCCAGTCATAGTACATTTAGAACACCACGTCGACAACAATTCCCTTTAACCGCTCCATATTTGGTAGAATATAAGCATTATCCAACTCATCGAGAGCCTTCATCGCTTCATCTACCGACATATTTGTATGTATGCCGATATAGAGCCCACAAAACAATCCATTTTCATCAAAATTTTGATCGATACTCAGACGCACCTCTTGAAAGATATTTTGGATTTCTGAACGAAGTTCCATAAGAAGGGATTGATATATAGAAAGGCGTTCCATATTTGCACGTAAACTTGGCACAATACTAAAATAGACGGGTAAAATAGACATTGTGCCAATACCAATTATAGACGTACCATCGGCATGATATGTCGGCGAAAGGCTATAATTTCTCTGCCCACTAAAAGCCTGCCCATGTTCTTCTATACTCGGAATAACAAGATTATGTGACACAATACTCGAAGACAGTGTCATCGCGACTGCCACGGCACCTACGGTTACTTTTGTATTTTGATCAAAAAGAAGGCCCGTTCCCGTACACATTTAAATTCACCCTTCTTCTGTAATCTTATATATCTGAGTATTTATAAACTCTACATAGTTTCTCTGCAAACCGTCAAGGACTTCATTGTCTACGTGTTTTATTTCCCTTGCTGTATTCATAAGATATCTATTATTAATATCAACACTTATGCCAAGTGCTTCTTTGTCTCTATCATTATCAGCACGGAGATTATTGACCAATATGTTCAAATAATACTGATCTGATATTACATACGTCATACGTGCAAGAAGATCATAAACATCAGTACCAATCGTATCATTAAAATATTTCTTTCGAATAAATTTTGCTGGCACATTAACATCTTCATCAATAAATTGTGCAACAATCCCAGCAAACAGGATATGATCCTTCGAAATACTCTTTGTTAATTCATTGATTTTATCAATTCTCTCTTTAAAATACGACCAACAAGTATCAAGATCTTCCTGAAATTCAGTATCAAATTGTGTATTGAGCCGTATCTCGGATTCTGCAATCTGTAAACTCGAGTGCCCAAACTTTGACATAGCTAGTATACGCGGAATCTCAGCAGGAATCTCGGCATTCACTGGAAGCCCGATAGTAGAATACGAAGCAGGAGGAAAATACGAAGAAAGTGTCTCCTGTATGAGTTGTTGCTGTTCTTTAATCGCGCCCTGTGGCTCAAAGCTCACAACATATTGCGCATTCATCTGCTTCAACATGGATAAACTTCCTCCAAAATACCATATACTCATGTTGTTTTCATTATTATATAGTTAACAAGGATCAACGTCAAGGCACCACTAATCCTATAGAGGTCATAAATTTACTGCACGGCTATACGATTTATTTTTGCAATCCCCGCAGCTGCTGCACAAGCTCAAACTTTCTTTTTGGCTGTTTCTCCCGTCGGATCTTCGCCTCAAGCGTAGCGATCTGCTTTTCGACGCGCTCTCTGCGCCCCTGCTCTGCTACACTCTCCTTTAGAGATGCGCTCTGCCCGTCCAGCGCATCCCCCGCAATCCGGCGGACGAGGTTCTCATAGACGGCATCCATCGACAGCCCCTCAAGCCGCAGGACAACATCCCTCTCAGGCATCCAGTCCGTATAGTAGTACCGCTCCACCCGCACGCCTGTACTCTTTGTGTCAGGTGTTTCTTTGTATGCAAGAGCAAGGCGCAGCCGATCCTCCCACACGAGGACAAAGAGGATTTGATACGGGATCGCGCGGTCAATCAGGCGCAGAACAACCTCATCAATTTGCCCATCGTTCAGACGCAGCTCGAACACTTCGAGCTCCTGCACCTCCTTCCCTGCGGCGAGGTTTAGAACCTCCGGCGCAATCTTGTTGCGCCAGTGGATGGATGCGATCTGCTCGCTGAACGCCTTTTTGAGCGCAGGACTAGGCTCGCATTTGCCATAGATTTTCTGTTTTGGGATTCTCCGATTGAGTTCCGTAGAGGCCGGCAGTCCGAGCATGTTCGCCTCCTATCTACCGCACGACGAGGAAACAGATGAGCTCGAAGTCGTCGAGCCCCGTGATGTCGTTGTGCAGGGCGCTTGTTCCGCCCGCAGAGAAGAGGCTGTCGATATCGCTCTCCTCCTTTACGTCGATGATGGAGTGGATCGCATCATTCAGCAGTGCAGAGACGGTATGCATATCACGCCCATCATTGGTCTCTCGGTTGAATGGCTCGTATACTGCTCGAATGGGCTCTTTTTTCCCACGGCAGAGGAGGCGGATATTGTCGAGAATCTTCTTCGGGTTCTGGTAGTCGCAGAGGATCGTTCCATCCTGCTCGATGTAGACCATGTAGAAGGGGTGAATGCGGTTGCGTGTATCAACACCTAGGCTGCTGCGGATGTTTTTCAGGACGAAGATGACACCCGCACCGAGCTCGTCCGCCACGGGAACAACGGTATGCAGGCCGCGCGGCTTCTTGTCCATGTCGCCGTGATCCTTTAGATACGCGAGCAGGTCGAGGCGGAATTCGTTGAGCCCGAGATCCATGATGGAGATGCCGTCGTTCATGTCCTCGATGTCGACGACCTCCTCCTGCAGGCGTTTTAGCTGCATTTTTCGATACTCTAGGTCGCCCTTTTCCTCGGCGTTGATGAGGTCGTCGTCGCCCGTAGCGGTCATGATGCTGATCCGCATGCGTGTCTCGACGCGCGCTTTGAGGTTGATGTAGTCGTCGAGGGTCAGATCCGGCCAAAAATTCACGAGCTGTATGCACGCATTCCGGCTGCCGATGCGGTCGATGCGCCCAAACCGCTGGATGATGCGCACGGGATTCCAGTGGATGTCGTAGTTGACCATGTAGTCGCAGTCCTGCAGGTTCTGTCCCTCAGAGATGCAGTCGGTCGCGATCAGGACGGTGATGTCCGTCGCGCTGCCCGGCATGAGTACGTCCCGTCCCTTCGAGAGGGGGGAGAAGCAGGTCAGCACGTTGTTGAGCGTCGCGCGAAAGCCCGCGATCGTCGTACGCCCATCGATGGAGCCGGTGATGAGTGCCGTGTCGCAGCCGTATGTTTCCTTGAGATACGTACTGACGTGCTCGTAGAGGTACTCCGCTGTATCAGAAAATGCCGAAAAGACGAGAACACGGCGGTTTCCTTCGTTGATGGGGTGCTCGATCTTGTCCGCGATGAGGCGCAGGAGTTCCTGCAGCTTCGTATCGTGTGCAGGGGTGATGTCCGCCACCATTTTCGTGAGGACGGCCAGTATTTCGCTGTCCTTTTTCAGCTCCCTCCGCCATGATTTCCAGTCCATGTCTGCCAGGTCGACGGGCACCTTTTTGCCGACGGCAAAGAGTTCTGTATTCTCATCGTCCATATCAAGGTCGGATGTCTCCATCTCATACAGAGGGAGCTCCGCGCGGCCGGACTGCTCGAAGCGGTTGATCTCAGTGATCGCAGTATCGATGCCCGCCTTGATTTTGCCTAGGGTCAGACGGAACGAGTGGACGGAGCTCTCGAGGCGCTTGAGCAGGTTGATGCTCATGAGGCGCTGCATGCCGCGCTCGCGTCCTGTCTGCGTCAAGTTCTCTCCCTTGTTGTGGGTGAGATCCTTGTATTTGTCCAACTTGCTCGGATGGATGTAGTTCGACGGTGTATAGATGCACAGTGTCAGGAGCATCAGCTGTTCGTAAATCTGGTTATAGTTAATCGCGCTGTTCAAATCGGTCATGCTCGGTCTGAGAGAAATCGGTTTCAATCTGGTCGGGAATTTGCCAATCTCAGCAGTGTCGTAGTACTTTTCGATATGCCGCCGTGAACGCGCAATCGTTACGCTGTCCAGCACTTCAAAGAAGTCAAAATCCAAAGTCCGAAGAAGAGCATCCGTCGTCCGGGCTTCCGGCTCCAACTTGCTCCAGGCATTGAAGGCTTTCTGTGCCTGACGGAAGATTTCATCAATGGGCTTGCTGGTATCCAACTTCTCATTGATAAACTCGGAATTTCCTTCATAGGCAATAGCAAGCTGATTCTTCAGGTCTACGAAACGGTTGTTGACCGGCGTGGCGGAGAGCATCAGCACCTTGGTCTTCACCCCAGCGCGAATCACCTTATCCATCAGTTTCACATACCGGTTCTCCTGCGTGTTGGCATGGGTGCCGGCACCGTTTCTGAAGTTATGTGATTCATCGATCACCACAAGGTCATAGTTTCCCCAGTTCAAGCGATCCAAATCAAGGCCGTTCGATGTACCCCAGCTTCTGGAAAGATCCGTGTGAAACAGCACATCGTAGTTCAAACGGTCTGATGCAATGGGGTTATTAACGTAGTTGTCTTTATATGTATTCCAGTTCTCGGAAAGCTTTTTGGGGCACAGGACGAGAACGGTTTTGTTCCTGTTTTCGTAATACTTGATGACGGCCAGCGCTGTGAATGTCTTACCAAGGCCAACGCTGTCGGCGAGGATACAGCCGTTGTATTTTTCCAGCTTGTTGATGATCGCAAGTACAGCATCCTTCTGAAAATCATAGAGCATGTTCCAGATTTTGCTCTGCTTAAAGCCGGTCGCCTCGTTTGGCAGAACATCTTCCGAGAGATCATCCAGAAACTCGCTGAACACGTTGTACAGCATCATGAAGTAAATGAACTCCGGCGAGTTTTCGTTGTATGCCGAGCTGATAGTTTCAACAATCACATCCGTGACATCCTGCAGCTTGTCCCGGTCATTCCAAAGAGACTGAAACTGCTGCATATATTGCGTGGAGAACGGAGCTTCCATGCGACTAACCATGTTGTAGCTGTTGTTACCGCGCTCACAGCCAATATCAACCGTTGTAAATCCATTGATGGGCATATAAGCAACATCTTCTGAAGGTGCCGCGACCGTCATAAAGCCACCCATGTTCTCACCAGTCGTATTGGACTTGAACCGTGCTTTTCTGCGAATCCAGTCCGCACACTCCTGCGCGATCGCCTTCTGAGTCATTTCGTTACGTAGCTTGATCTCAAACTCCGTACCGTAGAGACTCTGCTCTCTCGATAGTCTGGGAATGTAAAACTCGCGCTTTTGCTTTTCAGCTTTTTCTGTTACGAAGGTCGGGGAAGTGAAGATGAATCGAAACTCATCAACGGACTCTAATTCTTTCTTCAGGACGCTGTAAGCATACATAGAAAAGCATGCAGCTGCGATGGACACTTTGCTGCCTCGTTTAATCGTACTTTCCATATCATCACGGACAATCTCCATGACGTTATCAAATATCTTCATCTATCTCATAATCCTTCCGAACCGGATGGCTCTATTGCCGCATTTATACAATAGCAAATGCTGTGTCTTAAAAAACAGACTCCATCACTGAGATTACAGCTTTTCTTTTCGTTCTTTTGCCTTTTCCCTGGCACCAAGATACTTGCCACTTTTTATTCTGGCATCCTTCGGCTTTTTGGCATCCGCAGGAATTGCCCAGTATGAACCAATTTTCACGGCTCCAGGTATTCGATCGCCTGCGCAAAGCGTTTGCACCCTCCGAACTGATATTCCCCATTTGTCTGCTGTTTGATGAAGAGATAAGTATTCCATGGCAACCTCGCAATGAACCCCAGTTGACGTTCCCTAATCGCTATAAAAAATCATGATACATTATAATCTAGATCGCGAATAATGTCGACTTCTTTCGCCTTTTGCATGCCCATGTTCCAAATTCGGTATAATTCCGACTTCATTTGCACGAAAACAGACATGGGATATGCAGCCTTCTTCTCTCGCACGGCAGCGGGAACTTGCACGGATGTGTTGATCCAGTTCCAGATGTTACTCGAAACTTCCACGGTATTCGCCATAGTTCCACCTCCCTGCGATTTTGTTGCCTTTATTCTCTCATTTTTTTACGTTTGCTCAATCTCTTTATCGAAAAGAAGCACATACAAAAAGCGCCCCTCCCTCCGGAGCGGCGCCCTTTTCTTCTATCTTTTCTCTTTTCTTACCCTTCTCTGTTAATCACCGGCTCACTCTTAATCCCGTTCAGCTCAATCCGCTTCTCTGCCTCGGGTGTATCAAAGGGCTCTGCTGCCCCTTGCGCTTTTGGCTCCCCCGAGAATAGTTCGTCTACGGTGATTGCAAACAAGGCTGCGATTGCCATGCTTTGCGGCACACAGGAAACACGGGCTTAACACCTTTCAATACAGCTCAATCCTCTCGCTGTATAAAGTTGGTCACTGCCTCTCCCTCGGTCTCCGGGTACGGAATGCCCTGCTCTTTTGCGAGAGCAAAGCTTCGTATCATCCAGACCATGTTCCTGGCAAGGTTCCGCATGGTCTGCATGCCTTCCCGGTCCTTGGCGGCATCTTCCGCGGTCAGGCCGTGGGTGATGTTCCAATAGGTGGAGCCTGCGACCGGCATCTGCGAAATCCCGAAGTATTTGTTCAGCACATCAAAGGACGCCGTGGTGCCGCCTCTTCTCGCGACCGCTATCGAAGCGCCGGGCTTAAAGGCAAAGGGATTATCGACATTCTGCACGGAGTAAAACGCCCGGTCGAGAAAGGCCAGAATGCGTCCGCTCGGATGCGCATAGTAAACGGGGGTCGCAAAGACAAAGCCATCGGCCTCTTTGGCGAGCGCCGTGAATTGATTCACCGCGTCATCCCGAAACACGCAGGCATCGTGCGTCCCGCAATAACCGCACTGAATGCAGTCCCGTATGGGCTGATTGCCGAGCTGTATGACCTCGGTCTCCACCCCTTCCGCAGAGAAAATCTTCTGCATCTCCTTGACTGCCTGCATGGTGGTGCCGTTCGCATGGCTGCTGCCGTTCACAAAAATAACCTTCACGATAAAATCCTCCTCCGCACCGCGTGGCGGTACGAGGACTTATCATAGCGCTTTTGGGAGTTTTTCGCTATATCTCGGCTTTCCGTAAGTTGCGCGCCCTGTGGCTCCCGTCACTGCTTCAGCCTCTGTCCCGCTCTTTTTCCTTTTCCTCCCGATACACCTGCCACGCCCTCACGATCGAAATTACGATTGCCGCCATGGTATAGACAGCAAGTAGCAACATCCCGTAGCCCTTCGGCGAAAACGCAGTGCTCACAATGCCGAGTATCCCCGCCGCGACCAGCATGATCCCCGCAAAGCGGTTGCTCTTCTGCCAGGTGATGTCGTTATATCTGGTCCAGGACATGCGAAAGCCGACCAAGCCGTTTCGCTTACACTTCGGCAAAACATTGCCGACCAGCACGAGCAGCGCCCCGAAGAGTATGGTCAGGAGCTTATCGCCCGCGAGGGTGCTGAGGAAGCTTTCGCCCCGCAGCGCGAGCACGGTGTTATAGAGGAGCACACCCTGTATGCAGCTTAAGATTAGGATTTGCGGGAAAATCACAATGCCGAGCACCTTGGCATTCGCTGCGGCCGCCTGTCTTTCCTTGTCACTCTCCGTCTGTTCCGCCTTTCTATGAAAATGAAGCAGTAGAAAGCGGCTACCGAAGGAAAGCAAAAGCAAGACCACCGGCAAAATCAAAAGTTCGTACTTACTGCCGTATCGCGTCACGTTTCCGGCAAAGTCATAGTGCGCCGGTATCACTGCGGGCAGCTCCCTAAGGACAAGAAGTGTCACAAACAGGCAGAGCGCCGCAATCATTCTTGTAAGCTGTTTCATGCTTTCCTCCCTCCGAACGGTTCCGCCCGGAAAATCAACTCCCGCAGGACGGTCTTGTTGCGTTCATCGCAGACAAACAGAGAAGCTCTTTTTGATTTTATTTTTCTGCACTTTCTTCCAAATACACTTTCCTTGAATACCATGTGGTCGCTATAACGGCGAGCAGCAGAAATACCGTGAACAGTCCGAGTGCAAGTTCTGCGGAGGGCGCAAGCAGCGCACTGACCATGCCGAGCAGCCCGGCGATCACCATGGCTGTGCCCCCAAAGCGGTTGCTCTTCTGCCAGGTGATATCGTTATACCGGCTATACGGCAGGCGCACGCCCACATTGCGGTTTTTCCGGGTCTTCGGCAAGATGTTGCCGAGCACAATCAGCATAACGCTTGTCAGAACACACATCGCTTTCTGCGCCGTTTGCGCAATGCTCGTCCCCGCCTGCGCTCCTCCCGCAGTTCCGAAATGCTCTGCGGTCCAGGCCGCAGACCACAGCAGCCCGGCCTGTAACAGGCAGAAAAAGAGATTCATCACAAGCCCGACCAATACAAGCACCTTTGCATTCGCCGCCGCACCCTGTGCCTCTTTGTCATCGCCGACGGCCCGGCGTTCAAAGTGTGCCACAAGAAACTGCCAGAGCAGCGTGATCAAAAGCGTGACCATGGGTAAAATCAGATAGCTGTACTTACTGCCCCAGCGTCTCACCTCTCCGCCGATTGAATAATCCACTGGAAGCAAAGCAGGCATGGTCTGCAGAGGAATGATTGTAACCATCAGAGTAAGCACCGCGAGTAACCACACTGTTTTTTTCATGATTTCCTCCCTCCGAACTGTTCCACCCAGAGGATCAATTCCTGCAGGACGGATGTGTTCAGTTCATAGTAGACAAAATTTTTCTCCTTATATTCGCTCACCAGCTCTGCGCCCTTTAAGAGCCGCAGGTGGTAAGAGAGCGCCGGCGGACTCACGCCGAGTTTCTCCGCAATCTCCCCGGCGCTCAGACGCCCGTCCCGCAGCATAACCAGGATGTCGCGCCGCTGCGGGTCCGAGAGCACTTTAAAAATACTACTCTCTCCCATACGGGCATCACCTCCTTAAAAACTCTTTTAACTAGATTTTAGCACAGCACGCTATCCTGTCAATCAGTATTTCAAAATATTTTTAATTTCCTGCCATTCTGTTTCCATGGCAATCTTTTTACCTTGCGGGTTTCTGCTCTGCGATTTTCTGCCCTGCGGTTTTCTGATTTGAATTTTTGTCTTGTGCTTTTCCGACCTCTGATTTTCTGATCCGGGTTTTCTGACCTATCGTTTTCTGATCCGGGTTTTGTCTTGTTGCTTCCTGATTTGGATTTCTGACCTGTGCTTTTCCGGTTCGGGATTTCTTCTCGGCTTTCTCTTTCAGCCCTCGTTTTCTAAGTAAGAACCTGAGAACGCAAAAAGAGGGCGGATGTCTCCGCCCTCTCGCTTTCCGGCGCACTGCGCCGCTGTTTCTTTCTTGTTCGCCTCCGGAATGACTCTCCGATCGTGCTGCCGCTTTCCCTTATGATACGGCCTTTGCTCCCGTTTTTCCTGCGCTTACAGAAGCTGTGCCCGCAGGTCCTCTGCGCTGAGGGGGCTCAAATAAGCCGGTGCAATGTCAAAAATGGTCTTACAGCCCTGCTGTCCCTCCGCAGCGAGGCGATGTGCCGCGCGCGCATAGGCTGCGAGCACCGCGCCGGTGAACTCGGGGTTCGAGTCGAGCTTCACGCTCGCCTCGAATGCGCGTCATGGCGCTATCGACCGGAATGGTGTACTGTCTCGCATCCAGCACGCCCGCAATGCGGCGCACCGCGTCGGAGTGCCCCTGGCTCACGCCCTTGCCCCAAAAGGTGTAGTTCTTGCCCTGCGGGAGAATTGCGGTAGACATCATGCGGTTTAAGGAGAAGAGACCCGGATCCCAGCCGAGGGAGATGATGGCCAGGTGGCCGCTCTCCTTTGCCGCGCGGTCCACCTCCTCAAAGTGTGCCGGAATCTTGGCATGCGTGTCAAAGCTGTTAATCACGGTAAAGTGGCGCGCATATTCGGGCGTCTGGGTCGGCAGATCGGTCGCGCTGCCGCCGCAGAGCACCATGACATCGATTTTATCCTTCCAGTCGAGCGCCTCGGAGAGCGCCACAACCGGGACCTTCTCCGTGTGAATCTTCACGGTCTTCGGATCGCGCCGCGTAAAGACAGCGACGAGTTC
>QWBZ01003968.1_pt1 | contig 9960 bp, 7 predicted proteins | sample 1972441 | NCBI WGS metagenome assembly QWBZ01 (sample SAMN09866721, study PRJNA288562) | Human oral metagenome isolate term6_saliva, whole genome shotgun sequencing... | isolation source: mouth | host: Homo sapiens | place: USA: California
CCCGAGAAATACACAGCGCGCCCGGCTCCATAGTGGTTAACCGCCAGCTGTACACTGCCCTCTTTTAGCCGCAGAATCTGCGCGCTGCTAGCAAACACATCCCCACCAGCGCCTTCGCCGTCGTCGAAAACCGGGTCTAAATCAGAGCTAACGTAATGCTCAGAAGTAACCACCGGGTAGCGGTCAGTAGACAGTGACAAGGACTGCTCACGATCCACCCCCAAAACGTCACTGAGCTGCAAGAAAGCCCCACCCTTGGGATAGGCGCTAGGCTCACCCACACCAATGAAACCGCCACCAGCGGCCACCCAGGCGCGAATAATTTCGCTCAGACGCGGATCATCCCAAGCCTGAGCCCCAGAAAAAGCGGTGCCAGCAGCGCCAGCATTAATCAGCACCCCAATATCGCTGGGCACACCCTGGTCCAAAACCTCGTTGAAGGAGAGGAACTCCACCTCAAAAGGCAAGCCAGCCAAGGCCTCAACCACACCCACATAGGAGTAGCAGGCCTTATACCACAGTGCGTGGGCCACCATATGGGTTTGCCAGCTGCGTAGCTTACCCCAGGCATTCAAAATACCCACCTTAAAGGGGGCGTTAGCCGGCAGGTTACCGCCGGAAAACTCGTGAATGTCGCGGAACTCCTGGCAGATTTGGGCAATGCGCTGAACAAACTCAGGAAACTCCAGAGCCAGCGAAACGTAGCCGCCATAACCCATCCGGTCTAGCGGGCGGCGCACAATAGCGCGCCGTGAAGTTAGCCAAGAATCATTGGCCTGGCCTACCGGGTCTCCACCCTCATGGTTGAAAACATCAGGGAAGAAGTAAGGCAAGAAACGTACCTCGGTGTATTTAACCCCGGGAATATCGCTGATCAGGCGGGTAGTGGCGGCGCTACCGGCGCTACCAACCACCGCATCTAGCCCGATTGAGGGGAAATACTTGCCGTAAGGCTCGGTGCCAATCCAGTTATCGCCTAGGAACATCATGGCTTCGCGCCCATTAGCGTGGGCAATATCCACCAGCTCCTTGGCCTTGGCGGCCACAAACTTGGAAGTGAAATCAATCCAGTCTAGGAACTGGGGGCTGGGGGAGCGGAAGGGGCAGTTGTAGTAGCCGGCGTCGACAAAATCTTCAGCCCGCAGTGCATAGCCGTATTCAGTTTCAAAAGCGTCCAAAGCTTCAGGTGAGACGGAGGCAGAGTAGCCAAACCAGTCCACAAACTTTTCTTTGCCGCTCTCGTTAAACACCAGTGTGAAGTGGTAGAAGAAAGTGGTAAAACGCACTACATCCACTTCCGGGTGGGCCGCTAGCCAGTCGGTCAGGGCCTGGCGGGTGTGCTCCCACACCGGGTGCTTGCGCGCGTCATAGGGGCGCTCTTTGACGCGGGTGGGGTCATCTTGCCAATTGTTGGTGATGTAGTTGTACATCTGGGTGGAGTCCCATAGCTGATCAGCTAGGAAAGCCACAGTGTATTCATGCCAAGGCGTGGGCTGGGGGATAGTTACCACCCCGCGCTGCTGATCTAGCTGCCAGTCTTCTACAGGCACTACCTGGCCAGTGGTGCGGTCAGTGACCTCCCAAAAACGCTCATAGCGCTCATAGTGCGGGGCGAACTGGTCACGGAAATAGCCCTCCATGACGTCAATCTCTAGGGCAGTGGCGCCTAAAGCAGTGTGCCGGGCAGAAAGCAGATACTGGTTAACCAAAGTTTGGGGATGAGCCAGCGCAAATTCTTGATCGCCACGGGCCGGGAAGTAAGTGGAGTAAACCTTATCCACCAGTTCAGAGGCTATTTCAGGGAGCCAAGTACCGTCAGAGTTACGGACGGCATCTGCACCTAAAGCAGTGCAAAGGGCGCGGATTTGTTCGTCAATGCCCTCTTGAATGGGCATAGTGACGCGACCGGTAGTGCGCGGGGCGGGGGGCATGGTCATTGCAGACTTCCTCGGCAGCAGTTACACAGCTAAGCTGACGCGTCAGGCGCTAACCAAGCTGTGTTCGATTATGTTGGGGTAGGGGAGAAAATGTTTCCCTTAAACAATCATAGTCTCTACGCCGGCGGCTTTGATCCACGCTAGCGTGTCCTCATCCACACCGCTGTCGGTGATCAGCAGGTCAATCTGTGACAGCTTACGGATCAATGCAAAGGCACTAGTGCCCAGTTTTGAGTGGTCACTAACGGCCACCACCGTCTCAGCCGCATCAGCCAAGGCCGCGTTAATGGCTGCCTCACCCTCATGGGAAGCGTAGGCCCCGCGCGGGCCTAGAGCCTCAACCCCTAAAAACAAAGTGTTGATGTAAATATCGGGCAAAATCCGCTGCGCCAGGGGGCCTACCAGCTCATATGACTGGGGGCGGGGCACCCCTCCAGTCATCACTACCCGCACATGTGAGCGCACAGTCAGCTCATAACCAATATTGACCGCATTAGTAACCACCGTAACTTGCGGCACTTCCAAAGTGGGTTCAGGCGCGTGCAAGGCCAACTCGCGGGCAATCTCAGTGGTGGTAGTGCCCCCATTAAGCGCAATAGTTTGGCCCGGCTCAACCAGTTTGGCGGCAGCATGAGCAATACGTGTCTTTTCCTCAGACATGCGTGTAGTGCGGTAACGCAAGGGCAGCTCTGAAGAAGTAGGGTTGGCGCTAGCCCCGCCGCGAGTGCGGGTAACTAACTGTTGGCTGGCCAGTAAATCCAGGTCACGCCGGGCAGTGGCGGCGGAAACCCCCAGCTGAGCGACGACGTCGTCAATATGCACGCTGCCGGCTTCCAGAACCATAGCCAGTAGCTCGCTAAGCCGATCGTGCCTGGTCATTACTGCCTCCCGTAATACGTGTCAGATTGCCAGTGTAGGCCGCGAAACTGTAGGAAAACTTGGTTAATACCCCCATAAGGATAGGCTATTTATATTAATTCATGGCAGTATGTAGGCATGGAAAAAACAGGGCGAGCACCACGCATAGGCATTATGGGTGGCACTTTCGACCCGATTCACCATGGCCACTTGGTGGCTGCAAGTGAGGTACAAGACGTCTTTGAGCTTGATGAAGTAATCTTCGTTCCTACAGCTTCCCAACCCTTTAAACGTGACCGTCGCGTCTCTGCAGCCGAACATCGCTACCTGATGACGGTTATCGCTACGGCCTCTAACCCGCGCTTTACGGTGTCCAGGGTGGATATTGATCGCGGCGGGACTACCTACACTGTGGATACTTTGCGCGATATTGCCGCACTTTATCCAGGTACGGAGTTGTTCTTCATCACTGGCGCAGATGCGTTGGCGCAGATTTTTTCTTGGAAAGACGCCGATAAACTATTCGAGCTTGCACATATGGTGGGGGTCACCCGTCCGGGACATGTATTAGACAAGACCGGACTGCCAGATAGCGTGCAACTGGTTGAGGTGCCAGCTATGGCCATCTCCTCAACGGCATGTCGTGAAAGAGTTAAACGCGCCGCGCCGGTGTGGTACCTGGTACCAGACGGCGTAGTGCAATACATTCGTAAATATGGCCTTTATAGAAGTGGACAGCGCAACAGCGCAACCACCTCAATGACCGCCAATGTAGCCCAAGGACAAACCGGCAGGAAGGATAGCGAAAGTGACTGACGCGCCTCAAAACGGAGCTGCCCGCCCAATGTCGCGACGAGCACGCCGCGAAGCGGAGCGCTCAGCGGAGCGTGAAGCCTTCCTAACCGGCCAGCAGCCCCTGCTAACCCGCCGCGAAATGCGCCGCCTGCGTGAAGAACAAGAAGCTTTACGTGAGGCAGTGGCCTCAGGTGAATTAACTGTTGATGAGGCTCAAGCACTACAAAGCCCTATGGCAGAGATGGATATTAAAAGCCACACTCTGCACGAGCACAACAGTTTTGAGCCTATCCGTGAGCCGCTTTTAGGCTCTGGCCCCGGCGACGGCCCTAGCCGCGCTAATGCTGCCCCTAGCGCCCCTGGCTTCCCTAGTGCCCCTAGTGCTCCGGCTGCTAGTGCTCCAGTTGCTGCCCCTAGCGCCCCGGTTGTTACTCCCGGCGACGATCTTAGAGATACACGGGTAGTGCCTACCGCCGCTAGCCGTATGCCTGAAGGTGCTGGACACACAACTGCCCCTACCTTCCCGCCTGTAAATACTGCAGCCGCTAACACCGCCAATGCTGCTAACGGCGGCAACGGCCCCGCTGTGGGACTACCTACGCACCTAGCCAGCAGCTCGCCCACCGCCGGCTCAGCTGCTTCTTTTGGTATTTCTGCTGCTAGCGCCACTAGCGCTGGAGCTGGTCCGCTAGGTGGCCAGGCTAATGCAGCTAGTGCCCCCAGTTCTTTCTCTGCTACGGCTGCCTCGGCCACGGCAGCTTCAGCTGATTTGGCTAGCCGCGCTGGGACTCGTTCGCGTAGGCGTGCGGCTGCTAGCGCAGCAAGCGCCCCTAGCATTTTCTCGGCCACCGCTGCTTCAGCTGATTTGGCTGGTGTAAACGCGGTTAGTGCCCGCTCTGCTGCCAGTGCGCCTAGCGCTTTTTCTGCCACCGCCCCCAGTGCCTTGTCTGGTACTGCCGCCTCGGCAGCTAGCGCTAACTCGGCAGTTTCTGATCTTGGTGCGGATCTGCCCCGACGCCGCACGGTCTTTAATGCGGTTAGCGCCCCGACGCCGTCGGCCGCTCCGCGCGCTGAGGCTGCACCGGCCTCACCCTTCCTGCCGGTGCACTCGGTACTAGAGAATCCGCCTGCCCAGCTTGGCCAATCTGCTCATTCAGCTGAGCTACCGGTAGCGCAGTCAGCTCCGCAGGCAGCCCCGGCTGCTCCCGGTGGCGGCGAACAGGGTCCGTTGTGGCAGTCGGTTGCAGCCGACCGCACCCAGCCGGTGCCTTCCGCTGACGAGGCCGGTGACTGGAATGTTTCTACCGCCGCCTATGCGCCGGTAAATGAGCCGCTGGCTGATGCTCAGCCCACCCCGGGGCAGGCCGAGCCGGCCCCCATGCGCCGTCGTTCACTGCTGGGAAGTAACGCCCAGCCAGCGCCCACCCCGGCTCCGGCAGCTAATGAGACCCCGGCACGTCGCCCAATTGTGCGCGCCCCCTCAGTAGCCAAGGGCGTGCGTGAGGTAGACACCAACACCGGTGAACTGACCATCATTAAGCCCGCCAACCCCAACCCGCCGGTGGTGCAGCGCACCCCGGAGATGGTTTCCACCCAGGATGAGTTTGAAAATGAGGTAGTACCCAACTGGGGTGCTTTCAGCCAGGCCCGCGCCAACCAGCAGGCTAACTCGGCTCCTAATGAGGCGCTGGCGGACACTGGTTTGTATGACCACCTGGAAGATGATGAGTCTAGCCAGGATGGCCGTGGCTTGCGCATCTTCCTAACCATGTTGCTGATCATTGTGTTGGCACTGGTGGTTGCGGCAGTGGTGTGGTTCGTTGTGCTCGACGGCGGCTCCACCAATGCCCTGGCCCTGGAGCTACCCAAACTCGAATAGCAAACGCTAAAAAGCCAAGCAGCCGCCAAGTATTTACATGCTTGGCGGCTGTGCTTTAATCAGACTTAGAGAATTTAAGGAGACGAAATGTCCGCCACCCCTTACGCGATTGAACTTGCTCACGCAGCGGCCCACGCCGCCTCCCAGAAGAAGGCTAGCGACATTATCGCTATTGATGTTTCGCAGCGTCTGGCCCTAACCGATGTGTTCCTAGTGATCTCTGCTGGCAATGAGCGTCAGGTTATGGCTGTGGTAGACGCCGTGGAGGAAGCCCTACACAAGGCTGGCGCTAAGCGCCGTATGCGCGAGGGCTATTCGCAGGCCCACTGGGTGCTGCTGGACTACAACGACATTGTGGTGCACGTCCAGCGCGAGGAGGACCGCGAGTTTTACGCCATGGAACGACTATGGAAGGACTGCCCGCAAATTGAACTGCCCGCCAGCGTGCTCGATAGTGAGTGAACATGGCTAAGTTGGTGGTGTGGCGTCACGGGCAGACCGATTACAACCTGCAAGGGCGCGTGCAGGGGGTAACCGATATTTCCCTAAATGCAGCTGGGCTAGCCCAAGCTGATGCAGCGGCGCCAATTATTGCGGCCTATAAGCCGGTTAAGATCATCGCTTCACCCCTGGAGCGGGCTCAGCAAACCGCCCAGGCTCTCGCGAAACTGAGCGGGGGCAAGGTGGCTAGTGATGAGCGCCTAATTGAGCGTTCCTTTGGGATTTGGGAAGGCCTAACCGGTAAAGAAATTAAGGCTGGCTGGCCCCAGGAGTTTAAGCTGTGGCGCGGTAAGTGCGGCACGCCCGGTGGCATTGGTATGGAAGAGCGCGACGCGGTGGGCCAGCGCTCTGCTGCGGCTATGCGCGACGCCGTGGAGGCCTTAGGCACTGACGATACGGTGGTGCTGGTAGCCCACTCGGCAGTTTTGACTATGGGGGCCACCTGTCTGCTGGGCCTGGACCCTAATAGTTGGTCGGGGCTGCTGTCGCTGGGCAACTGCGCTTGGGGGGTACTACATAACGGTTTACGCCCGCCAGGTTGGGCTATTCGCCAGTGGAATGTGAGCGTGACAGATAGCTCTAACGCCACCCCAGCGATTTGGTGATGTAAGCCACTGCTGGAGGATTTGCCAAAACTGGTTGGGGGCGGCTAAAGTTTTCCACGTTGCGTTAAGCGAAGGTTGAACGCAAAACCGGTTCGTTTTATCGGATTGGGGCTATGGCGCAGTTGGTAGCGCGCTTCCATGGCATGGAAGAGGTCAGGGGTTCGAATCCCCTTAGCTCCACGCTTACACGTTAAGTGTAGAGACAAATTAATACGGGGCTATGGCGCAGTTGGTAGCGCGCTTCCATGGCATGGAAGAGGTCAGGGGTTCGAATCCCCTTAGCTCCACGCTTTTAACCGACCGGATTACCCGGTCGGTTTTTTTATTTCCGTAACCAGGTTTTTTTACCCCTTTAAACCGGATTTATTTTGATTCAGGGCAACAATGCCCGTGGTTTTATTGGTTATATGTCCGCCGTCATAGTGGTGGTTGTTACTTAGGACTTAACTGTTGTGATAGGGGACTTAGCCCCATGTAGCATATGGCCAGCTGGGAGTATGAGTGCTGATTAAAAGAATTGTGAGTCAAATATCCTGAAATCTTTTTCAACGGCGTGTTAACCTTGCGTTGGATTGGAGAATGCTTTGGAAGAATCTATTACTGAACCTATCGATATGAGTCAGCCTGCCAGTGGTGCCGGTGCTGACACTGCAGCGGTGCGCGGTGAAGATGGCCAGGCTACTGAAGATGCTCCTGCCCAGGTGTCTGAGACTTCATCACCAAGCGCTGTTAATCGAGCTGAAGAACAGGTGCGTGTGCGCCGTAACGTAGTTGCTGGTATTAGCGCCCTTTCAGCAGCAGCTTTGCTGATCATTGGTGGCATTGGTGTAGCTTCAATGAACCGAGGTCAGGATCTAGATAGCAACCTAGCTAAAGTCAATGCGGTTGCTACCCAGTGCCCTAACTCTCCGCAGCAACTAGCGGCCTACAGCTCCTTGGTTAACGAAATTAAGGATGCTGAGAATACGGTTAAACGTCAGCGTGACAAGGTTGACGAAAAGCTCATTAAGTCATTAGATCAAGAAATTGAGAACTCGCGACGCCTGACGGTTTATGACGGCACTGACTGTAATAAAGTCAGTGCTTCAGCTGCCCGCATTGACAAGGCCTTTGACACTTTGGCGGCAGCTCACGACGCGGTACTAAATAGTGCCGGCCTAGGGGCGGGCGTTAACACTGCGGATCTCACTGAAGAAGAGCGCCAAGCTGTAGTAGCCCGTGAAGGTCGCCGTGAGGCGCGCAAGGAGCGTCAGCAGGCGGTTAGCGCAGCACCTACCACTCAGCCCACTTCGCGTAACAAAACTGCTACCAGCAAGTCTGGTACTGACGCGGCTAACTCCTCTTCCGGTAACGGCTCTAATAACTCTGGCGCCAAGCCTGGTAATTCGGGCACGGGTTCTGGTGGCTCAGGTAGCGGTTCAGGTAGTGGCTCTGGTTCCGGCAGTGGCGGTAGTGGTGGTTCTGGTGGCGGTAGCGGCAGTGGCGGCTCGGCTACGACGGCGCCCCAGGCCCCCTCTGAGCCGATTGTGGTGCCCACCGTGCACCCTGATCCGGTAACCTCTCCGCAGCCGGTAGCTCCCGATCCGGCCCCCACCGGTGGTGGCGACGGCGGTGGTGAAAGCCCCAGCCCAGATCCGGAGCAGCCGGGTGATGGCGACGGCGACACTGCTGTAGGACAAGACTGAAATTTAATGGTGGATTGACGCAAACCGCGTCAATCCACCATTTCTTACTAGGTGTAGCACCAAAAATAGTCTAAAATATGACCTGCCTTACCGTCGGGTGAGTAAGGCCATGCCGCGCCAGGTTGCGCCATGCCTGGTGGGCGGGTAATGTTTATTTCACCGACGCGGGGTGGAGCAGTTCGGTAGCTCGCCGGGCTCATAACCCGGAGGTCGCAGGTTCGAATCCTGTCCCCGCTACGAGTTGGCCCAAGGCTTAGCCTTGGGTCTTTTTTTACACCAAAGCGAGGCCCCATGATTCGTTTTGAAAATGTCAGCAAAAGCTATGACAAGGGCGTTACTTTTGCAGTAAAAAACTTCTCTCTAGAAGTTAAACACCACTCAACTACAGTGCTGCTGGGCACCTCAGGCTGTGGTAAAACCTCACTACTGCGCATGGTAAACGCCATGGTTAGGCCCACCAGCGGCAAAGTATGGGTACGCGGTAAGAATGTAGCTGAAAGTGACCCAGTGAAACTACGGCGGTCGATCGGTTATGTAATCCAAGACGGTGGCCTGTTTCCCCACCGTAATGTGCTAGAAAACATCGCCACGGTACCACTGCTAGAAGGTGTCAGCCGCGCTAAAGCCCGCCGGCGTGCCCTGGAACTACTTGAACTGGTTGGGCTTGAAAGCGACTATGCTAGCCGTTTCCCAGCGCAGCTTTCTGGTGGCCAACGCCAGCGCGTAGGGGTAGCCAGAGCCCTGGCTAACAAAACGGATATCCTACTGATGGATGAGCCTTTTGGAGCGTTAGATCCAATTGTGCGCACCCAGCTGCAAGAGCAGGTGGCTTGGCTGCGTGATCAAGTAGGTACCACCATTTTGCTGGTTACTCACGACGTTGACGAAGCCTTCAAGCTAGGTGACCAGATAGTGGTGCTAGAAACTGGCGCTAAAATCGCACAGGCAGGCGACGCCCGCACGCTACTAAACCAAAGCGCAAACCAGTTTGTGTCCGACTTTATTGGACGCTCCCAGGCCGCGCGTAGATTGCAGGTGGACGAGGCGGGTCTAGTTACTGACTTGCTCGGGGTCCCGGTAGGCAAACTAGCAGCCAGTTCACAGACCAAGGCGCGCCCATGAACTGGCTGATTCATAACTACGCCTGGGTGCTGGAGCTGCTTGGGCAGCATCTAGTTATTGCTGTAAGCGCGATTGTTGTCGCCTTAGTTATCTCTATTCCACTAGGGCGGGCGGCGGTTAACTCTGCTTTTGGTCGGGGCCTGGTCAGTGTAGTTGGAGCGATGTATGCGCTGCCTTCACTGGCCTTACTTATTTTGGTGCCGGTCATTATTGGTACCCCACTGCGCTCTAGCCTCAATATGGTGATTGTGCTGAGCATTTACGGGGTAGCCATTATGGCTGGCCCCTGTGTGCAAGCTTTTAGTGGCCTGCCTGAACAAGTGTTGTTAAGTGCTGATGCCTGTGGCTATGGGCGTTTGCGCCGCTGGTGGCAAATCGAGTTGCCGCTGGCTTTGGCGGTGATTGCTAGCGCCGCGCGGGTACTGGTTACTTCCACTATCTCTTTGGTTACGGTGGCGGCGTTCATTGGTATTTCAAGCCTGGGTACTTTGCTTACTGATGGTTTCCAACGTGGTATCAGCGCTGAGGTGATCACCGGTTTGGTAGTTACGATTATTTTGGCTTTGCTACTAGATGGG
>QWBZ01001583.1_pt1 | contig 9938 bp, 9 predicted proteins | sample 1972441 | NCBI WGS metagenome assembly QWBZ01 (sample SAMN09866721, study PRJNA288562) | Human oral metagenome isolate term6_saliva, whole genome shotgun sequencing... | isolation source: mouth | host: Homo sapiens | place: USA: California
GCCACGCACATTGTTGAGTAGAAGGTTCATCTTTGCCAACTTCACCGTGTCAGGCTCTTTCTCCACGCCATAGCAACGGAAGTTCATCATCTGTTCGTTAGAGGCATTGTGGCGGTGCATATAGCGTGCCGCCTGAACGAACATACCGCCCGAACCACAGGCAGGATCAAGAAATTTCTTATCGCCAGTGGCAGGCTGTAAGACCTCAACCATATACTGTACGACACTGGCTGGGGTATAGAAGGCTCCTCCTCCCTGACCTTCAGCAAGGGCGAAGTTGCCAAGGAAGTATTCGTAAATCTGTCCGAAGATGTCAATACTGATATTCTCAGGGATGTCTTTGAATACGCGTACGATGCGACTCAGTAGCTCAGGTTCTTCCTCTGGCACCAACTGTCCGTAGACCTCCTTTGGTAGGACACCGTCCATGCGTGGGTTCTCATGCTCAATAGCCTCCATCGCAGCCTTTACCAACAACGCCTTTTGGGCATCGTCGGGGGCATCATTGAGATAATCAAAATAAGCACATTCAGGCAAGAAGAAGCCACACTTCTCTATGGCGATATCCTTATAGCTACGCTCCATGCGTGTGCCCTTATACTCGTTATAGGCTGCATCAATCGCCTCCTTATGCTGTTTGAAAAGCACATCGGCATAACGGAGGAAGATAAGACCAAGGATAGGCTGACTATACTTATTGGCTGCAAGGTGTGCGCCAGCACGTAACATGTCGGCAGATTGCCATAGACGGCCTTCGAGGTCTTTGAGTTCGGTACTTGTCATTGTCTTATTTTTCTTTTTGCGTATTGACTCTTTAATGATTATGCAAAGATATTAAAATAAAGTAAGAATCCCTTATCTTTTGTAAACAAAGAATGATAGAAATAAATATTCTGGGTTTGTATGATGTCTGTCACTGTTTCATTCTGTCCATGTACAATAAAATCTCCGTTCCTTCAGCGTCCCTCTGTCCCCTCCTGTCATTCTGTTATTCTGTCTATGAACATTAAAAGAGTTGTCTATTCTGTGTCCTCCCTCTTCGTGCAATTCGTGTAATTCGTAGTTCTATGTAGATTGTTGTTTAGTATTGTCCATACCACTCTTATTTCCATGTGGCATTATATCATCTTTTAATATGTCATTCAATCTATGGATAGTCCGTCTTCCTACCATTTAAGTAAACCGCAGTATTTGTTTGTCTGTGGAGCGCACATTCAATTAGTAAATGCGAATACTATCGGTAAGAAATATCTTTACATAGATTACCGAAAAGTAATCTTTCTGCCATGAAAGACTCCATAAAATCCAGATGTGCAACCATCAGATTGTTAGCCTATTACAAACGGTGGAGTTAACAGCGCTTAGTTATGTTCAAGACAACACCCTTTAAGCATACAGTTAGGCCTTGGCTGTATCCTAATTAAGGCTTGTTTGCAGGTCAAATAAGCATCTTTATTTTTCGTGTATGATTTTATTGTTACAAAAGGAGAGTCGGGTAGTGGGAAATCTCAGCATCTTAAAGTAGTGAGAACTTTCGTAGAATAACTTGGGAGGTAATGATACCAAGCCTAAGAATCTGGAGATTCTCAATGTGCAAAACTCATCACTCTAAATTGCGGATGAGCCAATATTTACAGCGGTTTCTTTTCTTATTTTATGTATTTATCACTCCAATTTCTGGAAGAACCATTTCTATTTTGCCGTATTTCTTCTATTTCTTTAAGAGTATGGGTATAATGTTTCTTATTTGGATAGAAGTTTACTACTTCTAATGATTGGGACTTTAATAATGGGGCCATATTTCCGTCCTTACAATTCCAAAAGTTTATTTTCTTCAGATGAGGCATGGATTCCACAAAATCAATCGAGTCCAGTTTGTCAATGAATAAATCCTCTATATGAGTGTTACCTTTGAGAAGCGAGAAATTTTCAAGTCTCTTACATCCTTCAATCTGCAAACTTTCTAAACTGGACACTTCATTGATTTGATGTATATCTTCAAGTTTATTATTCCTAGCAAGACAAAGCTCTCTAATTGAAAGTCTTTCTACACCATTCAAACTCTGAATTTGTGAACTATAAATATGTAATATTTCAAGATTTCGCAAATTAGATACATTTTCTAAATCGGGGTAAGGGTATTTTCGAATTACCATGCTTGTAAGCGTATAAGCCTTTCCAATATTAATGAGTCCTTTCCAATATTCTCCTCCAAAGTATTCAAGCTTTGGAAATCTTGAAATGTCCAGTTCGAACTTCTGTTTATCTTGGAAGGTAATTTCCCTCAACTCCTTTAAATTATAAATTGATTCTAAATTGATGACATTACCAATATCTTGAATAAAAGATATTATACGTAATGATTTAGATAGCTTATTAAATGCGTTGAAATCAATAAAGTTTTCGTTTGTTAAAGTACCGATTAGGAGTATTTGTTGGATTTTAATCTTGGCAGCATACTCCACACCTTCCTCAAAATTCTCTACATGAATTGTTAAGTAATTGCCTTCCAAATTTTCTCGAATAGTTATATCTAGTGACATTTCTTTCCTTTCATTTTTTTATTCTCCACTTTCTGCTCATTGAATTTTTTCTCAAACTTATTTGCTTTTTCGATTATGTCCTTATATAACTCCTAATTATTTATTTCCGCATTTGCAAGCATCTTTATTTGCATTTTAGTTACTATTATAACTTCTTGTTTTGAATATTATAGTATTATCTTGATTCTATAAAATCACTAACTTCACCTGTATAGGGATTAAATTCAAACCTATAGTCGGTATTTGAAACTACAACAAAAAAATAGAGTGAATCATTTATATAATAAACATCATAAAATAAAGGTTTATCTATATTTCTTTTTCCTTTTAAAATATCTTTTAAATCCCAGATTACCTCACCATTTCCATTAATAATATAAGCCTTGTTGTATACTTTACTGTAGGGTGCTTGGATAATTGCAATATATTGATTTGTTTTTAACATTAATGGAATCAGTTTGTCTTGATACTCTATTCTATGATTTGTACCATTATAAAACCATGTTATAGCACAAGGCAAGGTGTCTAGTACTGTAAATGTTTCCTTTTTCACTTTTGAAGTATCTCCATAATCAACCATGAAGTTTTTTATCTTTCTCATTATTTATATATAACTAATTTTTCTTGGTTTACCAATTGGCTCTAACTTAGCCCTGTGCTCGAAAATTAAAATTTGAATTTGATTTCCTCCACCCTCGTATATTATTCCATTATCAGTTTGAGGACGAACTGTGCCTATTTGAAATCTTTCTCCTTCTGGATTATGAAACTTTTGAACATGTGATATTTCTGGCTTAAATTCAGGAGTAACAGCTAATTTATTTCTTACAAAATCAACATCCGTAATTTTATCTGTTGTTGCCCATCCTCCTGGTCTCGTTTGTCCTGGAGACATAGCCATTTCTACATCTAAGCCTCCTTTAGGTATAGTAGTAGATACTACTTCTCCACTTTCCCAAGGATTTTTCCCAGTAGGGGCTGGCAATGCTAGCATATCTAACCCAAACATGTCAGTCCATTTATTACAATCCCTCACATACCCATACAGCGTTGGGTTATTTCCTGCTAATCCTATCGGATCCTGACTGATATAGGTTCCTGTATTCGGGTCGTAATAGCAGAACCTGTTGTAATACTGCCCTGTCTCCTCGTCCTCATACTGACCTAACTGGTGGAAAGGAATGAATTGCCTGCTGCCGTGGAGGTTGCGGAGATTACCGTAGATGTCATAGCCTGCCTGCCAGACGATATTACCATTATCATCGTATGCCTGGACGGGACGACCGATGTGGTCGCTGATGATGCTGTAATGCGTGTCACCAACAATCTTGGCAGTTGGGACATAGCTGTCACTGTCGTAAACCCACGTGATGAGGTTCTCAATTGGTTCAGGTCTGTCGAGTGTGACCTCACCAGCCTCGGTAACAACCGTGTTCGGGCGGTTAGCCTCGGCGTAGTCCCGCTTGTGCAGGATGATATCACCATCCCATAGATAGCGATACACACGTCCGTCAAAGACCTTCTCAAAGCTTCTGCCTAAGGTTTATATCTAAGCATGATAATTCTTCTTATTAGTACATGTAATCCAGCTCAATATTAATTCTCCATTTTCTTCGCCACAGATACTTAATGATGTCAAGATTAAGCATTGGAGAAAATTGTTAGTATGTTTCCTCTCCTGTAAGATTACCGAGAAGATTTTAATAAGAAATGGACTTTGTGTATGGCAGGTTTCTACTAAATTCTTTCATAGATAGTCCTTTCTTTTGGTGTCATATCTATACTGTCACTAAACTGTAGCCCCTTCAATCCAGCTGCAAATAATGCTGTCTTAATTTTCTCACTTACAACAATACTTCTATGCATCTCTTCACAACGTACAATATCAGTTTTATTGTTATCAAAGAGATTTCTTCTAAGTTTCATGTAATAAAACATATAATCTGGATTATTTCTGTCAAAATTCATGAGGCGGAATTCGCTGTTCTCCAAATCAATACATTTCATGAGGTGTGGCACGTTCATGGCGTAAAAGCCATTAATCCTTTCATTGTTACAAACTAAGTTCACATTAAAGAATTGAATGTCCTGCACTTGTGTTTCTAATACTTCTTTAAATTGTCTGCATACTAGTTCAGGACCAGTTGATTCCAACAACACTGCAGATCTTATTTTTTTTAAGTTTGAACCTTTGGGAATATTATAGAATAATGGCAGGTCTTTGTACAGTAGACGTTCCCCTTTGAGAAATTCTTTGTAATCTAAAGAAATGTCATTATCATATTCAACCCAGCCAAATGTATTCTTTGTTGTTGTTAAAATGTATCCATCCATAAGTTAATTGCAATTTAATTTTACCCGTTTATGTCTCAAATCATCACCAATATTCTCCATCATATCGTCCAAATGCATTTTTTATATGGTCACTAGCATTTAAAGATTTTATAGCATCAAGTCTATTTAAAATCATACGATCATAAGCAGAATTATGCCTCCCTTTGTGGTTAGTTCGCGTTGCGTCTATTGATGGGTTAGTTGGTAATTGTATAATTTTTTTATTTTGGTGAACATCGAACCCTAATCTGTCTAACAATGGGTGTTTTGTAGATTGAGGAATGATGTGATGTTTCTGATGTCCTGGCATTTGGGGGATTTGAAATCAATCTCCTTTTAACCCAAATGAGTCGCACAACTTATTACAATCCCTCACATACCCATACAGCGTTGGGTTATTTCCTGCTAATCCTATCGGGGCCTGACTGATATAGGTTCCTGTATTCGGGTCGTAATAGCGGAAGCGGTTGTAATACAGTCCAGTCTCCCTATCCTCGTACTGACCTAACTGGCGGAAAGGAATGAACTGCCTGCTGCCATGGAGGTTGCGGAGATTACCGTAGATGTCATAGTCTGCCTGCCAGACGATATTACCATTATCATCGTACGCTTGGACAGGACGACCGATGTAGTCGCTGATGATGCTGTAATGCGTGTCACCAACAATCTTGGCAGTTGGGACATAGCTGTCACTGTCGTAAACCCTCGTGATGAGATTCTCAACTGGTTCAGGCCTGTCAAGTGTGACCTCACCAGTCTCGGTAACAATCGTGTTCGGGCGGTCAGCCTCGGCATAGTCCCACTCGTGCAGGATGACATCGCCATCCCAGAGGTAGCGATATGCTCGTCCGTCAAAGACTTTCTCAATGCGTCTGCCTAAAGCGTTATACTTGAACGTAACGGTCTTGCCGTCTGGCCGTGTTACACTCCTAAGCATACCATTGCCTTGCCACGTATAGGCATAGTCACCGCTCTGCCATTGAAGGAACTCATTCCGTGCCTCCGCATTATGCGATGGTTCCATCCTACGCATAGTCTTCAGCACAAGGTTGCCATGGCTGTCATAATAATACCGCCATTTCCTATCCTCACGTAGCTGTCCACCACGACCATAGTTCCTGTCCGTACGGTCAGGGCTATCGTACACATTACCCTTCAGGTCCGGGTTGCACCACTGACGACTTCCGTCACCATATACAGCCCCTGACAGAGAGCCGAAGGCGTCATAGTCGTAACGGACACTTCTGCGGTTTATTGTGTCAAACGTTTGTAAAAGGCAAAGATTATCCCCCAAGTATATGACTTGTCATACAGCGTTTGACCATTATGACGCACACGCTGATGTGTAGGACGGCCAATTTTGTCATAGTGCATTGTATGCTCCATACAAATGACTATGATGCACGATGTTTCAAATATGAATAGACACTATCACTACATAGAACAAATCTACTGCTAACCTCTGTCCTAATTGCATTTTACTTAAATACCAAAAGGTGCTTAATTTGAAGCTCAACTAAATTTAAAATGGACTCCAATTAAGCGTCTTTTCTTATAATGTTTTACAACACACTTATTGCATACGGGTTAAACTTTTCTTTCGAAGTTCCACTTTTATGATTATTCTCAGAAGCTAAAGTTAAACAGTTGTAAATATATTTTAGCTCTATAACGAATCGTGTGGGTAATTATAGAAAACTCAGATAAAAATATTACCTTTGTTTTATGAATAGTATCGAGATATTTATACAGGCTTTAGGCCTATTAGAAGCAACTTGTTAAAAGGAGGTAAGGAGATTCGTAAATACAGAAAACTTTAAGTATATGGTCTATTCCATAACAGGGGAGCTTAAACAGGATTACCTACACGATTCGTTATAGAGCCTGTTTTTCCAATGAAAGGCGAGATAATAGGTGTCCGATGCCAAACTTGCTAAAAAGATGAAATAAATCATCACTCATTCGTGTTTTAACACTCAAAAGTTTGGATAACTCGCTTATTTTCTCTATTTTTGCTTCCATAACAGTTTTGTTGTCTTGTCTTTAAATGCACAATTTCTTATTCTCTGTTTATTTTTGATACTTTCTGAAAACTGTAGTAGGAAAGTTGAATTTACAGAGATAAAGCGAAGGACTACAATTATTAATGGACAATATTATTGTGATATCTTAGTATCTAACTGTTCAGATTCCATAGGAGAACTTAAGTCCCAGATGATTTCTTTCTATAATATGAAAGCCCGTAATTTAAAAAGTAAGGGAGACCACAAGATTATTGCAGGAATGAAATTTTATAAAAAAACATCCTGTACTTCTTATTTCTTAAATTATGACGAAGAACATACTGATGCATTTGATCTTACCGTTAAGGAGATTGAATTCTGTAATAACGAACTTGGAACTATATCCGAAGACAACATAGACGGTAGAATAGTCTATATGATTACTCTATCTAAAAAGAATGGGGATGTTATCGTTGAATTTCTAAAATGGGATAAGAAAACCAACAGATTATCCGAAAAATAAAAGCATTTGTATGATAACGGACAATGAGATAAGCTATCTCGTAGATAGCAGTTTGTAGTCCAATACACAGCTGCCTTTTACATGGTCGTAAACATGACTGATACCCTCCATTCTCACACCACTCTTCTCAAGCACAGTATCATCTATAATGAAACATGTCGTGGTATCAGATTGAGGAGCTTCGCATACTTACGCAAAAGGCACATATAACGCAGGGTAAAGCGGTTCATTAATCGTCTCCAATCCATCTAGGGGCGAATCATCATTCGATAGAAACAGTTCTTACTATGATTTGAAAGCTCATATATCTTATGCTTGCATATACTGTGGATGCTTTCACTCACAATGCGGAAAAGGCAAAGAGAAAGGAGCAACTCCGAAGCGGAAATCCCATCATGTTTTTCCAATGACAGGCGAAGTAACAGTTGACTGAGGCCAAACTTTCCAAAAAGATGAAATTAATCATCACTCATTCGTGTTTTAACACTCAAAAGTTTGGATAACTCGCTTATTTTCTCTATTTTTGCTTCCATAACAGTTTTGTTGTCTTGTCTTTAAAATAGAGTCACTACAATTACATCACTAGATAATTTATATATTAAAAGCAGTACCAATGTGGATATAGCTAAAGAATAAGAATATGAAGAAGATTTATCCAGTAGTATTTATTTTGGTCTTTTGCGTAACAATACTGTCATGTAAAGGTTTATCAAACGGAAATAATATGAAAACAAAGTTTAGTTGGGATTTTTATGTATCATCCCCAGTACATTATAGCTCAGAATTAAAATATGCAAAGGCTTTTTATGGAGATAAAGGAGAGGAAACGGTAGATGTTTTTGATGAAACTGCTATGGCGGGTCTTGGTAATGTTACAGCAACACCTTTTTCAGTAAATCCACCTCAAGGCGAAGTCAGTATTCCCAAGGGTATAGACATGGTGTGGGTATCAATAGCAGATAAAAAGATTTATAGGGCAAATATTAAATTCTCCCCCAAAATACAAAACAAACTTCTCAAAGCCTTTAGGGAAGGATTTTATAGCCACTGGAGAGAAAGTAATATGGACTTTAACGAGTTTAATGTAACAATTCTTCCAGAAGGACATCTATGGCTATACTTGGGGATAGGAAATTTAAGAAGGGTACTTATTTGCGATTCATTAAAGGGAGAAGAAACGCACATGACACTTAAAGAAATCAGTGAAGGGTTTTATAATGCTTTCCAAACAATTGACAGTCTTTGTTCCGATGAAAAAGAGAATTCTTTCTTTAACGAACACGGCTCTGAGTATGACAAGATATGGGCATTCTATGCACAACGTTTTAATTATCAATTTGACATACAATTTGAGAACAAACAGACAGAGCTACGCAAGGGACAATTCGTGATTAACTTTGCTAATGGCGAGATTCTGAATCATGATGACCCTGGGTATTTCGAACAGCCTTCAAGACCAAATAAAATGGAGTTCCAATGGATTACAGATGGTATGCTTTATACTGGACATTTTTATTTTGATGAAGAAGAAATGAAAAAAGCATTTGTGGAGGTTTATGGTAACAATCCTACTCAAGCAGGAAAACTTATCATTCAAATAAGTAAATATAATAATTGGTTCGATATCTATTTGGAAGTGGGTGCCAAGAAATATAAATTAAAAAAAACAAAGATCCATGTCTTTAAACAAGGAGTTAATGATTCTGATGACAAGGCTGTTGTAATTTATAATAACCATAGAGAGATAAATTCAAAATATATACATTTTATAGGAGAATAAAATATGGGGCAAGTTTTGTATGATATTATCCCACCTATGTCAAGGGCTAACACAATATAAAGTTTGTTGACTAATTCAAATTATTAGGCTCGTTCGTTAAATGGTTATAGTTGTACATTTGTTAAGATAGAAATGGACACCTTCTTAAAATATGGTTTGGTAGTTTCCAACTAACTGGATATCGTACGTTGTCTAGAAATAACATGCAATTTCTTTTCTCATTATAGCTTATATACGTTAAAATGTCTTGTTTACACATTTAACGGAAAAAGCTTAAATATCTATTAGATGGACATAACCCACCTTTATTTTATGTAGAATAAGAAAGGTAATTTGAAATACATAAAAAGAAAACATCAACAATACTAATCTAATCTTTCATTATGATGAGGCATATTATCTTATTTTTTATATCCATATTTCTAACAAGTTGTAGCTTTATGATTAACGAAAAGAGAGCGAATGGCCCTCTTCCAACAGATTATTTCTCGAAGGGAATAGAGTTAGAGATGGCTTCAGCTATTTATAACAATAATCTTGACTCTGTACGATTACTAATAAAAGAAGGTGTTGATATTAACAAGCTGAGTGAAGGTGGTATGACTTATTTGTACTTTGCATTGATGAGGAAAGAGTATGATATTATGAAATTATTATTGGTTCTGCGGGATTTAGTGTGAATTAACATGCCGTATCCCGCATTAATCGGCACGAAATTCGTATCTTTGTAGTCAGTATGATGACAACCGAAGATA
>QWBZ01001389.1_pt1 | contig 9921 bp, 8 predicted proteins | sample 1972441 | NCBI WGS metagenome assembly QWBZ01 (sample SAMN09866721, study PRJNA288562) | Human oral metagenome isolate term6_saliva, whole genome shotgun sequencing... | isolation source: mouth | host: Homo sapiens | place: USA: California
CGATCAGCTAGGTCAGAATGTTGACTACGTAGTCAAGTTCAACGGCGGTAACAACGCTGGTCATACCGTAGTTATTGACGGGGAAAAGTTTGCTTTCCATCTACTGCCGGCCGGTGTGCTAACTGAGGGAGTAACTCCGGTTATCGGAAACGGGGTAGTGATTGATCTGGAGGTGCTCTTTAGCGAAATCGAGGAAATTACCTCGCGTGGCAAGGACGCCTCCAAGCTGCTGATCAGCGCCAACGCCCACGTAATTCCCTCCTACAACCGGGTGCTTGACCAGGCCACTGAGCGTTTCCTGGGTGCCCGCCAGCTGGGTACCACCGGCCGTGGCATTGGCCCCACCTACGCCGACAAGATGAACCGCATCGGTATCCGCGTTCAGGACCTGTTTGACGAGTCTATCTTGCGCCAAAAGGTTCACTCTGCACTGGACCAGAAGAACGGTCTGCTAACCAAGATTTTCAAGCGCAACGCGATCGACCCTGACGCGGTTGCTGACGAGCTGCTCAGCTACGCCGAGCGTGTGCGTCCCATGGTGGTGGACTGCTCCACGCTGCTAAACAAGGCCCTAGATGAGGGCAAGACGGTGCTGTTCGAGGCCGGTCAGGCCACCATGCTAGACATTGACCACGGCACCTACCCCTTCGTGACCAGCTCTAACCCCACCGCTGGCGGTGCCTGCACTGGCACCGGCGTGGGCCCCACCCGCATTAACCGCGTCATCGGTGTGGTTAAGGCCTACACCACTCGCGTAGGTGAAGGTCCCTTCCCCACCGAGCTAAATGACGAAATGGGTGAGCGTCTGCGCGCTGAAGGTGGAGAGTATGGCGTGACCACCGGCCGGGCCCGTCGCTGTGGCTGGCACGACGCCGTCGTCACCCGCTACGCAGCGCGCGTTAACGGCCTAACTGACCTGGTGATGACCAAGCTGGACGTGCTCACCGGGCACGACACCATTCCGGTATGTGTGGCTTACGACGTCGACGGCGTGCGCTGGGACGAAATGCCCCTAACCCAGTCTGACTTCCACCACGCCAAGCCCATCTACGAGCAGCTGCCTGGCTGGAGCGAAGACATCACTGGCGTACGTAAATTCGAGGATCTGCCGCTTAACGCCCAGCGTTACGTGGAACGAATCGAACAGTTGGCTGGGGTGCGAATCTCTGCCATTGGTGTGGGAGCAGGGCGCGAAGCCACAATTTCTCGCCACTCGTTAGTTGACTGAAGCTGCTAGGCTGGAACCCGTGAACACCCTTAACTACAAGTCTGTAACTAGCCGTGTACTTGCGGCTTTAGCGGCGGGGCTGCTGGTTTTCATGGCGCCGCTAAGCGTCTCTGAGGTTCAAGCTGAAACCTCGCAGCCCAATGAGATTTGGTTTAACGTTAACGTAAAGGGCGAAAACTACGCGGTGCTTGACTTCGCGTTTGCGCCCGGTTCGCACACTGGTTTGAAACCAGCTACCATCTGCCAAACTATTCAAAGAGGTGCAGATAAAAACAAGGGAACCACCACTCACAACGCCAAGGTGATTACCTGGGTAAGTAAGCGCAACGGTCGCGAGGTATGTGAAGCCAAGGTAGAGGGCGCTTTCCAAAACGGCGCTGGTCCGGCTGCGCTTACGCAGTTCGGTGGCTTCAACATGAGCACCGACAAAGACCACCGCGTGAAGGTGTCTATCCCTCGCTACATCGCTATTTCTAACCAGCTGATCGTCTCTCACGTGACGGTTAAGTACGACGGCAAGATTATTTCCTACAAGAACGCCGACGTTAACGGCTCTACCGCTGTTCCTAAAAAGGGTGCTACCTCCTTTGAGGTAGTTGGTACGGTTCCCTCGCTTGCCTTGCAGCATGTGGTGCGGTGGGTACTGGGTATCGCCTCCTGCCTGATCCTGGCTGGTATTTTGTGGTTGGGTGGCGTGCGCATTTACAAGCGCGTCAAGGAAAGCCTGGCTACTAAGGCGGCTATTGCAGCCGGTCAGATCCCTGACCCGCAGGGCCAGACGGTTTCTTTGTCTGAAATTGCCCCAATCAGCGAATCTGAGATTCCTGCGGCTGGCATCCCCGGGGTACCGCTAATCCACACGGCTAATGCTGATAACGACGCCGCTATGGCTGCCACTTATGCTGCTGCAGCTGAGCAGGGCGTTTACGAAAGCGGAGGCTACGAATCCTACGTAGAGGGCGGGGTCTATGACTCTGGCGCCGGCGACGAAGAGTATGCAGATGCTGGCTACGAGGACTATGCAGAGCCCATTGAGGAAGTCCCCAGTGTTGCTGAGGAAACCATTGAGGATGGTTACCACCCCAACGGCCTGTACTACCAGGACGGGGTTGCCTACTACCCGGGTGAAGACGGCTACTACTACAAGCTTGAAGGCTCAGGCTTTGAGGATATGTACCGCTAACTAACGGTGTTTACAGATAATGGCGCAGCTTAGGCTGCGCCATTGTTGTAATTACTGTGCATCCCGGGCGCGGGCTGTGCGGCACGTGCGCATGACGCTAACCAGCCCAGGCCGTGAGTGCATCCCGGGCGCGGGCTGCGCGGCAGGCATGGGGGAGTACTGCAGCATGGGAAGGGCTGCACTGTAACCTGACCTTGTGCGGGGTCTGTAGTGGCAGCCAGTATCTGCTGATGAGGCTAGGGAATTATCCCCTTAAAAATGAGGTGGATGAAGAGGTGATAGCACTAGGATTGGATTCATGAACGCTGTTACTTCCAACCCGCGCATGGTTTTGGCGCGTGTAGGCGCTGCTTTAGCCGCTTTTGTGCTGGCTTTTTCTTTACTGACTATGGTTTCTCCAGCTCACGCTGACGGGGCAAAGACCTGGATAGAGCTTAAATTCAGCGGAGAAGATGTGTCTTTGTCAGTTAAAATACACTTTCCCGAGCAGTATGGGACGTCTACCAAGAGTATCTGTAAACAAGCCAAGGAAAACACCAGCTCAACGAAACTTGGCAAAAAAGTCGACAAGGTTGAGGTAGAACAGTACGAGGGTGTAGAAGTTTGCACCATTGAAAGCAGTGGGAAACTCAGCGAGGTATTAGACAAATCAGGCTCATCACTTGGTTTCTCTGTTACCCGTGATGGTGACAATATCAAGGTTAAAGGCAGTGGCGGCTCTGTCGCCGCCTCGGGTGCCAGCATGCAGATGCGTATCACCTTTGATGGTGGGGTGGTTTCTTCTAGTGGTGGCGAGGTTGATGGAAACACCTTTATTGCCAATGGCGGTAGCTTTGAGGTGACAGGTAAGCCTGGCAGTGGCTCCAACATGCTGATGTTTGTGCTGATCGGACTGGTAGTTGTGATCGGTGCTGGGGTGGCCGTCTTCTTCGTGATGCGTTCTAAGAAGCAGCCCCAGCCCCAGTATGGTGGTTACGGTCCGCAGGGTTATGGTCAGCCTTACGGCCAGCAGGGCTACGGCCAAAACAACCAGGGCTACGGTCAAGGCTATGGCCAGCAGAGCTATGGACAGCCCGGTTATGGCCAGCAGCCCCAGGGTTATGGCCAGCAGGCTCAATATGGTCAGCAGGGCCAGCCTTACGGTCAGCAGCCTCAGGGCTACGGTCAACAGGGATACGGACAAAACAACCAGGGTTACGGTCAAGGCTATGGCCAGCAGGGTTACGGCGGCTACAACGGCTAGCTAACGCTTTTTCTTCTCAAGACCAGGGCCGAGTTACCCCCGGCCCTGGTCTTGTTTTGAAAGAAAACAACCAGATTGTGCCTGAACAGATAAAAACTAATAAGGTTGAGGCATGAACGCTATTAACGTTAACCCCCGTGCGATGATTGCACGTGTAGGTGCCGCACTAGCTGCTTTTGTGCTGGCTTTTTCGCTGCTAGGAGTGACTTCTCCGGCTCACGCTGACAGCTTCAAGGTATGGCTTGGCATGAAATTCAGTGGTGAAAATGTGGCTATCTCACTGAAGATGCACGCTCCCAGTGAGTATGGCTCCACCAAGACAATTTGCGATGCGATGAAAAAATCGGCTACCACGAGCTCTGACGGTAAAGTCACCAAGTCTGGGATAGAACAGTACAAGGGTGTAGAAGTTTGTGTCATCGAAGCCGAGGGCAAACTGAATGAGGATAACTCTTCCTCCGCTTTCGGTTTCTCTATCAAGCGTGATGGCGACAAGCTAACCATTAAGAGCACCTCCAGCAACCGTTTCGCCTCTGTCGGCGATATCGAGTACCGCTTCACCTTTGATGACGGCGTCGTTTCTTCCAGCGGCGGTAAGGTTGAAGGCAACACCTTCGTTACCACCGACACTAAGTTCGAGGTTGTAGGTAAGCCCGGTGGCGGCTCCAGCATTCTGATGTATGCACTGATCGGTGCGGTAATTGGTGGTGGCATCGGCCTGGTGGTTTTCTTCGTCATGCGTTCCAAGAAGAAGGCCCAGCCTCAGCAGTTCGCTTCTCCTTACGCCGCTCAGCCGGGTCAGTACCCGCAGGGTCAGGCAGCTCCTGGCGCCCCCCAGCCTGGCGCGCAGCAGCCTTACAACCCTAACGCTCAGGGTGGTCAGGGCGTCTGAGACGTCAGCAAGTAATCCTTCTATCCAACCAGGGTCGGGTAACCGGCCCTGGTTGCCTATATATGGGTGGGTATGTGGCCTGGTTGTTTTTAGTGGGGCTGCAGCGTAACGCAACGTAAAGGCAGTAGCTGCGACGACGTCGTCGGCTGTTTTACGCAAAACGTACTGCAGGTGGGAATTTAGTGGCTATCAAAGGGTGAAAATGACTAAGGTTTAAGCCATGAACACGGTTGTTTCTAATGTCCGCACGCGCACGGCGAAAGTGCAGGTAAAGGCGCTCGCGGCGGGGCTTAACATGCCTAAACGCTCGCTCGTGGCGGGGCTATCGGCAGATACTGAGGCGCAGAATCTGGCAGTGCGTGGGTTTATAGCTCGCGTAGGGGCGGTTTTGGCGGTTTTTATGCTGGCGTTTTCCCTGCTAGTGCCGACTACCCCCGCCCACGCCTATGACAGCATGCGCATATGGACGCATGTGAAAATAGATGGGGACAAAATATACGTATCGGCAAAAACCCATGCTCTTGAGCAAAACGGTGAATCTACCAGAAGCATATGCACTAAAGACTCTACTCACGCAAAGCAAGTCAATTACCTGGGTGCAGAAGTAACCAAGGCAGAAGTTGAGCAGTACCAAGGCATAGAAGTTTGCGCTGTCGAGGGGGTTGGCTCGCTTAAGAAGGCCCTGCAAGGAGACGGCCACTACGGTTTTGTTCTTAAAGCCGACGGTGACAATGTGCGCGTAACTGGGTCAGTCACTTCTGCTGTCACTTATGAGGGAAATATCGTACATAGCTTCACTTTCGCGGGCGGAATTGTATCCCATGAGGGTGGCAAAGTAGATGGCAACACCATAACCATCAACACTGGCGACTACGAGTTAGTGGGGAATCCAGGCAGCGGAAAAGCTAGCCAAACTCCCTCTGCTGCACCCAGCCAAAACAAGGCTGCAGGCACTGATAACGCGAAAAACCAAGCTTTTGACGATACCAAGTCAGGTTCCTCGGGAAACACCCTGATTTACGCGCTGATCGGCGTGATAGTTGCAGCCGTAGTTGGCCTAGTAGTTTTCCTGGCTATCCCATCAAAAAAGCGCTCGCAGCCTGCACAACTAACTGCCCAACCAACTAATGTAGGCACCTATAGCCCAAGCGGCCAAGAACAAAGCAAAGGTGTAAAACCAGGCAAATATGACCGCTATGGGATCTAGCAAAGCCATCTAAGCGTGCGTTTATGCTCCTCTACGCAGGGGATATGACCGCCTAGCCGAAACTGGTTAGGGTTGGGTCATGAACATAGATGCTTTTAGGGTGCGTGTGTTTACAGCTGGCGCTGGGGCTGCTTTGCCGCTTTTCATGCTGGCATTTTCTTTGCTGCTGGCGGCTGCGCCTGCCCACGCTGAGAGCACACAGAGCTGGGTGAACATGAAATTTAGTGGCGATAAGGTTTCTTACGTCATGAAAACACATGTTTCCAGCGAATATACGACTACTAAAAGCCTGTGTGCTAGCTACAAGAGCGCCACCAGTTCCAGCACTGGGGCAAATGGTGAAATCACCAGGATTGAACTAGAGCAATACAACGGCATGGAAGTTTGCGTTATCGAGGGCAACTTAACGGTTAACTCGATGATCGAGACTTCAACTGATGAAACCTACGGTTTTTCTGTTGCTCGTGACGGTAAAAACCTAAAACTTGAAAGTGACAGGTCTGAGTACTCCGAGAACTCAACTATCGAATACCGCATCACCTTCGATGGCGGGATTATCTCTTCTGCCGGCGGCAAGGTGGAGGGAAACACCTTTGTGGTAAGTGCCGACACCTTCGAGGTGGTTGGTGACCCTAACGGTTCAGCAAATATTATTTCCGGCGATAATAAGGCTGATGATCTAGCTGCTGACTTTAGCTCAAACTCTTCAGGTAACAACGCCCTGCTCTATGCGTTTATTGCTGCAGCAGTGGTGCTAATTATTGCCTTGGCGGTGTTGTTGGCGCTGCGCTCTCGTAAGAAAAAGCACCCCGGCCCACCTGTTGGCCCCCAGTTTGGTTACGGCCCTAATTTTTAGCTGAATCTGGATGCTAGCTCTAACTATTGGGAGTTTTGGGGGTGGTCAGCCGCTTAAAACTAGTTAAAGTTAAACCATGAACGCTGAGGTTTTAAATGCCCGTGCGCTTACGATGCGAGTAGGTGCGGTCTTGGCTGCTTTTGTACTGGCATTTTCCCTACTGTTGCTGGCCCCGCCAGCACATGCTTCTATGCTCGGCTGGCACAATACAAGATTCAGCGGCGATGAGGTAATTTTTACCTCAAGAACTCGTATGTCCGAAAGTGAAGGTGGCGATGGTGCCACTGCAGATATATGTACCGAGGCCCAAAAAAACGTAGGCACTACCGCACTAGGTTCAACAATCACCAGAGCCTATTTAGATCAGTATCTGGGCATGCAAGTTTGCGCTGTTGAATCCAGGGCAACACTTGAGGGAATGCTAAACGGCACCGTGCGTAGTGAACTTTTCTCTGTGATGCGCGAAGGGGAAAATATCAAGGTAAAAGGTATCGCGCCGCACGACACGGTTAACTATTCAAACACCTATAGTTTCACTTTTGATGGCGGGATCACTGCAGCATCGAGTGCTAACATTATCGGCAATACTGCAACTGTATTTGGCAATGATGGCCTCTATGATGCCACATTTGAAGTAGTAGGCAGCACTAAAGCTTCTGCTAGCGCCAAGCCTTCTAGTTCAGGCACTGCTAGTCCTTTGAATTCCTCTAAGTCAGGCATTCCTGCGGCGACTAGCTCTCCTAGCGTTGCGGCTAGTGACGCGATTAAACCGCACCGTCGGGACTGCTGGCAGCAACGACACCATTATTTATGGGGCTGTTGTGGCGGTAGGGGCGCTGGCGCTGGGTGGACTAGGGATTGCTGTCTGGCAATCTAAGAAGAAAATCTGAAACTAAAGGTATCAGGGCTATGAACACTGCGGTTTTAAAAATGCGCGCGCTTGTGGCGCAACTAGGGGCCATCTTGGCTGCTTTTGTACTGGCATTTTCGTTAGTAAGTCTTACCGTCCCGGCACGTGCTGACGACGCTCAAACCATGAAAGTGTGGGTGGAATATAAATTCGCTGGGGACACTGTAACGCTCTCTGAGAAGGTTCACAGTACTGTCCAAGGCGCTGACCACAAGACCTTCTGCAGTAAGAGTGAGTTCAGCACTGACGGCACTAGCCAGCTCGGTTATATCACCGCTAAATCTGAAATTACTCAGTATGAGGGTGTAGAAGTTTGTGCCATCGAAGTTACTGCGCCGCTTGAGACAGTACTCAACTATAGCTCATCCGACCTTGGCATAAGTGATGTGAACTTCAATATTGAGCGTGATGGTAGCAATGTACGTATCGAAGGCGAAACCACTCGTTATGGTGTCAGTAGCTATGGTAATGACTGGATGGACTTTCGTTTAACCTTTGCTGGCGGCATTGTTTCTGCTGAAGGCGTTGAAGTTAGCGGCAACACCGCCAAGCTAAAGCCGGGTGAAAAGTACAAGGTAGTAGGTAACCCTGGCAGCGGCTCCTCTAACAATGGGGGCTCTTTTCCCTCTGCTTCGAGTGATGCTACTTCTTTAGCTGCTACTACCAGCCCTGGTATTCCTGCGGCGACTAGCTCTCCTAGTGTTACGGCTAGTGACGCTATTAAGCCGCAAGAGACTACTTCTAATGCAGCTGCAGCTGGGGCTGGCGCAACCAGTTCAGCTGTCACTACCAGCGCCGTCGGCTCTACCGGTGGCAGTAACGACACCATTATTTATGGGGCTGTTGTGGTGGTAGGGGCGCTGGCGCTGGGTGGACTAGGGTGGTCACTCTTGCAGTCCCGGAAGAAGCCCTAGCTATTGACGATAAGCTTGTCTGGGCTTGGCAAATAGCTAGATTGGTGGGGCATGAGGCTGTTGCGACTATGGTCAGGTAGCCCTAGGGACTTGTCCCCAATGCTTATCCAGTTAAAAATTGGCTAGGCTAAGACCATGAACGTTGTAGCTTTTAAATCGCGCGAGTTTGCGGCGTGTATAGGGGCCGTAGTGGTCGCTTTGGTGCTGGCCTTTTCGCTGGTAAGTCTTACCGCTCCAGCCCGCGCTGACGGCGAGCTCGACATGAAAATGTGGGTGGAATATAGCTTTAGCGGAGATAATGTAACTTTCTCCTATAGGTATCACAGCACAATGCAAGGCTCTGACCATAAAACCATGTGCAACAAATACGGAAATTCCGGTGCTTATGGTGATGCCCTCAAGTATGGAATTACCCAGTATGAGGGTGTTGAAGTTTGCGAAATGCAGGCAACTGTAAAGATTGACCAATTCATTAGCTCTAATGGTGCAGCCATTGGTTTTGGGGCAGACGGTAAGCTTTACCGTGAAGGTTCCAACATTGTCTATGAAGGCGATTTATCTGTCTTCTCTGATGCTACTAGCGCTCAGTTTATCGACTACAAGATCACTTTTGCTGGTGGCGTTGTTTCTGCTGAGGGCGCTGAAGTTAGCGGTAATACTGCAAAGCTCAAGCTTGGTGGCAAGTTCAAGGTAGTTGGTAATCCGGGCAGCGGCAGCTCAAATGGCGGCTCTACTAACGGCGGGTCTTCCAACGGCGGCTCCAACAATGGCGGATCCTCGGGAAATAACCAGGGTGGCGCCACTCCCTCTAGCAGTCCGTCTAGCACCTCTGGCTCTGACAACAATGAAAACACTGTCGCCAACGGCGCTCCAGCTACCGTCACGCCCACTCCGCTGGCTGTAAAAAGCTCCAAGTCCTCAAGTGACAACACTCTGCTTTATGTAATCATTGGCGTTGCAGCGGTAGCGCTTGTGGGTCTGGGCGCCTTCCTGGCGCTGCGTTCAGGTAAGAAGAAGCCGCCTAGCGGGATGGGTGGGCAGTTTGCTTACGCGCCGCAGCCTTACGGTTCGGGCCCCTATCCGCAGCAACAGTACCCGCCACAGGGCAACTACCCCCAGCAGGGTCAATATGGCGGCTACAACGGCTAGCTAGAATTCATCTCAACCAGGGCCGTGGTTTTACACCCGGCCCTGGTTTCGTTTAATAACTGTTAGTTGGTGTATAACAGCTAGGCTTAAGCAGTTATCCCTAGTTGATTTATTTACTGAGTTTATAGAGCTAAAGGGCGGGTAGTATGGCTAACGCGCGATCAATGGCGACTCGTGTATGCGGTGTTTTAGGGTCAGTGCTTATGCTGACTTGCTCGCTGTTTGCTGTGTCCGCACCGGTTGCTGTGTCTGCACCGGCGCATGGCGAAGATAGCATGCGCACCTGGGTGCAAATAAATTTTGATAATAGTATGGCATATGTTGAGATAAAAACACATA
>QWBZ01003323.1_pt1 | contig 9915 bp, 12 predicted proteins | sample 1972441 | NCBI WGS metagenome assembly QWBZ01 (sample SAMN09866721, study PRJNA288562) | Human oral metagenome isolate term6_saliva, whole genome shotgun sequencing... | isolation source: mouth | host: Homo sapiens | place: USA: California
CGTGCGCTCGACGCCGACAGCAAAAAGACGCTGGATTACCTCACGGCACTGGACGTTTCCGCCTTCCGCACCGTCCGCGAGGGCGGCCGCAGGATACAGCTATAGGAGGCCTACGATGAACGAGCAAAATCCGTTTGCCGCGATCTCAACGAACGATGCTGCTGCGCGTGACGCAGCGACACCTGCCGCACAGGATGCACGCAGCCCGCAGGAGAGGCGCGCCCGCGGCGAGTCCGAGGTGCTCGCGGCGGGACTGCCCGCGTGGAACCTCGAGCCGCCGACCGCGCCCGTGCGCAGGAGACGCGCATGATCGCCCCGCCGAACACCTACGCCCAGTGGGCGGCGCTCCTAACTACCTTCGCTGCGGGGACGGCGGACGAGGAGGCAGTACACGCCATGCGCGCGGGGACGCTCGTGTGGCAGTCGGGCGTCGCCGAGCGGTTCACCCAGCGGCTGCTCGATGCCCTGAACACGCGCATCCAGAAGGACGGCGACACGTTCTCGCGCGACCTCGCGCGCGCGTCCGCCGAGCAGGATACCATCGCGGCACTCCTCGCCCAGCGGCGCAGATTTCGCACGCTCTATGCGGCGGCCGACCTCCCCGCCCTCCCCGCCGAGACGCGCAAAGAGACCATCGCTGCCGTGCAGACGGCGGCCGACCGCACGCAGGAGTCCCTTGAGGCCTCCGCAAAGACAGACCGCACGGGGCGCATGAGCGCGCTCGTGCGCAGCCACAGGGTAAACGTACTGGAAACGGAGGCGTTCTCATGACCGCACGACAGACGTGCAAGGAACTGCTCGCGCGCTACGGCATCGCACGGATCCCCTTTATCACGCTCCACACCGTCGAGCGTGCCCGCGCGCTGACACTGCTCAAAGAAGTCGCGGAGGAGCTCTCTCTGCCCTTTTGCATCCACACGCTGTCCAAGGGCGTCTACGACCTCGCCACGGACAAGGTGCTCAGCGACGACAAGTCCGTCTACGGCGCGCTCGACTTCATCGGCGAGCAGATGAAGCACCGCGCGAACACGACCCTCGTCCTGACCGAGACGCCCGACCTCTCGACCGATACGAACGACGCGCGCCAGCTCCTCGACCTCGTGACCCTCGCGAACGAGACGGGCGGGCAGATCATCGTGCTCACCACCGCCCCCATCTGGAACCGCCTCCAGCGCCTCGGGCTGCGGCTCGAGCTCCCGCTGCCCGACGAGGACGAGATGGAGCAGATCGTGCGCGGCTACATCGACGACTATCGCGGCGAGATCACGATCGAGTGGACGGACGCCGACATCCGCGAGGCGGCATCCATCCTCTGCGGCGTCACCGCCATCGAGGCGGAGAACGTCATGGCGGCGCTCATCGCGAAAAAATCCATCCGGCAGGAGGACATGGACGAGGTGCGCACGGCGAAGGATCGCCTCTTTTCCGACATCTCGGGACTGGAGAAGATCACCGTCGACGAGAGCGTCCGCGACGTGGGCGGCCTCACGGGACTGCGGAACTGGCTCGACGAGAAACGCCTCCTCTTTACCGCGGAGAAACGCAGCCTGCTGCGGGAAAAGGGACTCAAGTCCCCGCGCGGCATCCTGCTCGTCGGCGTGCCCGGCTGCGGCAAATCCCTCTCAGCAAAGGCGATCTCCGCCAGCTGGAAACTCCCGCTCTACCGCCTCGACTTTGCGACCGTGCAGGGCAGCTACGTCGGGCAGACCGAGCAGCAGCTGCAGAGCGCGCTCCAGACGGCGGAGAACGTCGCGCCGTGCATCCTCTGGATCGACGAGATCGAAAAGGGACTCTCGGGCGCGGGCAGCTCGAACGACGGCGGCGTCTCCACGCGCATGGTCGGGCAGTTCCTCTTCTGGCTGCAGGAGTGCCGCAAGCCGGTCTTCGTCGTCGCGACGGCGAACGACGTCTCCATGCTCCCCTCGGAGCTCCTGCGGCGCGGGCGGTTCGACGAGCTCTTCTTCATCGACCTGCCGACCGCCGACGAGCGCCGCGACATCCTGCACCTCTACATGCGAAAGTATCTGGGGCTCGACTTCGCGGGCACATTCGCCGACACCCTCGTCGCAATGACCGACGGCTTTACGGGCGCGGATCTCGAGTCCACCGTCCGCGACCTCGCCTACCGCGCCATCGCGAACCCCGCGTTCAGCCTGAGCGCAGAGAACCTGCGCAGCGCCTTTGAAAACGTCGTCCCGCTCTCCGCGACCGCGCCGGAAAAAATCGCCGCCATCCGCGACTGGGGACGCGAGCGCGCTGTCCCCGCGAGCGGACGCCCCATCGGCAGCGAGACCGAGCTCAAAAAATCCGCCGAGATGCGCACGCGCAAGGTACTGGTGTAGCCCCCCGACAGAAAGGAACGAACATGCCGCGACCACTACTCCACCGAAATCAGACGGAACAGACGCAGGAAAGCCGCCTGAGCCTGACCGCCGCCCCCCGCGAGACCCAGAGAGAGACGCAGGAAAATGCCGTGCAGCTCGCGCGCCGTCTCAAAGAGCCGCGCTCCAAGGCCTACATCGACGCCATCCACAAGCTCGATGCGGGCGGCGCGACCATGAGCGCAGCGGAGCGCGACGCCATCGTCGACGCCATCCGCGCGGAGTTCCCCGACATCGTCAGCATTGCAGCCATCCCCATCGGCATCGTCGCACAGTGTTTTCTCGGCGCGCCCTACGAGGTGCACACCATCAACATCACCGGGGGCATCATCGCGCACTATAAGCGCGGCGAGCCCCTCCCCGAGGGCATGGAGGGCGCACGCTCGCTCGCCGCACACGGCGGCTACGAGTTCGTCGAGGTCTACAGCGACGGCACATACCGCGCCATCAGCAGCGACGGCGCCGTCTCCGTCGTCCATCCGCGCTGAGGAGAGGGATGCCCTGATAGCAATATTCAGAAACGTCAAAAGTGGGTGACCAAACGGAAATATTGTGGTATACTGTGGGCATGGAGAATGTCAACAGTATCCTTTCTTTGTCGATTTTTAAGGAGAATTGCCCATGAAACGCGAAGAAGTCGTCCATCATCTCGAAACCTTCGACCCCGAGATCTACAACCTCCTGCAGGAAGAAAGCCAGCGCCAGCGCTACACACTCTCGCTGATGCCGAACATGAACGCCATGTCGCCGTTCGCGAAGTATCTTGAGGGCAGTATCCTCACGAACAGCTTCTTTGACCGCAGCGACGAGACCCCGACCGGCGGCCTCCACCTCGAGGCCATCGTGCGCGACCGCGCAAAACAGCTCTTTCACAGTGACCACGCCATCGTCCGCCTCGGCAACATCGTCGCCGCCTCGCGCGTCGTCTTTCAGGCACTCCTCGCAGAGGGCGACATGGTGCTCTCCCTCAACCTGCGCAAAAAGGATCACGTCGCGGGACTCTCCTACCGCTTTGAGAACTACGGCATCGAGCCCGGCACGCAGGAGATCGACTGGGGTGCGGTGCGTGCCCAGGCGGAGCGCGTCCGGCCGCGGCTCATCATCTTTTCCCCGGTCAGCTTCCCGCGCACGATCGACTACCAGATCCTCTACGAGATCGCACAGACCGTGGACGCCTACCTCTGGGTCGACATCAGCCAGAGCGTCGGCCTCGTCGCGTCCAAACTCATCCCCTCGCCCGTGGCGCTCGCCGATGTCGTCACGTTCTCCACGCGCGACTCCCTGCGCGGGCCCGACGGCGCCGTCGTCCTCACGAAGGCGGAGCTCGCCTCGCGCATGGATGCCGCCGTCATCAACACGGGGCATGAGGCACTCCACATGAACCACCTCGCCGCACTCGGCGTCGTCCTGCGCGAGGCGGCCAGCGAACGCTACCGCAACTACGCCGCACAGGTCGTGCAGAACGCACAGGTGCTCGCGCGCACCCTCGCCGACCACGGCGCATCCGTCCTCTGCGGCGGCACGGACACCCACCTCGTCCTCGCCTCCACGGCGGCGGGCGTTGACATCGGCACGGCGGTCAAGGTCATCGGACAGATGGGCATCCGCGTCAAACTCGATACCATGCCCACAATGGATCCGGGACTCTTCCTCCACGCCCTGCGCCTCTCGACCTCGAACCCGACGACCCGAGGAATGCGCGAGGAGGACATCGCCTACATCGGCTCCCTGCTCGCAAGGCCGCTCTCGACCGTCCTCACACCCGAGCAGATCGAGGCAACGCGCAAAGAAATCGTCGACCTCGTCAAAGACGCCCCCCTCTTCGCCGATGAGTGGATGGGCGACTCTGAGAACTGAGCCTGAGCCGCGACCCACGCAGACAAAAGAGCGCCTCTCCGCCAATGCGCGGAGGGGCGCGTTTTCGTATGTGCTATGCCCTTTTTTCGAGCATCTCCTGCATCTCCCCAAGTGTCTTCATCGGATCGGCATAGAGCGCATACCCCATCATGGATGAGGCCGCGAATTTGATGGCGAACGGATACTGCTTATGTGCAACAAGATTTGCCATTTGGTCAACCGCTGCTTTTAGCCTTGTCTTGTCCGGATCATGGTTCGCGATGAGAAAGATCAGCTCGATGTTCTCTTCGGATATCGTGATATGATGCTTTTTCCCCGCCATATCCGAAATCAGTCCAAGCTCGCATTTCTGCCGGAACACCTTCGCCATATCCGCACAGAACTGATGCATCGCCGCGCCGCCGACAAATGCCTGAACATCATTCAGATGAGCGACCAGCCCCGCCGAACCATCCAGCGCATCGGGCAGACGCGGTCGACGGCCATTTCACAGCGACCATATCAAACCGCGCATTCGTCCCCTCTGCATCGCGATAGACATACTCCACATCAGCGATATAGTAATCCGTCGCGTGCGAGATCACGCCATGCCGATTATTCTCCCGTACAACGACCTGCTGGAACTCACGCTCATATTTTCGATTCTTCGCGAACCAGACATCCATCGCATGCTTATAAAGCGGTATAAGCCCGACTGCCGCACGAACCGAAGGGGTTTTTTCCATCCCCTCATCACACGCAGTACAGTACTTCGTATCAAACGTGAGCGTATAGCCAATCGCGCTGCGGTCAATGCGGAAGAGGCTGCCGCCGCGATAGTAAATATTCGCCGCGTACTCCCCTCGAAATTCCAAATCAAGGGTGTCATCATTCTGCACGTACGTGAGTAGGTCGTGAAGCGGTCCGCCCTTTTGAAAATCGTTGAACATCTCTTCGCCCAATGCTCTTTGAACCATGCCCCTCACCTTTCTCCCATCAAAAGAATATTGCTTCTATAGTATAAAATACGATTACTTTTCTTTCAACTCCTGAAAAATATTCTTCTTTTTCTACTTTACATTATAAACCAGAGTATATATAATCTAAATATGTTCACAGACAACTGAATCATTTCATCAAGCAAGAATATGTGAGGAGTGTTATCATGAAGAATATCCAGCTCTTACTGAATGACGATGAGTACGCCCATATCGCAGAGGCAGCGGAGAAGCAGGGCATTCCTGTCCTCGCGCACATCCGCGCGCAGCTCCTCGGCACGGAGGATGCGTTTGCGGCGACATACGCCGACACGCTGCGCCGTGTCGAGGCACTGACGCCGGGGGCCGGGGACAAAGTTCAGTCTAAAGACCCTCTTCGGCACAGACTGGACAATGCCGCGCGGAACAAAACTGACCCTCGGCAGAGCGTTCTACGACATGGTCGACGGCGGCAAGGTCACTGCGGCCAAGGCACTCGGCAAGGACAGCTCGAACATCATGCAGTACGTGCGCGTGTAAAGGAACACGCACGGAATAGGAGAGAGAACGGAGGAACGCATGAATCTCAAGGAAGCATTCCAGATGCAGAAAATCCTCAGTCGCCTGCTGGAGGAGGCTGCCTCATATCTGGACGATACGGACAACGTCATGACGGTGACGGAGAAGCATCTGCGCAGCAAGGTCGTCCCCGAGCAGGCGGACGAGGACGTGGACTGCAGCGAGAAGTTCTACATGGCGTACGATCCCATGACCGTGCTGCGCGCATGGCACGCCCTCATGGAGGAAAAGGAACGGCTCGGGCGCGCCATTACACAGGCAAAGGCGACAATGGCACTGAACTTCGACACCGCCGCCGAGGAGAACAAGGCACGCCGCCGCTTCCTCAAGACGCTCGCGCACCTATCCGAGCAGCGTTCCACGAGCAGAATGAAACGCGGCGCCGGGAAGGGCTACGTCTTTAACAAGGACGGCAACCAGACCCCCTACTGCTACGACATCGAGGTCGTAAAGACGATCGACTATGATCGGAATGCCGTGCGCCGCATGCAGGAGGCACTTTCAAAAACGGCAGCGGATACGTCCCGTGCGCTTGACGAGGCGCTCCTCAATGTGCAGGTTGACTTCGCGCTGCAGCTCCCGATCACGATGCCTACGCTCGGCGAAGACAGCGCCGAACGCCGCCTCATTGAACGCATCTTCGGCTACGATGGCACCTCCCTCACGGAGATCATCGAGGCACTGGAAGGGAAGTAGAGAAAACAAGAGCGCCCCTATCGGCTCGCTGCGCGCGCCACTTCCCCCGTAGCGACGGGGGAAGCGAAGATCCCGTCATTTCAGCCTCCCCTGCGCGAGCGGGGGAGGGGGACCGCGTCAGCGGTGGTGGGGGCGAAAACGGAAAAGATGCACCAAGATAACGGCTGCTTCGGCAGGGGCAGGGGCTACACTCCCGGTTCAGGTGCAGATGAACAAAGAGGCTGCACACCCCCTCTGTGTGTGTCCGCACACAGAGCCCAAAACATGGTATAGACACTCCCTGTGAGGAGAATTCAAATACCACCCCCGCGCCGCGCCTTGGCATCGGCGGACCATGCCGCAGGGCGGATGAACGTGGGGCCGGCGGGAGAGACCGCCACCACACTTCGCCGTGTAAAACGCAATGGCCGAAACACCCAACGGCGTCCCTGAACGCACAGGGTACGGATGCAGACTGCGCCGTACAGCACCCTGCCGCAGACACACGCTGCGTCAATGCCCCGTCCGCACGCACTTTCCCCAACACCAAAACACGCTTTCGCCCCCTGAATATATGTACGCTTTCGCCGCCTCCTGCGGGAGTGCGGCACAATGGGGAGCCCCCTGCCTCTGCCGGAGCAGCCGAATCAAAAAAGACGCCCACACAGGCGTCTTTTTTTGTGGAACAATTTTTTTCTGATGTGCCGCTGCCGATACCACACGGATCTCCTCTGCCATCGGCGTATGCTGGCACGAAATGTATGGTCTCAAAGAATCTCCGCGCGGATATAGCCCTCGCGCACACCGCCGTCGCTGCACGTGATGTCCTCGGCGGCGAAGGTCTCCGCGAGGACGCGGGCAATGATCATGCCGGGGACGATGTTGTGGAGACGGTCAGGCGCGGCGCGCAGGAGGAGAGCGGTGTCGCGCTCCTCGAGCGGACGGCCGCTGCCGAGCATGGCGATCATCGGCGCGAGTGCTGCCGCAGCGATACATCGCTGTGGCTCCATCGGATAGAGGAGCGCATGGAGGCGGCTCGTGCTGCTGAGCACGCCGCCGAGCCCGACGAGATGCTGCGTGCGCAGGGCGCATACCGCAGGCGTCTCCGTGAGGATATCCCGCACGTCCGCCTCGATCGCCGCACACTCTGCGGGCGTCGGAAAGAGCCCCGTCACATGGGCGCGTCGCAGCGCGAGCGAGCCGAGCGGCAGACTCCACCGCTCCTGCATCGTGCCCCCCGCAAAGGAGACAATCTCCGTGCTGCCGCCGCCGATGTCCGCCATGATGCCGTCCGCATAGGGGATGCTCGCCGCCGCCCCGCAAAAGGCGTACGCCGCCTCCTCCGCGCCCGAGAGCACGCGGATGCGGACGCCTGTGCGCCGCTCGATCTCCGCGAGCACGGCAGCGCGGTTCGTCGCTGTACGCAGTGCCGCCGTCGCAAAGGCATGGACGCGGCTGATGCCGAGGGCGTCGATGAGATCCACGAATCCGCCGAGGATCTTTATCGTCAGATCAACGCCCTCGCGCGTGAGCCGCCCATCGGCGAGGCAGCCCGCAAGTCCCGCCGTGTGCTTGCGCTTCATGAGCATCGTAAACGCATCGCCCTCGATCTGATAGACCGCCATGCGGATGGTGTTCGAGCCGATGTCGATGATCGCGTGGAGCATCGTGCTACCTCTTGAGGCCGCTGCCCGGAATCGGCACAACCACACGATAGTTGTCGGGCATCCCCTCGGTAAAGAACGCCCGCGCCCCCGCGAGCGCCGCCGCCGCCGTCAGCTCTGCATAGATGCCGCGCTCCCCGAGCGCCTTTGCCGCCGTCAGGATCGCGCCGTCCTCCACGGCGATCGCGTCGCCCTGACTGCTGCGCAGCGCCCAGAGAATCGCCTCCATGCGCGGCGGTGCCTCCACGCGGATGGTCTCCGCGATCGTATGCCGATACGGCGTGCGCGGAAACCCGTGAAACGCATCGACGACAGGCGCGCACTTCGTACTCTGCACACCGACAAAATGCGGCAGGCGGCCGATCTCCTCGAACCCCTGATAGAGCCCGAGCAGCATCGTCCCGTTTCCGATGGGGACGAAGATATAGTCGGGCACGGTGCCTCCGAGCTGGTCATAGATCTCATACGCCATGCTCTTGACCCCGTCGATAAAGAGTGGGTTGTAGATATGGGAGGCGTAGTAGGCATCGCCGAGCTCCTCCTGTGCCATCGCCATAGTATGTGCACGGCCATTCGGCACACGGACAATGTCCGCCCCATACGCTGCAATCTGCTTGACGCGCTCCGCTGACACATCGTCGGGGACGTAGACGCGGCACGCGATCCCCGCCGCCGCTGCGTACGCCGCCACCGCCGCGCCCGCGTTGCCCGCCGTGTCCAGTGCCACCTTGTCGATGCCGATATGCGCCAGCTCCCCGATGAGGCGCTTTGCCCCGCGATCCTTAAACGAGCCGGTCGGCTGACGATCCTCCATCTTGAAATAGAAGCGCCGCCCGTCCATCATGCGCGGCAGGAGGGGCGTCGGCATCTCGCCGAGCGTCACCTTATCATGGACATCCTTTGCATCCATCGCACTCTGGTACAGACGGAACAGGCCGCCGCACTCACATTGAAACGAATGCGTCGCAACGGGATACTCCTTTTTGCATTGTTCACAGAAAAAGTGCATCGTAATCCTCCTATTCCTTCCCATCCGCAGGCGCGGCAGGCACACCCGCCGCATACATCGGCGGATCGACATCCTCGGTCAGCGCATGCGTCCCGAACATCGTCGTCAGCGTCTCACGCGTAAACCCGTACGTGGACGCCGAAAAATCCTGCCGCGGGTCGTAGCGGTTGTTCGGCGCACCGAGGAGGCCGCAGACCGTATCGTACATCATATCGTTCGTAAAGTACGCATCCCGCCGCCCCGTCAGCGTCGCCGTGCGGCGCGGCATCGCGGCGCGGTATTCGGGTGAGAGGTAGATGAACATGGGAATGCGCACCATATCGAACTTGAACACATCGGGATTGTGCGAGATCTGCAGGTTCTCCCCATGATCGGAGAAATAGACCATCGCGCGCAGGTTCAGATTCTTCTCCGCATAGGCAAAGATCTCCGCGAGGATATGATCCGTATAGAGAATACTGTTCGCATAGGACGGCGCACTCGTCGCCGTCGAGTCACCCGCCGCCGAGGCGAACTTCGCCCACGTATCGGGGTAGCGGTTGTTGTAGTAGATATGACTGCCCATCAGATGCAGGACGACGAAGTTATTTGCCTTTGGGTCAATACGCGTCAGATACGGGAGCAGGCTCTCGTCATACTTCGTCGTAAAATTGTAGGAGTCATCTGTCCACTCCGCCACGTCCGCCGTCTTGGCGACCATCGTGATCGCACTGTCGAACTGACCGTAGCGCCCCTGGTTGCTGAACCAGTACGTCTTGTAGCCGATCTTCTTCGCCACATCGAGGATCGACGCC
>QWBZ01000806.1_pt1 | contig 9911 bp, 9 predicted proteins | sample 1972441 | NCBI WGS metagenome assembly QWBZ01 (sample SAMN09866721, study PRJNA288562) | Human oral metagenome isolate term6_saliva, whole genome shotgun sequencing... | isolation source: mouth | host: Homo sapiens | place: USA: California
CAGAGCCTGTAAGGTGCACGCGGCGCTGTAGCGTGAAGGCTGCGGCGTTCCGTTGATATAGAAATCTCCCGCACTGGGCGGGGCATGCCTTGGAGGTGTGCTCCACCCGGTGCGGGAGATTTTTTTGTAATTACAGGGATTTCTTTTGGTGCAACTCCCCGGTTAGACCTTGCGGGTACGGCGGTCGAGGCGCACATAGTTAATCACGCCAAGAACAGCCAGACCCACAGCAACCACCACCGGGTCGAGGGCGGGCGGGAAGAGCCAGGTGAGACCCGTCTCCACAGTGTAGGCGATGAGGCGGCAGGCAAGGTATGTGCACGCCGCCACGAAGAGCGCGTAGGCGACGATGATGCCGACCGGGCGGGGGTCGTAGCCTTCTCGTCGGGCGCGGAGGGCGGCACCCAGCGCGTTACCCAGGTACAGGACGAGCGCAAGGATAACGACCGCGGCGGTGAGGGCACCGTCGAGGAGCGTGCGCGGGGTCAGGGGTGCGGTGCCTGCCTCAGCGAAGAGGTTGAGGATGCGCACCACGGCGTAGCCATAGCAGAAGATGACTGCCGCACGGATGGTGAGGGGGAGGTTGATCCAGAAGGTTTTCATGAAAACCTCAGAGCTGGTTACGACAACCATATGCAGCAATTGCAAGAGACGCCGCAATTCCCCAGGGGCCACCCAGAGCACGGACTGCCATAGGGCCAGCAATCCTCGCTACTGTTGAAGCTGCAAGGCCCCACCTCCACGCCTTAATTGCATCCCTGGTCGCATTTAGAACACCGGGGGCGTTGACGAAAATGTTCGCTCCAAGGCCATCCCTCAGAATGCAATATGCGAATTCGTTAGGACCAGCAGGACCTTTTAGCGCTGGAGGGCGTCCGGTCTTATTGAACTGCCCAGGAAGCGATACAGCGGCAGGGCTACCAACTTGATTGAAAGCATCCGCCAGAGCATATGCGTCAGCAAGATGGGCGCCATAACCATCAGCAACGATATTCTCAACCTGCACGACGAAGGTACCATCTGCATTAACCTGGATGTAACGGGTAAAAAGCAACTCAAGGTTATCTGCCAGCTCATCAATTTGATCTGCAGTCATCACCGTATTCGTGGTTTCAGACGTCGCTACCCCATGTCCTTGTTGCGTATGACTTTCCAGTGCAAGCGCCGGAGCTACTGTCGTAGTAGCCATAGCCAGCGAAAGCGTAGCAGCCGTAACGGTAGTCCAAATTTTCATATCAACCTCTTTCTAGAGTGTGAGTGAGTAGTTGACCATGTCTGGGTGTTGAGAATTATTCTATACAAAAGCATGACTTAAGTCAATCATTTTTCGACTTGTCAACAATAGATAAATGAAAATAATTATCCAAACCCAGCTCGTTCTTAGAAGTACACAATCTTTCCACTCCCCCTTCCACACCACCATGACTCAAATACAAATCTTTACTTTTCTATCCTCACCCTCAACCATGACCACCCAAGCAGCGGCAAACCGCCCAGGCTGCTAGGCTGCTGCTATGGACAACAACTCAACGCCCTCACTGCCGGACCTCGTTCTCCCGTCCGTGGTGACGACCCTCAGCCTCCCAAGCAAACACGCCGCAACTGGCATGCGGCTCCCGCAGGCCTGGCTGTTACGATCCGTTCCCGACGAAGAGAACCGCAGCGCCGCCAGCGGAAAAGTCTACGATGACGCCCTGGAGTTCCGTTACGTTTACGACTCGAAAGTTCCTAATGGACAAAATATCCGAGAGGGTGACTTCGTGCTGATTCGAGATAATTCGATTCTTCTCGGGTCGGCTGTTATTCGAAAAATTGAGGTGCGCAATGCAGACAAGGTAATGACTATCTGCCCTCGTTGCGGCAACAGCAACATGTTTCTGAGGTCTGACGGTCTATGGCGCTGCGATGGAAAATGCACCAGAACCGACAAGCTGAAGCCTGAGCAGCGTCTGTATAAGAATCCACCGCAGAAAGCCGAGAAGGTTCAGCGGTTCATTGCCTACTACGGCGATACCTGGACTGAGCTTATCGGTGCCGCAGGTATAGAAACCTTCAAAGAGCTGAGCAAGAAGGGTAGATACAACCGTCAGAACAGCATTGTTGCTCTCGATACCGCGAAAGTCCTTGACTGGCTTGAACACCTGAACACTGCAGGTATTCGCCAGCTTCCACTGGGGGACGCTCACGGAGTGCCGGTGAATCTTCCCGGCGGTTTTACGATGCGCATGTCCAAGGAACGTGTGGGTCAATGGCAGTTCCGTCAGGAGCTATTGAACCGCTTCGGCAATATGTGTGCATTTACGGGCGCTTGCCATACGGCGGCACTGGATGCAGCGCACCTGTACAGTTATGCGCGTGAGGGTGAGCATCGCGTGGATGAGGGTCTGCTTCTGCGCAAGGATCTGCATAAGCTTTTTGATAGTGAGCTGGTGGGGGTGAGTTCTTCGCAGACTCTTCTTCTGCACCCCGGTTTGGGGAATACACAGTATCAGTCGTTGGCGGGTGCTCGTTTGAAGGTTGAGTTGCCTAACCGGGCTCTTGAGCTGTTGGATGAGCACCGTTCGGGCTTGAACTGGCTTGAAGAGGCGCTAGTCTAGACCTGTTCTGGCTTAGACCGCCGGGTATGCAAAAGGGGGTGCAGTAGCTTTTGAGCTACTGCACCCCCTTCATACAGTTTATTTAGCTGTACAACTCATTGTCATACATAAACTGCAGAATCGGTCGTGCTATCTTTTCTGCCAGAAAAACAGGAACTGCATTACCGATCTGCTTATACTGTTCATTTAGCTGGTTATTTATTGCAGTATTCTTATTACCCTTAGAGAAATAATACCAATCAGGGAATGTTTGAACCCGCGCACACTCTCGAACGGACATACGACGGTTTATGTCACCTTGGAATTTCCATTCATCTTTACCTAGTTTTTTCATTGGTTCACCGCCGGGATACTGGGGAGCCTGACGACCAGAAGCCTGAATCGTGAATGATTGCTCTTCCCAATTCTTCTTTCGATTTCGAGACATATACATAGAGCTGTAGCTACTATCAAAGACATCTTCAGCATCTACGGGCAAGTCACCGATAGCTTCGCGTAGAGTCACATAAGGGAACTTCCTACCTGGACCATGCGTAGGCTCAGGGAGTTCGTATTTATAGCCATATTTTTCCACAATATCATTTCGAGTACCGATGATAAATACTCGCTCTCTGATTTGGGGAACACCGTAGTCTCGAGCGTTCACAAGATGAGCTACAACCTGATATCCTGCTGCCGAAAAATCCTCAGTAATCTGCTTAAGGACCTGTCCATTTGCCATGGTCATCAATCCCTTAACATTCTCAGCAATAAAGAAAGCAGGCTTTGAATGGATCAAGGCTCGGATATAGTGGATGTATAAGAAATTTCGCGGGTCATCCAGGAGCCTCGGGCCTGCAACACTGAACCCAGGGCAAGGGAAGCCGCCGAGCATCAAGTCGCTTTCAGGAAAATGAACTACTTTACGAATGTCACGAGAGTCCTTAACTACAGATTTTCCAAAGTTCTCGACATAACTTTCATTGGCAGCGATAAATAGGTCATTTGAATAAATAAAATCAATATTATCTGCAGCTTCTTCAAACTTTTTCTTATCCTTAAGCAGTTCGTACGCTTGATCGGAACCATGCTTGCAAGCAACGGCGGCCAATTTAACACCAAGGTCCAAACCCCCAGCGCCGCTGAACAATGAAGCAACTTTCACTGTATTTGCGCGTCCTGAAATTCTGGCAAGCATATCCTCCTCAAGCTTACGCGTTACAGGTGTGGAGTGCTTCTCGACTTCCGCTTCTTCCTCTTTGATCTTCATCTCAAGGACCTCTTGCACTTCATGAGGTGCATACGTCAAAGATGAACGAAACTGAGGCGACATGCTTCTTGGCATAATCTCGAACTCCCTAAATCTCTAGCCTCAGGCCAAACATTTGTATGGCCTGAGGCTAGTATAGCGCACTTATTAGGAAAAGGCCAGTCTCAGCTTATTGCTTTCCTTCAATAGTGATTCCTACTGGCTTTCCAATAATGCGCACATCAAACTTCATGCTTACTTCAACCTTTGAAGATGCATTATGGATTCTAAAACTCAATATCCAATCATTATCAAAAACCATAATAAGGGTATTCACTATCCCCGATTTATCTTTTTTGAGATTGAAATCAATTAATTTAGTTGGCATTTTAACACTGTCAGGCATTTCACCATCTAGCACATACCGCTCCATAATATATTTATTCTTCATTGAAATAAATTTATAGAAATCCTGGGCGCCAACAATATACTTTAGTAACTTAGATACAATTTCCTCACCATGCCTATTATATGCACGCATAATCTCACTTCGAAAAGCCTTTAGTAAGGGAATATAGATAGAATTTTCTTTATCAATTGAAGATTCATCCCATTTAATACCCTTGTTCTTTTTCAATAAATCAAAAATAGGACCAGTTTCCTTTTTGTACTCAGCAGAAACCGGGACTCCATACCATTTATCTCCAAAATCGATCCTTGGTGAAAGCCGTGGATGTCGCGCAGCGTCATTGTTTATTTTTAGCGATACCCCCACGACTTTCTCTCCAGATTTCCCAGAAGATTCAATAATAAGATCCCGCACATCTGCAGAATCTCGAGCTTTATCGTCACTTTGAAGATACAAATGATTTTTCGCACCATATTCAAGAATGTGCGCCTCACGACTCAAAATCAAATCTACACCGAATTGTGCCCTGTTTTTATAATCTTCTTGAATAGAGGGATCATGCTCATCGTAGAACTTTTTTGCTGTATGAGTTGCATTATTCTCTACGAGTTCAGCGTGACCACCAGCCGCAATTATTTTATTCATCATGACCTGCATGAAGGCATTTTCAAATGCCTTTCCATGAGAAGCAGATTTGCCAGACATACCTAGCTCCTTTGCATTGAGTACGAACATACAAAATCTTCTCACATGCTCTTCTTGTAAATCAAACATCTTTTTCGCATCTTCATAAGACGAGAGGCCTCTCTAGTGCCCAAAACTTCTCAGCGCCGGTACGGATACCACCTCCACCCTGCCTCTCTTTGAGGGCGAAGGCGTCCCCCTGCGCACTCACGCCCTCTACTCCCGCGAGGAACTGTTCGCCGGACTGGGCGGCCAGGAGGAGAACTTCAAGGTACCCGGCGGCGTGGTCAACGGTGTTGTGCCCTTCGACCCGACAAACACCACCGCACTACTGGTGACGCTGGAGAAATCTGAGAAGCACTTCTCCCCGGCCACCATGTACAAGGACTATGCCATCAGCACTGACGAGTTCGCGTGGGACTCTCAGAGCGCAACCACCCCCGAAAGTCCGACGGGTCAGCTCTTCCAGCATCACGAGGAGCGAGGCCGACGCATCGTACTCTTCGCCCGCCAGTACAGGGAAAATGCGCTCGGCCCCGAACCATACATGTGCCTGGGCACCGTGAAATACATTTCTCACGAGGGCTCCAAGCCGATGCATATTCGCTGGGCGTTGGACCGGCCGATGCCGGCGTCCATGTTCCAGATCGCGAAGATTGCCTCGTAGGCGCTGAATGACCACAGCAGGCGGCCCCGGATGCGCAAGTGTTCGGGGCCGCTTTTGTTTTATCGTGCCGTGCCGAAAATTTGTGCCATAGGTTAGTGTCTTTGGTCGTAGTTAAAAGCCATGGCAGAAGACGCTAAACCATGGCACAAATTCTGCTGAGGCGGCGCCTCCTCCGGCGCAAAGATATTTGATGCATAAAACATTGAGAAGCCCGAATAATGACCAACCACCGTCACCATCCTCAAAAGAATGCAAACGACCGCAAACATGCGGTAGGGTGGTAACTGTAGCGTTCCACAGCGCATTGATGCGCTTATTGGATGCACTACAGGGCTGTTTTCCTTCCGGCAGCCGACGCGACCTGTGAATAACGGCCCGACTAGTAACTAAACAACACACCATCACCGACGATAGGAGCGTACCTTCTATGGATTCGACCATTTTCAACCGCCGTACCCTGCTGGGTAGCGGCGCTCTTGTGGGCTTGGGGGCCCTGCTTGCGGCGTGTGGTCAGCAGGCTAATAATGAGGCGGCAGCCACCGCCTCCGCAGCGCCGAGCGAAACCGTCTCGGCGTCTGCGGCGGCATCTGAGTCGCCTTCGGCGAGTGCCACCCCGTCTACTGTTCGAGGCTATTCGGGCGGCTCCAAGGCACCCGATGGTGAGTACCGCAAAGCTGATGCAAAGGGGCCAGCACAGAACGTTCCCAAGCCTCCGGAGCGCAAGCAGTACCCTGAGACTTTTGAAGGTCTTGCAAATATGATGAGTGACTGGGTCAAGGCTCGCAACTACGGAATTCAAACTGGCGATATGCACTATGCTCGCGCATACGTTGAAGACACTTTTAAGATTGGTATCAATTTCTTCGATTTCATTGAAGATTTATATCGACAAGGGGGCTGGGTCGTCGAAGGTCTTTCCGATTACCAAGCTGAAAGCAATCTGATCTACGACGAAAAAACTAAAGAGTACTCAGTTCTCACTAAACGCATATGGACTTATGGGATGTACATCAATCCAGACGGAAGCTGGGAGGAGAAGGAAAATACCTACCACAAGGATGAAACCTTTATGTTCCGTTATAAATACCTAAATGGTCACTGGTCTCTTATTGGATATGTTTCCAATCAAGAACTCCGAGAACAGGGAGTCATCAAGTAATGCAATCAATTATGCGTAAAAATATAGCCACCATTTCTGTAATTTTATTATTGTGCTTTCCTCTAGGCTCCGCGCATGCATTAACTGAGAACTCTAATCCAAACGGTCACGGTATTGTAGATTCTTCTCAACCGAATAAGTCGACACAGTATAAAGGAGGGAATACCGAAGAAGGTGTTCACACAGAAGATAACGCTTCACACCAGAATTTCCCTATTCAAGAAACAGCAAACCAGCTTGATAATGAGACTGTTAGGCAAGCACGAATCACGGAGTTTAATCACAAATATTCACAGGTTATAGATAATGCAGGTAACACATATTATGCCCCCAAAGACGGAAGCAACAACTGCCTCACTGATGATTACCGCCCTGGTGAAAGTACCTATTCAGATTATAACTTGGAGGATGGAGTGGCTGTGCAGACATTAAAAAGAGGGGGTGGGTTCGAACTATCAAAGTTCTGTAAACCTAATGACGCTAAAACCCTCACTTCTAATAACCCCGCGCAACCCAAGGGTCCCACCATAGAAGAAATGCTCCAAGAAGTTGAGGACCAATTCGCTAACACCAATATCCAAGCCCCTGTATTGAAACAGTCCTACAACCTCGGCACCGGCCTGCGCGAAGACAACCCCAACGTCTACAAAAACCAAGCCGTAAACTTCTACGTCGACGCACCCACCGCACGTTGGGAAGGCGACCTCATGATTGGCCATGTGGAGATGGAATCCTACCCCACCCAGATGACCATCCAGTACGGCAACGGTGACGAGGGCAGCTTCTACACCATGGGTAAGCCGGTTAGCAGGGCACGTGGCGAAGAGTCACGCAAGACCGCCACCAGTTATACGTATAAGCGATCGGGCAACTTCCACGCCTACGCGACGGTGTCTTACTCTGGTCGTTTCCGTGTGAATGGCGGCGACTGGCAGGCTATGCGTACTGTCGTTAAGAAGGACACTGCAGATCCGTTGCTGGTGCGTGTGTGGTGGGTTGATGTGGGCCGCGTGGCAGGTGACTGCAGCTATGACGACACTCGTTGGGGCTGCAAGAATGATCCCACGATGGGTAAGAAGGACAACCCAAACCCGCGCCTACGTAAGGCCGATATCCGTACCGGTCAGCGCTGGCACCTGAACGACAGCGGCGACGGGGACACGGAATATTCGCTACACCGCGACTGGCCCGATATGTAAGATCGTTCTCCTGCCGTGGGTCTTACGCTGAGAAGCCACATGTTCGCCGGAAGCCACTTCTTTTGTGGCTTTTCGAAACACATGTGGCTTCTCAGCTATCGGGTTCTTCCCTGTGGCTGGTTAGTTTTCTCCTTTCCCAAAAATTAGACAGGTCCAAAAGTGACGAATTTTTCAAGAATTCCCCAAATATAGGTTCATACCCAAAAACGCAGAAAACAATATCTATAAATAGTTAACTAAACAGAAAACATGATAATAAATTAAATAAATAAAGTAATCAGAAGAATTCAGAAAAACCTCCGCATGTATCCTTATAGCGACGACGTACGCTGATTCTCTATTCATTGTGAATAAATAATGTGAAACGACCCCTGCGCAAAGTTTAGCAATTTATACAAGCACGGAGATGCCTAGGTTCATCACAACTATTTAAATCCTGCGCCACCACTAAGGCTCCAGAACACTGCAAGCATCTCACTCAGGTAGAAAACGCAATCAAACCGTCAAATGAATCATATAGTTACCCCATAACTACTTATAAGTCTGCAAGTATAACTCCTAAACAGAAAATCAAGAGGCTTTCCGTCTCAATTAAAGACATACAGATAGAAAAATATACAATCATCAGTACAGAGATTGCCAGGTGTATCTATGTGCTTTACAATCCATTATTGATAGCAAGGCGGTTTGAAATTTCGCCTAGGGAAACCGCTGGGTGAGCATAATTCTTCAGGAGGTTAAGACAGCGTATTTCTACTGTCAGATTCAGATTCCTTGAATAACTTATAAATGTTGTTTCAAAGGAATTTAAATTCCAACAACTAATCACACCAATACCACACTAAGGAATTGAAATCATGCCAACTTCTAACGCAACAGAAAAAGAAATCATAGCCCACTTCAAAAACGCTGGTAAGGTAAATTACAAAGGGAATGATTATGAAATTAAGGATCTAGGAAAACCAAAATCTGCCTCCAAAGGGGAGCCTAAGACGGACATATATATCCTTCTTTCAAATGGCAATAAAACACACGAGTTAAAAATATCCCACAAAAAAAGTAATGCAGACTTCCTTGAAAACAAAATAAGCCAGGAAAGGGCACAACAAATATTTGGCAAACACTGGGAAGAAGAAATTATTAATCTAACATCTACCCTGAAAGAGAAATTTAATGAGAGACCCCTTATTTATAAAGATAAATTTCGCAACACTGAGAGAGGATCTATCACTCTTGGCTGGAAATTTGAAATCGTAAATAAACCAAGTGGTCACCTAACAGGTCCCCTAAACCTGTCGTCTGATCAAATATATAATGTATATTCTGGAGCGAATCTTTCAGATGACAAAAAGAACGCCTACCTAGATCACTCCTCCAACCCAATCATTCCTAACTCCGGTGTAGCGAATTATATCCTAATAGCAGACAAAGTAAATTCCGCACAAGAGGTAATTGATAGCCTGATTCCCATCAGGGAATATGTGGATCAAAATCCCCATCTTTACTTTACATGCAAAGCATTAAACTATAGGACGTTTAGTGATAAAAAAATGAAATATGATGGAAATCGACCTCTATCTGTTCAAGTCGAATGGAAAATTGAAGCCAATAAACTAACCCATAAAATTATTTTCGATAAACCACTAACATTTAATGGAACAGAATCAGCAGATCACTTAATCAATTGCCTAGAAATTCTTTCAATCAAGACAACAGATGACATTAATGCGGAGAATTCAGATTTGAAGGCTGTCCATCAACAGGAAAAATAAACACAGCACGCATACGACCACAGGGGACGATAACGGTGACGGGGATACGGAGTATTCGTTGCACCGCGACTGGCCCGACATGTAAGGTCGTTCTCCTGCCGTGGGTCTTACGCTGAGAAGCCACATGTGTTTCGAAAAGCCACTTCTTTGGTGGCTTCTCGAAACACATATGGCTTTTCGCCGTTCATAGGGGAGG
>QWBZ01000810.1_pt1 | contig 9879 bp, 7 predicted proteins | sample 1972441 | NCBI WGS metagenome assembly QWBZ01 (sample SAMN09866721, study PRJNA288562) | Human oral metagenome isolate term6_saliva, whole genome shotgun sequencing... | isolation source: mouth | host: Homo sapiens | place: USA: California
ACGCGTGCCAATCGCGCTCGACAACCCGTCCATTTACCACGATATTTCGAAGTGTAAGAATTGCACCTTGTGCCGTCGCGCTTGCGCCGATGTGATGAGTGTGCTCGATTATTACGACCTCGAAGCGACTGGCGATGTGCCGGTGTGCATCCACTGCGGTCAATGTGCGGCTGCATGTCCATTCGATTCCATGCATGCGAAATCTGAGCTTGATAAGGTGAAAGCTGCCATTGCCGACCCAGACAAGATCGTCGTTATCCAAACAGCGCCAGCTGTGCGCGTGTCCATCGGTGAAGGCTTCGGCTTTGAACCAGGCACATTCTTAGAAGGCAAAATGGTGAGTGCCCTCCGTAAACTCGGTGTTGATTACGTAGTTGATACGAACTTTGGCGCAGACTTGACCATCATGGAAGAAGCATCCGAGCTCGTGGACCGCTTGAAAAACGGTGGGACCATCCCACAATTCACATCCTGCTGCCCTGCATGGGTGCGCTTTGCGGAAATCTATTTCCCTGAACTCATTCCTAACTTGTCCAGTACCCGTTCTTGTATCGCTATGGAAGCGGCCATGATTAAGACATACTTTGCTGAGAAAAAGGGCATCAATCCGGCGAACATCGTGTCCGTCAGCGTCAACCCTTGTACGGCGAAGAAGGCTGAAACTAAGCGCGTTGAGGAAAATGCGGCGGCTCGTTATTACGATGATGAAAGCCTCGGCATGGACACGGATATTTCCATTACCACACGTGAATTCATTCGCTGGCTCAATGACGAAGGTGTTGATTTTGAAAGCCTAGAAGATTCCCAATTCGATGATTTGATCGGTATGGAAACTGGTGCATCCATCATCTTTGGTAACACAGGCGGTGTTATGGAAGCGGCTATGCGTACAGCATACAAGCTCATTACGGACAAAGAGCCACCTCCATATGCATTGACCCACCTCGAAGACGTTCGCGGCATGAACGGTGTAAAAGAAGCGACTGTACAACTCGGCGATGATGTAACATTGTCCGTTGCTGTTGTACATGGCGGTAAAAATACCCGCGATTTCCTAAACGCTTTGAAAGACAGCGGCAAACACTATGACTTTATCGAAGTTATGGCTTGCCCTGGCGGTTGTATCGGTGGCGGTGGTCAACCACGCACCAAATTACCACAAGCCGTAAAAACAAAAGAAGCCCGCATCGGCGGACTTTACAAAGCTGATGAAGAGTACAAATACGTGGCATCCTATGAAAGCCCTGAAATCCAAGAACTATACAAAAACTTCTTGGGCGAACCATTAGGACACAAAGCGCACGAACTATTACATACACACTTCACAGATCGTAGTGCACAACTAGGGGACCGCAAAGATGTGGTGCCTGAAACATGCCCTACATCACCTAAATACAAAGGGTAATTATAGATGCTCCCAGGGGATCCTAAAAAACTCCACCGGCCGGATCTGTTCCTTCGGAACAGGGCCAAAGTCGTTTTTTAGGTTCCCCTGGGAGCTTTCTCTATGTACGTTTGTAGTTTAGGTGATGTTAGGGCATTGTTTTTTAGATAAGATGGGTCTGACTCCGGCCTACGGCCTCCGCAGGGTCAAAGTCGGTTTTGGAACAGATGGGGGCTTTCTCTATGTACGTTTGTAGTTTAGGTGATGTTAGGGCATTGTTTTTTAGATAAGATGGGTCTGACTCCGGCCTACGGCCTCCGCAGGGCCAAAGTCGGTTTTAGAATACCGTGGGGGCTTTCTCTATGTACGTTTGTGGTTTAGGTGATGCTAGGGCATTGGATGCTCATAGAAATGTGATATAATAAACAGAAATGTTGATGGAGGGGTTGAGATGGCCGTAAGTTACAAAAAATTACTACATATGATGATAGAAAAAGATATCTCTAATCAGGATTTAATCAGGGATGCCAATATTTCAGCGAATATTATTACGAAAATACGTACAGGTAAATACATAGCATTAGATAAATTAGAGAGTATTTGTCTAGCATTAAACTGTACTCCTAATGATGTACTTGAATTTATTAAAGAGGATAAATAAATGGCGAATTTATCACAGCAAAAGCGTCAAAGGATGTTAGAGTTCTTAGATAAGATAAAAGCTGAATACCAAGATAATGATGAAATGCTGATGGCACTTGGCGAAATAGAGAATGAATTAAATTCAAAAAAGTATGGACTTGTTTGGGAAAAGCACGAAGAACAAGTTGATATTATGATAAAGGATAACATTCCTGTTTTTACTGAAGTAACCGACAGAGAGGTTAAAGCAAGAGAAGATAATAATTACAACTTTCTTTTAGAAGGAGATAACCTACACAGCCTTAAGCTTTTAGAAAAAACACATAAAGGAAAGATTGATGTTATCTATATCGATCCTCCTTATAACACGAAAAACAAAGAATTCATCTATGGTGATAAGATGATAGGTTACGAAGATGGTTATAGGCATTCAAAATGGTTGTCATTTATGTCTGAACGAATCGTTGCTGCAAAAGAATTATTAAGTGAGAAAGGTGTATTGTTTATAAGTATAGATGAAAATGAATATTGTCAGCTTAAACTTTTATGCGATGATGTTTTTGGAGAGCAAAATTATCTTACAACATTTATACGTAAAACAAAGTCTATGACCGGTGATGATGGTAATGGTTTAAATATTCAGCATGAATATTTACATGTATATGCTAAGAATAAGTCTAAACCCTATTTTGTTGGAGATAAAAAGAAATTAGATTCATATAGTAACCCTGATAATGATCCTAATGGTGATTGGACTTCTGGAGATCCAAGTGCAAAAAGTGGTGGTGAAAGTACATATTTCCCTATAGAGAATCCATATACAGGACAAATTGATTATCCTCCTAAAGGCAGATATTGGGCATTTTCAAAAGAGACTATGGACTCTTATATAAATTCTGGAAGAATTAAGTTCAAAGAAAAAATCACAAAAAATCAGCGTGGCTTTATATTCAAAAGATATGCAAACAAACTGCAAAATAAACATATGCCTGTTGCGACTCTTGAATTTAGCGATAATAGTTTTATGAATTCCGTAGCAACAAAAGAAATTTTGAATATATTTAATACTAGTAAGTCTAGTAAGTTTGACTACCCCAAACCAATCTTATTTATTGAGACATTAATAAAATCGGTTTCTGCAAAAGATTCTACTATTTTAGATTTTTTTGCAGGTAGCGGCACAACTGGTCATGCAGTAATGCGATTGAATAAAGAAGATGGTGGAAATCGTAAGTTTATTCTTTGTACGAATAATGAAAACAATATCTGTGAAGAAGTAACCTATGAAAGACTAAAAAGAGTTATCAATGGTTATGGTGATGTAGAAGGAATACCTGCTAATTTGAAATACTATAAGACAGATTTTATTTCAAAGGATGCCGAAGATGTAAGCAGTGAGCTATTACAACATATTGAGGAAATGGTTCAGCTAGAACAGGGGATTAAGATTGATGATAAGGAATATAAGCTTGTCTTGTCAGATGAAGAAGCAGATAGCTTAGAAAAAAATTGGGATAACTATCAAGACTTAAAGGCAATTTATGTATCTAGAGATGTTTTATTTACAAGTACGCAAAATAAATTATTCTCTACTGTGGAAATACATAGTATTCCTGACTATTATTTTGGATCCGAACTAAAGGAGGTTGGTGAATCATGGTAAATCCAGGCCCGACAATAAACCTTTTTGAATTCCAAGAAAAAGCAGTCACCAATTTAATTAATTTAACAACTAAAACTGATACAAAAGAAACCATTGTAATGAAGGCTCCCACAGGATCGGGTAAGACGATTATCTTGATTGACTATATAGATACATACCTAAGTAATGTAGATAAGAAAACCGCTTTTATTTGGCTTTGTCCGGGTAAAGGAAATCTTGAAGAACAAAGCAGAGAAAAAATGATAAAACTTTCTCCGGGGAGAAGTACACAAAATCTTTTTGATGCACTTTTGGGTGGATTTGCTGAAGAATCTACTACTTTTATAAACTGGGAGCTTGTTACTAAGAGGGGTAATATTGCTGTTCGTGATAGTGAAAGGAAAAATCTGTTTGATCGAATCGCTGAAGCTCATAGAAAAGGTACTGAATTTATAGTCATCATTGATGAGGAACATTCCAATAATACAGCAAAGGCAAAGTCCATTATCGATGCCTTCGCTGCAAAACATATTATTCGTGTTAGTGCTACGGCTATAGAAAATAAACGTTTTGAATTTTTTGAAATTGATGAGCTAGATGTTATCAACGCAGGACTTATAACCAAAGCACTTTATGTTAATGAAGGAATAACAGAAAACGTAAATATTGATGATGACTTCAACACTCTTTTAGATTTAGCGGATAGAAAAAGAAAAGAAATTGCTGATAATTATAAAAAATTAAATAAAAATATTCGACCACTTGTTCTGATTCAATTTCCTAATGGACAACCAGAAACTATTGAGGCGGTAGAAGCAAAATTGGAATCCATGGGTTATACCTATGACAACGGTATGGTAAGTAAATGGATGAGTGAAGATAAGAAAGATTTACCCGATAATTTAACCGACAATGATGGTGTACCTATCTTTTTACTCATGAAACAAGCTATCTCTACTGGATGGGATTGCCCAAGAGCAACAATACTAGTAAAACTTCGTGAAGGAATGAGTGAAAGCTTTGAAATACAAACCATAGGCCGTATAAGACGTATGCCTGAAGCAAAACATTATGAAGATGATCTCCTTGATTTTTGCTATGTGTATACTTTTGATGAAAAGTATAAGGCCGGTCTGTTGGCAAACGTGGATAAGGCTTATGAAACTAGAAGACTATTTTTAAAAGACAAATGTAAGACTTTCACCTTAGAAAAGGAAATTCGTGATCTTGATTTTAATGGGCTTGGTGAACGGGAAGTACTCCACAAAATTTATGATTTCTTTGTAAAAAAATATGCTTTAACAAATGATAAAGAATTAAACCAAACAAAATTGGAAGCAGATGGATATATCTTCGGAGATGAGATTATTGGTCGTGCTTTACATGGTAAATTTATTCGTACCAATATGGTTATAGAAAGTGATTCATTCTATACTACTAGAAAAAGAGTTAATACGCATACACATGGTATTGAGCTCCTTCACAGTGTAGATGCGATTAAATCTACTATAGGAATGACAACGGCAAAAGTTAAAGTCATTTTGGAACGACTTTTCCGCCAAGGGAACCGTGGTAAAATGAATTTGTTAAAGCTGCCAACTGCAGAGTTTTATGCATTTGTTGTAAATAATGAGCATAAATTAAAAGAAGAATTCAAAGAAGTCACATCTGATATGGCAGTTCAAATGAGTTTAAATTTAATGCCTAAAAAATCAACCTTCAGAATACCGGAACAAGATTTCTATAAATATGATGTTGGGGTTAAAAATGAAATTGAGTATTTAAGTAATGCCTATGAGGGTTACACCTCTGGATATGTAACTAGCCTTGTAAGGTCAACATCGGAAATGCTATTTGAAAAATACTGTGAAAGTCGTGATGATATTGAATGGGTTTATAAGAATGGGGATACAGGACAGCAATATTTTTCTATCGTTTATATAGATGCACTCCAACATCAATGGTTGTTTTATGCAGACTATATTGTAAAGAAAAAAGATGGCACTGTTTGGGTCATTGAAACGAAAGGAGGAGAAGTAAAAGGCCAAGATAAAAATATTGATAGGCAAATCGAAAACAAGTTTAATGCATTTAAAAACTATGCGGAAGGAAAAGATATACATTGGGGCTTTGTTAGAGATAAAGATGGAGAGCTTTATATCAATAACACAGAGTTTGTAAGTGATATGGCTGATGATAAGTGGGTACATCTTAGTTTAGTAATTTAAGTGTGGAGATATAACTATGTATAGAAGTAGTAAATATGAACTTTCAGATCAATCATTAAAAGCATTTGCTAAATTATTTAATGAGGAAAGCACATTTAATCATATAAAAATTTATCCAATTGAAAAAGAAACATTTATTGATGATGGATACATTAAAAATGAATTAACAAATCAGACAATCGGATTTGATTGGGAAATTAGAGATAAGTATTTTGAAAATGGTGTTTTTAAGTTTGATACACTAGGACAATTTGAACGAAAAATAATAAAACCATCTATAGAATTATCGATACAATGTGATAAAAATCAAACTGCCGTTTTAGTTGCTTGGCATCAAGATTGGAAAAATGAAAATCCAGAGATGATGCGTTTATCAACCGATACTGCAGATCAAATAGGAAAGGTGCGATATACTAAACATTTTAGAATTTATCATTATGATAATATTAGCGAATTAAAAGCAATGATTGATAGAGCCTTTCAGAATGGTGAATTTAATCATTCTAGTTTTTAACTTGTGGATTAAGTTTCTACTAGGTCGATACGTGATGAATCGTCCCAATACGAGTGTATCGATAAATACGTGCCGATTTGACCATTATGGGGGAAGCATCGATATATGTTGGCTGTCATGAATGGTTTGCTAGTGAAATTAGTGAAATAGTGGAGATTCCTGATTAGAGCAGCTAGCGTTGTTGCTCCTCACGCATTAATCACATACGAAAAAACCCAAGTGAATCATTATGAAACACTTGGGTCGTCTTTTTCTGAATAAAATCGAGGTAAAAGGTTTTCCGCGACCCCAAAATAGCTAAAAATAGAGACAAACCTAGGTTTTATCTGTATTTTATGAAAAATTGACCTATTGGAAAACCTACCCTCATATTGACGTAATTTCAGAAAACCCTTATAATTACTGTATCTTTAGAAAAAAGATTTTCCACCAGTATTTACCTAGGTTTCTAGACCCTCTAGAACCTAATGAGCGAAAAATTACCGTTTACGGTTTGAGATTTTCCAAAACTACCTTTTGGAACCGCTTAAATACTGGCTTTCTAGAACCCACTGTTGCAACAGTGCTTACCGCTTGCGGTATTGAAACTACCTAAAATTGCTGCTGTTAAAATAACTTTGTTGTTGTTGCAACAGTGCTTACCGCTTGCGGTATTGAAACTGCTGAAAGATTTTCGGATTGCTATAAGAAAGGCAAGTTGCAACAGTGCTTACCGCTTGCGGTATTGAAACCTTCGAATTTTTCTTTTTCTGATTCGAATACCATGACTGTTGCAACAGTGCTTACCGCTTGCGGTATTGAAACCTTTTTCTTGTTCCAATTCAACAGTAGAGATATACATTCTAGTTGCAACAGTGCTTACCGCTTGCGGTATTGAAACTAACTTAAATAACCCATTCATACAATCATGTGCATAATCTAGTTGCAACAGTGCTTACCGCTTGCGGTATTGAAACCAAGTAGATCAACTAAATACATAAATTTTTCATTGCTTAAGTTGCAACAGTGCTTACCGCTTGCGGTATTGAAACCTAATAATTTATAACCAGCCATGATAGCTTTGAAGTTAGTTGCAACAGTGCTTACCGCTTGCGGTATTGAAACTCCTTAATGATGCCTTCAACAGTTTCACCTCCCTTCACTAGTTGCAACAGTGCTTACCGCTTGCGGTATTGAAACGGCCTTTGCTACGACTTCAGTAGCAGGAGTCTCTACTTGTTGCAACAGTGCTTACCGCTTGCGGTATTGAAACGATACTGAATGTTGCACTAAACATTATCATTACTGCTGTTGCAACAGTGCTTACCGCTTGCGGTATTGAAACCTATCGTAGAACGACCGATGCCCGCACCTATTCTTCGTTGCAACAGTGCTTACCGCTTGCGGTATTGAAACGATCAAATTTTAGCTCGCCATTTCTACAACTATTTTGGGTTGCAACAGTGTTTACCGCTTGCGGTATTGAAACGCATCAAATACAAAAGTTTGTTCCGGATTGTGAAGTTGCAACAGTGCTTACCGCTTGCGGTATTGAAACGATTCATGGTGGTGTTTGGGACGAACGATGGTCGATTGGGTTGCAACAGTGCTTACCGCTTGCGGTATTGAAACACCAGGAGTTAAAGCAATTGCTGTGAACCCCTGTGCGCAGTTGCAACAGTGCTTACCGCTTGCGGTATTGAAACTTGCCAATACCAGGGAATACCAAGCGGTCTGGACCTTCGGTTGCAACAGTGCTTACCGCTTGCGGTATTGAAACTTAATATACTTTCAGGTATACTTCCAGATTTAAAGGTTGCAACAGTGCTTACCGCTTGCGGTATTGAAACGACGGATATTTCATTCTCATTATACATAGTCATAGATGTTGCAACAGTGCTTACCGCTTGCGGTATTGAAACGGTTCTACTGGTAGCAATGAAGAAGGCATTGAAAGTTGCAACAGTGCTTACCGCTTGCGGTATTGAAACCACCTTTAAGCCTGTTTTGGCAGAATCGATAATCATAGTTGCAACAGCACTTACCGCTTGCGGTATTGAAACTCTACTACCATCGTAAAATACATTACGGTATCCTAATGCATGTTGCAACAGCACTTACCGCTTGCGGTATTGAAACGAATATATCTACATCTAATACTTCTCTATTGTCTAATTGTTGCAACAGCACTTACCGCTTGCGGTATTGAAACGGCTTCATTGACTACGACGGCAGTTGCCCCCATAGCGTTGCAACAGCACTTACCGCTTGCGGTATTGAAACCATATCTAATCTCTAACCCTTAAAACCACCATTATTATGAGTTGCAACAGCACTTACCGCTTGCGGTATTGAAACTCAAAACCATAACGGTTGAATGCAGGGTTTGCATTAGGTGGTTGCAACAGCACTTACCGCTTGCGGTATTGAAACAATCCATTGTCGACTTGTGGAACCCCATTGATCAATTGATTAGTTGCAACAGTGCTTACCGCTTGCTGTATGCGACGAAGGGTGCCAGCAGAGGAGCGAAGTGACGATGAGGTCCGCACATCTCTAGTCCCTGACCGAAGGGAGGGGAAAACGAAAAGGATAGAGTGAAAATACTTACTGCTTGCAGTATTGAAACTTATCATTACCCTTTTCATCTCGACGAGTTTCACGGGTTGCAATAGTGCTTACCGCTTGCGGTATTGAAACTTCATATGTTTTAGATGGATGAGTTTCCATTATTAATTGTTGCAACAGCGCTTACTGCTTGCGGTATGTATCAATTGAATAGTATTAAGCCCCCGAGTGAATCATTTTGATTTGCTCGGGGGTTTTGTGTCTTAGTTTTCCTGAATATATTCATTGTTATTTGTTTTGTATACTTAAGATGTACCGATGAGTTATGGAAAGCTAGATAGAGGATACGTCCTAGTGATTTTGATACAGAGATTTCCGACTTCAGGTTTATACTTAGATTAGTACTTATAGTATTTTGTTAAAAGGAGGAATTACTATGTTTCCATTATTAGGTGCTGTTGCATGGGGAGCTTTCGCAGAAGGTGTAACATTAGCTGTTTCAGTATATCAAACCGTACGGTCTCGGGACTAATTGTGGTTTGATTATACAAGAAAAGTAGGTGATTAGATGGTTCAATTTGTAGGTTTCGGCGTAGGCTTAGCAGTTTGTATGTTATTAGATGATTAGTAAAAAAGTAAATGTAATGATTAGTTTAGTATAAGGAGGAATTGATATGTTACCAGTATTAGGATTTTTAGCAGCCGCGTCTGCATGGGAAGTCTTTTCAACAACTGTAACAGTAGGAACAACAATATATCGGGCAACACGGGACTAGTTTAAACTCTGTAATAAAAGGAGGTGTTATACATGATGCCATCAGTTGATCTTGGTTTAGTTCATGTATGTGTTGAGGTATAATTTTGAAAGTAATAAGTGAATATAAGAATCGATAGACCTATTCGTATGATGTCATATGGATAG